>ERZ887942.614-NODE-614-length-27981-cov-6.370193_pt1 | contig 27981 bp, 21 predicted proteins | sample MGYA00521099_ERZ887942 | MGnify/ENA primary metagenome ERZ887942 (study PRJEB32303, sample SAMEA104408605) | aquatic metagenome | biome: Brackish water; feature: Pelagic; material: water | place: Baltic Sea | collected 2014-06-07T06:48:00 | depth 16,251 m ...
TAAAAAGAAAGGTAAGTCCGACGAATCAACCCTGGTGGTTCGATTTGATGAACCACAACGCGCTCTCACACCAGGCCAAATCTGCGCTTTTTATCAGGGCGAGGTATTGGTTGGGGGAGGGGTGTTTCAGGAAGTTTTGCACTTGGTTTGAGAGAAATCACTCCAACTCCCGGACAAAGATATTCGCAAAATGGATCGGCCCGTCGGGCACGATAGTGATCGGGCCAGTCGCTTCGATAGTGGAAGTTGTGTCGCTTTTGAAAGCTTTTCCATTGATCGTTCCTGTAATTTTTTCCCCCCGAACTTCTCCTTCAACGCGGTTCCAATGCCCAACGTCTTGAAGTTTATCGCCGTGAATTTTGCGATCAATCACGATTGATGGACCTGCTTTGCCACGAGGAAAAAACGTGGGATTACCGGAATTATCAGTCGTTTTTACATCAAATACGAAGCCGAAATCTTCGCGGGTTGATTCAGTTGTCAGCTCAGAAGTGGGATCGGCTTTATTATTAAACGCGATCTGCCATCCCCGTGTTTTCCAGCCTTCGCCTACTTTCCAGCCCGCGAAATCGACACCCGTATAAAGCGTTTTGTAACCTCGATTTGCGATCGCCGTTTCTTCTGCAGGAACTTCGTCGCCCGGCAACTCCGCGATCCGCGCATTGCGATATTCGACTACGCCGCCCTCGCTTTCGATGCACAAATATCCTTTTCGAGGATTGCAGTTCTCGCCGCGAGTCACCACTTTTCCGTTCACCGCCAGCGAGATTTTTCCGTCAATCGCTTCAATTCGGTAATGATTCCATTCTGGGCTGGGCTTCGACCGCAGCTCGGTTGGAAATGCGCGTCCGCCTCCGCGACCGTTGATCGGATTCATCTTCGCGCCGTGAATGGGGAAAATATCGCCATGGGTCGTGTGCCCCTTCGAGTCGCCGTAGGCATTCTCCAAGACCTGAACTTCGATTCCCCGATGAAAAGGCTGGCCGCGAGCGGTTAGATCGTCTGCCCACACAAAAATACCTGCATTTCCGCGAGGTTTGAGGTGCCTCCATTCGATTTCCAAAACAAAATTTTGGAGCATTTTTTCTGTCCGAATCTCTCCGATCGGCTTGCCGGTGCACTTCAAAATACCGTTTTCCATTTTGAAAGTCGATGGTGCAACATTTACCAAAACCCAGCCTTCCAAATCGTTGTCATTGAGGAGTGGGCGGAATTTCAGAGTTTCGGTTCCTCCTGATGTCTGATCGGTAGTCTGCGCGTTCAGATTTCCCGACAAGTCGATGAAAGCCATCACTAAGAGAAGGAAGAGGGGAATTAATTTCATGCCATCAGTATGGACGAAAATAGGATGATTAGCTCAAAAAATTGGACAAAATCTCAATATGCGATATTATTTTCATAATAACCATATTAATTGGATATGAATACATCTCTCCTTACGCAAACCGAAGTTCTCTGGAATCAGAAATTGAAGCTCATTCCGGGCCTTAAAGCAGGCTCAGATAATGAAGCACGCTTTTTCGTAGAAAACACGGCAACCCAGGCAAAATATTTGCTTCAAGGGTGGCAAATGACTTTAATGGCCGGTTTTGAAAGCGGTGAATTAACCGTTGCCAATTCAGTTCGTGAAACTTCAGGTAAGTTTCCGGGTCAATTCGACGAGCACGCCGTCCGTCAATTTTGCCAATGGATTTTGGATGAGGGACTTGCGGGTCTTGCAGGCGAGCCAATGGGCGCTGCTCAGGCCCCCGCAGTAGCGCATCAGCCCGAATCACCGATGCAATCGCAGACAATGCCAACGGCGAACGAGGCGGCAGGTCCTTCGATCAATCCTATTGTGAAGGCGACTTTGAAACCTGTGGACGATGTTACCGCGAAGGCTCCGGCACCGAAGAAATCCCGCCCGTCTCGGGGAAGTGGCGCTTTCGGCAGTTTGGTTAAAATAGCTGCTTGTGTCGCGGTTGGTATCGGCACTTGGAAATATACAACAACGGTGATGCCGATTGTGAACGGGGCGTCGGCAAATAACTTGGCGGTCGCAGGGAATCATGCATTGGAATCACACAATTCCACGGCAGCATCGATTACACCCACGGAAATCAACATTGCTGATGCTGCTGTAGATTCGGTTGATCATGAGCTTCAGTTGAAAAATTTGCGCGACGAACTTTTGAGAGTTCAAGGCGTGCGTGATGAAAGTTACGAGAAGAGTGATGAAGCCGCTTATCGGAGCGCCGTTCAGAAAATTGCGAAGATCACCCATCAAATGGGAGAAATTCAGGCGGAAATGAAGACCAGATTGACCACTGAGAATCCCGGAGTGGCCTTCGGATCAGGAAAATCCATTCACTTCTAAGTCATCAATCATCGAAGGGATCTCCCCCGAGCGAAGCTCTCGCTTCGGGGATTGGAATTTCCTCGCGAACCCGATTTTTGAAAACAGAAATCGAATCGTAGCCAGCTTTTTCCAGCGCAGCAAATGCCTTTAGGAAACTTTCGCCAACACGGTTTGGCTCGTGAGAGTCAGATCCGACCACGACAGGAATCCCTCGATCAGCCATCATGGTGAGCATGTTCGGCCCCGGATTGTTTTGCGGAAAAATTTTGTGCTGACCGGAGGTATTCAACTCCATCGCAACGCCAGTTTTTGCGATTCGATCCAACGCAGCCCCGATCGTTTTGCGATGCTCTTCGAAGAACCAGTCATCGGGTTGGGCATTTTTGATTAAATCAGGATGGGACAAGCAATCGAACAAACCGCATTCAGCCGATTGCGCGAGATGATCGAAATACCCCGTTTGAAAAGCATTGATATCCCCTGTGTAGAAAGCTGCTTCGTATTCAGGAATGTGCCAATGAACCGACCCTAAAACGTAATGAAAGTCAGCTGAATCGTGGAGATCGCGCAGCCAATCTTCTTGTCCAGGGAACCAGTCACTCTCCATTCCGAGACGCACTTCGAATCCATCCGGCGCATTTTCACGGGCGTGATCGATGATTCGCACATATTCGGCGAACTCTTCGGGTCGCATTCGCACCGCGTGGGAAAAGCGATCCGGATGTGGGCTGTGGCAGGTGAAAATAACCCCTTTCAATCCCATTCTTACTCCATGAGCGACATATTCCAACGGATCGCCCTCCGCGTGACGGCAAAGTGTCGTGTGCATATGGCTGTCGAAAACAATCGGTTTGGTCATGGCAGGGTAAAAGTGAGTAGTTGAGACGTCGAACTGTCCATCACATCGCGGATCGGGAAAGCTTCTAATTTTTTGAATTGGTTGTTGGCTAAAACTTTATTAACACCATGGAGTGTTGATCTCGAATACACTTTGCAGAATAGGGGATTGGTTTCGTAATGGCCCTGCGTCTGGCTGTTGTTTCCAGAACAAATTCTAACCGATTTTCTTCCCAAAAGAGTGTGAATAGATCCGCTCCCTGTCGATCAACTTTTACTTCAAGAGGAATTCGTAACTCATTGAATCGCAGGTTTCTTGAAAAGACTGCCTTGCCGTCACCCAAAAATTTCAGCTCGGCAGATTGAACTTGGGGGGGATCCAAATGATTTCGTTGAGAGAGCTGAACATTAGCTTCCCAAATTGTATTTTCTAAAACTAAATCCGCGAGCAATTGCTTTTCGAGTCGGATCTTCTTTTGTTTCCAAAGCCATTCCGATGCCTCCCACGGTTTCGTTTCTGCCCACCACAACCACAACTGAAACCCGTTGGCGTCGGCTAAATCATCAATCGTGCGGTGGTTTTTTAAGAATTCGGGACAGAGGTAATTTCGGCGATCCCACTCGAAAAATGCCAGACTGCACAAACCGAGAATCGTGCCCGTGACGATCCAGTTTTTCAATTTTGCGAAGCGCTCCATCTTTCAAAGAAGCTAACGGATTGCGATTCAGAGTTCAACGATCCAACCCTATTGATTCAGCGAACAGACCCTGTTGGATTGTTTTAAAATTAAATCATTTGGTGCGAAAAATTTCACTGCCGAGAGCGGAGTGGAAGATGGAACGCATTTTGTAGCCTTTTTCTCCAGCGTCAGTCACGATTTTTTCGACCGACTCGCGATCACTAAATCGCACCGGAGCACCAGTTGCGTAGGTCAGAAACTGTTTCGTAAAGGCTTCGGTGAGTTGTTTGGGGCGGCTTTTGTAAATTTTTTTCCAACCGAAGACATCCGGAAATTCTTTGCCGTCCGGCGTGATTCCTGAGGGATCAACTTTTGCAGAATTCTTTTTCGATCCGTATTTTGTTCGCCACAAACCGATGGGATCGAAGTTTTCCAAGGCAAATCCGCCTGGATCAATATTGACGTGACAGCCCGCGCACGTCTCGATGTTTTTATGCTTTTCCAGCTGATCACGAATGCTGACGGCTCCGCGAATGTCCGGCTCAACTGCCGGAATATTTGCCGGTGGCGGTGGGATTTCCAAACCAAGCAAACGTTCGCCGACGAATACACCGCGAACGACGGGCGAGGTTGTCGTACCGTTTGCAGTCACTTTCAAAATGGCGCCCTGAGTCACCAGTCCGCCGCGTTTGTAATTTCCGAGGCTGACCCTTTGCATTCCATCACCCACCTTCACGGGAAGTTTGTCCATCTGATAAAATCGAGCGAGTCGTTCGTTCGCCATCATGAAATCGGAGTCAATCACGTTGGTGATTGATAGGTTTTTCAGAAACATTTCGCGAATAAAAGCCCGCGTTTCTTCAACCATGGAATCCTGAACCACGGCATCAAAGGTGCGAAACATTCGCAGGTCAGGCGAAGTATCATCGATATTTTTCAGGTCCAACCATTGGTCGGTAAAGCTTTCGATAAATCGCTCGGCCTTTTCGTGGTTCAGCAGTCGCTTCACTTCCGCATGAAAATGTTCGGTTTCATGGAGCTTTCCTTCGTCAGCGAGTTTCCTCAATTGCTTGTCCGGCATCGAATTCCAGAGCGTGTAGCTGAGTCGTGATGCCAGAGCGTGATCGTCGAGGCGGCCGGTATTCTCGATCAATGTCAGAAAACGAGGTGAACACAGAATTGCTCGATATGCATAGCGCAACGCTTCCCGTGGCGGCTTTTCAGGGTCTTCCATCGCAGTCATCGCCAATCCAACATAGGGAGCAATTTGTTCCTTCGTCACGGGGCGTCGGAATGCTTGGTTTGAAAAATTCCCGATCGTTTTCTCAAAAATTGCCCGCTGTTCTTCCTTTGATTTGAATTTCGATGCGTCTTCTTTGGTCACTCCGGGAAAGAGATTGCGGCGCAATTCCCAGCGTTCAGAATTGGGGTAAATCTGCTCGATCTTGATCCCTTCATTTGCAATCCCGGCGAAGCCCTGCTTAACCAAATCACGACCTTTATATGAGGTGTTTCCACCGCTCGCTCCGGTCGGAGCATTTTTCAGGGTGGCGTCGTTTGGCTTCAATTCGAGCATGTGGCCTTTTTTGATCCACGCTTCAAATGTTAAATCTCGCTTGGTTGGCGTCGCTTCGACCAGGCCAACGGAGTAAAGAATCGGCTCGTTTGACGCACAGGCACCGGATCGCAACGTTCCCCAAACCACGCCAGTTTTGGGATTTACTGCCTGAACATTTTTCAGGGTGATTCGATACCAACTATCTTTTGGCACCGTCGTCATGGGGAGACGACCATAATACTGCTGGCGGATTGGATAGGAAATTGAACGCCCGCTTTTGAACTCAGGCCCGCGGTAGTTTCCTCCGCTTTTTTTTGAGAGCTGTTCAGGCGTCACGAGTTTAGAAAACTTTTCGTCTACCTGACGAGTGGCCCTTTCGAACGCAGCGGTTAACGCCAAATCCGCAACTTCCAGATAGCGTCCCAGATTGTGATGCGAAAACTGTTGGCCTGACGAAACCGTTTCGAAACCGTGGGTCGCCGGATCATCTGGAAGAAGTTCGGCAAGGGGGAGATCAATTCCTAATAAGTCATGCAGAGTGTGCTCGTATTCGCGGCGTGTCAGCCGCCGCACGTTGACTCGCCCCTTCGATTTTTTGTCTGCGAGATCAGCCTCGATCAGTGGTTTTTGCAGGGAAGCTAAGAAGGTTTTCTTTTTTTCGGCTTCAGGATGCGGCTTCTTTTTCGGGGGCATTTCACCTAATTTAACCCGGTCGAAAATCCGCTCCCACTTTTCGAAGTTCGCGTGATCGGTTGGCCTGAATTCAAGGTTTAATAAATTTAAATCGCCTTTACTGACGGAGTCATCGTGGCAATCGTAGCAGTGTTGAGAAAGAAAACCTTCCACCGCTTTGGGCGGGGCGTCCTGACTAAACGACACTGCCGTAGCATCTGCAAAAACAGGGGCAAATGCGAGATAAACGAATGCACGAAAAGGGTTCATGTTTAAGCACAATCGTAGGGGGTACGCGAAATTCAATCGCACGAATAGTCGCGTTTCTCGGAGGCAAAAATCAGCTCAACGGCGATTCCAGTAGATCACCAAATTCTGGGTCTTTCGCCCCGCTGCGATGACGTCCAGTTTGCCGTCGCCGTTCAGATCAGCGATTTTCAGATCTTCGGTCGCCATTTTGTTGTCATCGAGGATGTAGCTTTTCCATTCCGCACCGGCTTTTTCGCGATAGAAAATCTTAATGCCTACTTTCTCATTTGCATCAGGATTGCGCCATCCGACCACAATCTGATCCGTTCCCAAGCCCAATAGGTCCCCCGTGGCGAGCGCATGTCCTTGATTGAGTTGATCGGTCAAAATGGTCCGTGTCCACTTTTCAGCATCATCGGACTTCTCGTAAACGGCGAGGGTATTGCCGTGTAGGGGCTCAACAGTAGTGATGAACCCACTGCCAATTCGCACTTCTCCGACACCTTCGGTTCCGGAGTTTTCCGGCGTCAAAATGCGCAGATCGGATTCGCGCGGATTCAAAACATCGCGTCTTACAACGCCTTCTGCTCCGCCGATCAAAACGTCGCCATCGAGATCGTCCAGATTGTGCGTTTTGTGAAGCGACTTCTCGATCACTGAATCTTTCCATGCAGTTGGATCATTCCACAAATTCAGCGGCGCGTGATGCACCCGAACGTTCACGCCATTCTCGCCTTCACCGTTTTTGTTATTGATCCCGTGGAGCGGCAGTACAACGAGCCGAAATTGATTGTCGTCCGCCTTTACCCAACGCATGCGGTGAACCGTAGGATCATGATTGAGTTGAATCGGTGTCCATGCCTTTGTCGGATCTTCCGGTCGGACCAGATAAAAAACCGCGCCGGACTTTGATTTGTCGCTCGTTTCGCCCGGGTTCCACATCGCTCCGACAGCTACTTCAACTTTTCCATCGTCATTGATATCTTCCGCAGCAATACAGACGTTGTCTCTCAGCGAGAGATTTTTCGCCATGATAAATTCAGCCCAATCGGCAGAATTTTGATACCAGGAAAAGTGTCGTTTATCTGCCAGAAGAACATCCGGTTTGCCGTCGCCATCGACGTCTCCGATCGCGAGCCCATAGCCGACTTCGACTTCCGAATCGATTTCCTGACGCTCAAATTTTGGCTCAGCAGCAAAGGCCAACTGCGCCACGATCAAACAGGGAATGATCGTCGAACAGACCTTATTGATTCGAAATGCCTTTTCGAACAGACAGGGTTGGTTCGATGATTCAATAGGGGTGGTTCGTGAGCGCATAAAATTGTATTAGTCGAGAGTAACCGTTGCTGCTTTGGAGCCTCCTCTGGAGTTCGGGTCCGTATTGGTCTGTTTTGGCTTCACCACTGCTGGTGGCCTCGGTTTGGTCGGAGGCGAGGACGGGCTGAACAGGCGGATCTGTGGAATTTTTGGCGGATGATCGTTGGCTTCCATCACAACTTCAGCAAGGCCGGAAGCTTCCGAAGCAGCCAGTGCGGTGCGGTAAATATTAAGGCCCCACTGCTGAAGATACGAAACATCCCATGACCGGCGTTCGACTGTGAGCGAGTTTACGAATTGTTGTTTTTCAGCAGGGGTGATCGATTTGTCAGCAATGGCTTTGTCCGCTGCGGCATTTACTCGCTGGGTGAACTCGGCGATTTCAGTAGCGTTCGCGGCAATTAAAGCAGCACCGGAGGAGTTAGCCACCGCCATGTAGTTGGCATCCGGAAGTACATCGAGATTGTAACGAGTCGTTTCAAGAAGAATCGATGACTGCGGCGAAACCGTGTCAGGAAGAAGGACGGTCCAGCCCGCTTTGATGCGGTGAGTCTCACTCTTGGTCCGCGCTGTGAGATAGGTTTCGAAGCTGTCCGCCGCGACATGGTAATAGAAAACGGTGCCGTGTTGGTTTTGCAGGGTGCGGCAGAGTTTGTCAAAATTGCCTTCGGGAGTCGCGAGCGAATCTATCGGCCAGCCGCCATCTTCTTTCGGCTCCAATGCGAGCTTCAAGCCATCACCGTCCGGAGAGACGTGATATTTAAAATCAGCCGGCCCCATTTTGCCGTCTTTGAAAAATGCCGCGATCTTGTCCCGGTCAAAACGAAACTTATGAACTTGAAACTCACGTTTGTCGTCGTTGCCGAAAAGGCGTTTGAGCAGGTTGGCATCGGCAGCTTCCTTGCCGTCGCGGCCAACAATTTTTGAATTGATTTTGGTCCACTCTACGAGCGTTTTTTCAGCGGAGCGGGTCAGACGAAAATCTTCTGCGTGTGCTAAGTAGCCGGTGCGGGCATCGTTTTTCTTGGTGCTTTTCAGGGTGTGAGTGTAAGAGCCAATTCCCTTGCCGGTGTAGGCTAAGTCTTTAAAATTTTGATCGATGACATCCCGAATTTTCATCGTGTGAACGTAGGGATCACCGATGTAATAGAGCTTGTTGAATTTGCAGATGAAGTAGTGCGCTTTGTCGGCTTCCTCAGCCCGGCGTGGGTTCGGAAGCTTGATTTCACGGGCAATGGCAACCTTGGCTTCCGGAGTCTGGGCAAGGATAGCAGCCAGTCGGCGATCCTCTTTTTCGGATTCGATGACTTTGGTTTCCTTTGCGACCTTCTTCTTTTTTTCTTCTTCGACTTTATTTTTCCACTCGTCGATGTCAGAAGTTTTATCGGCCAAATCTTTGTTGTCTTTTTCGAACTCTTCGAGCTCAAGCTTCAGTTGCGCTGCCTCCTTGGGCTTGATTTGGCTGGCGATAACTGTCTGCTGGGTCTGGATCAGATCCTGAAGGGTATCAAGCGTCTTCTTGCGGCTCACCTTCATCTCCTCCAACTCTTCCTGTGAAACTTCGGGGATGTTATCCAGAATTTTTTCGACCGCTGTGGTAATGCCGAGGCTGGTGATGATGAGAATGAGGAGAAGAATTCCAACCACGTTGGTCATGGCATCCATAAGGGAGTCCATGCTGCGTTCTTCGTCACCTGAGTTGCGTCGAGCCATGTTTATTCAGTCCTGGTAATCGGTTATTAAGTAACAGAATCGTGATGTTTCTGATTTTTCCTCACGGTTCCAAAAATTGAGCAAAGGTCTGCAAATCGACCTTCCCCATACTGGGGAGAGGTAGCTTTCCGGGGATAATGTCGGTGCCGTTGGCTTTGTTAAAGTCACGGACAATTTTTGAAGTGAATTCCAATCCGTTGACTGCTTCAAAGTCTCCACGGACAAGAAAGTTCAGTTTGTGGCGCGGGTTCGAGCCAATTTCTTTGAGTAGGGCCACAAATTTGGGGCTTTGATTCAAGCCTACGAGGGGAATGACAGTGGGCTCTTTCGTCAGACTGCGGTGAATTAGCACCGAACGTCCTCCGATCTCGACGAAGTAGGGCTTAACCGTGCTGCTGGAACCAATACTGGTCACGCGCAGTTTGGCTGGCTCAGGTGGAAGCTTGCGCCGGGCGATTTCTTCCTCCTTTTTTTTGATGTCTTCTTTCAGCAACTTATCACTCTCATCGAGCTGCTTGTTGGTTTGAGAAAGAATATTGAATTCGTTGATCAGCTCAGTTCGCGATTCTTCGATCACCTCCTGGTTATCAAGCATGTTTTTCAGCAACTTTAATTTGTCTCGCGCTGCAATATCCTGTTCGCTGCGTTGAATTAAATCTTTGATGGTTTGCTTTAGCTTGTCCTGCTCCGCTTGGTCTTTCTCCTTTTCCTTTTTAAGCTCCATGTAAGCCTTGGCCCGAACAACTTCGTCCGGTGTCTTGCCTTCGACCTTGTTCATCGATGACAGCGTCATCACCACAATGATCAAAGTCAGACACCCAATGATGGCGACGAGAATACTGAGGAACGGGAATAAATTCACCGATGCGCCGTCGTGTCTGCGTCGTCCCATGTCGTATTTTGCTTAAAAAATTTATTCTGCGTTGTGTAAATTAAAGCGGCACCGATCAACGACCGAACCAGCCTTTTTTCGTCACTTGGACCGTCTTGCCGTTCAAATCTTTGAGCACTTCGTTCAGGTTGTGAATGCCTTCAGAGAGGCCGCCCACTTGAGCCGTAATTGCCGTAACTGATTCCGAACGGATTCTGTCGAGCGATTTGAAGAAATCATCATCGAGACGCGTTTCGTATTTCTCAGCCCGGTCACCGATGGCTTCGAGCTGCTTTTCAACCGCCGTGGCCACTTTCTCGTACTGCTCGGTCTGATTCGAGAGATTCGTCGACATGCCTTTCTGCGTCTGAACGAATTGTCCCATGATGTCTTGCTGGCTCGCGGCAATCGCGTCGCCAATCGTTTTCAGCGTTCCTGCGTCAGACGTCATGTTGGCATTGGCACCGCCGTCATTGAGACGCTTAAGCAAATTATCGATGCAGTATTCGTCAACGTCGGTCACCAGATCATCCTCCTCACCCTGCAAACTTGCGGCAGGAAAACTCAGTATAATTGAGAAAACCAATGCAAGAAGCGTGGTGTCGAACGCTGATCCCATCTCGGCAAGAACCGGCTTCAACGCATCGGTTAACGCATTGGGATCGCCTCCGCCCGAGTCAAGAACGGCGTCAAAACCACCAATCGCGCCACCAATTCCGACAACCGTTCCGATGAAACCCATGATCGGAATCGCCCAGAGCAACACCTTCACCATTGAGTAAGAACCAACGACTTTATTCGCGTCCACATCGGATTGCGAACTCAGCATTTGAGCCACTTCGGGGTTATTTTGTCGAACGTAGAAAAACTCAAGGCCTTTACGGATCCGGTTCACAATGTAGGTGTTACGGAGCGGCTTCGGGAAATTCAACAAGTGATCGTGAAACTGCTTCAAGTTCGTTGGCGTGATCTCTTCTGAAATATCACGTGGCAAAGCCTGCAAAATCATCGCGCGGCGCTGTTTGCGGATACTGAAAAATTTCAGAATGAGAATTCCCAGGGTGAAGAACATGAGGAAAGTCGTCGCGTACTGAGTTTTTCCGCGATTTACGAACAACTCGTAAAAATACATCTGATCTTCGCCTTCCGGTTTTTTCAAAACCAACATGATAAGATACCAGAAAAATGTACCGCCGATGCCAATTGCGACCGAAAGCCACAGGTTGAAAGTCGACGGATGCTTGCCGTGATCGACGTTGCTAATATTCAGCGCAGGCAAGTGGTTTCCGGCATCGTATTCCTCTTCACCACCTTCGTAGCCTTCATCGGCACCATCTGACTCGGGCGGAGCCTCCATTTCGGGGATCTGAATTTTGGTGCTGCAGCCGGGACACTTTACAGTTTTTCCGGAAAGATCCGGTTCGGCCTGGAGAGTGATGCTGCAAGAAGGACATTCGAAGTTCATAAAAGGGAGCGTGCCTGGGTTGGTATTTTCTTTTGAAAGTGTGACTGCAAATTTTGCGTAGAATTCAGCTTTAGCGGTTATCTCATAATTTTTCCAGCCAAAAACAAATCTATGTTTTTTTCTTTCCCATGCTTGGTTCCAACCGTGAAACTCATTTGATGAATAATCGCCAACCTTTGGCCCTCCCCTTGACGGCCGTCTTGATTCTATTTTTGCTCCCCGCGTGCTCTCAGCGCGTTGTGGTGAAGCAAAAAATCGGTGCGTTCACCGGGAAGCAGGTTGATTTGGCAGAAACCCGCATCGTCTGGGAACGAATCCAATCAGGTACCGCAACTCCTGAAGACATCAAAGCTTACAACCAGGCGGTCGATGATGTTGTTGTAAAGCTGGCCGGAAAATCCATGCCAAAGCCGGGCCAAAAAACGATCACACTGAACAGTTTGCGAAACAAGGTGATCGTTGATCTGGATCCTGGCACGAAAGGCGATCTCGATCTGAGAAATCACGAGCACATGTATGTGTCTGATTTGACGTTGATCAAACGGGGGCTCAATCGAATTGTCAGTGATGACGGCGTCGGGGCTTCGCTCGCTTTATGCACCCCCGCTTCCGAAAGCGATCCATTCATTGCTCCAGAAGGACTCTGGCAGCCGGCCACCGCAATATTGGAATTCAACGGCGAGCCTGATCGCGCAAAACTTGTGATCTATGATCCCGCTGTGCGACAAAAAATCAGCGTGAACGGACATCCCACCGCATTAGCTACAGACTACTCAATTCCGCTCGCAACCGGGTTTGCGCTCCGGGACAAGCAGCTATTTCACCTGCCTGCGATGCTTCATTACGCTAAGTTTGAGGGCAAATTGGGTCTCATTCGCCTGACTCCGTTTGATGCTGGAAAAATTCCCTGTATTCTCGTTCACGGACTTAAATCCGGCCCCGCTACATGGAAGGAAGCCCTCAATAAAATTCTCGCCAACCCTGCCCTTCGTGAGCGATTCGAATTCTGGAGCTACGGTTACCCAACAGGGGCGCCTATCCCGTATTCCGCCATGCGGTTGCGAAGAGAAATCGCCGCAATGCACCAGTTCCGCACAGCACAGGGAGGATCAGATGACGATCTTCTCGTCGTCGGTCACAGCATGGGTGGATTGTTGGCAAAAGGGCTCCTTCAGACCAGTGGGAATTCAAACTGGGATCAGATTTTTACCCAGCCCCTTGAGACACTTGGTCTCAGTGAATCCAACGAAACGGTGCTTCGTGATATGATGTATTTCGAGCCCGTTCCAAGCATTAGTCGCGTCGTTTTCATGGCCACACCCCATCGTGGTAGCGGTTTTGCGACCAATCCGTTCAGTGGGCTGATCTCGAAGCTGATTGATTTGCCGCAACAAATTGTCAATGTATCCACCGAACTCGTCAATATCGGTCGGACCAGTCTGACCCCGCTTGGACTTGAAATCGCAGCCAATCCACCGACCAGCATCGATGGTTTGCGGCCTGATTCTCCAATGTTGTTGCTGATGGATTCAATGCCTCTGAAACCAGACGTCATCTGTCATTCGATCGTTGCCATCGAACGAGGATTTGATCAGCCTCAGAAAAAATGGTCTGACGGCGTGGTTCCCTACAGCAGCGCTATAATGGATGCTGCCGAATCCCAAATTGTCATTCCGCGCACCAAACATTCTGTCCATCAATCCGAAGCTGGAATCGCAGAACTGGAGCGAATCCTCAGCATTCACATTGGTGTTCCCGTTCCAGAAGATGTCACTGAAATCCTTTCTCAAGTCGAGACCCCTAAATCGATTTCCACGAACAAATAGGGTATGATCGGCGAATCAACCCTTATGGTTCGAAAACCTGTTTCGATCAAATAGGGTATGATCGATGAACGTACCCTATTGGATCGTAAAAACGTAGTTTTTGTAAAATGAGTAATACCACCTGGAATTCCGCCCACGACAAATTCGAAGACATCCGCTACGAGAAATCGGAAGACGGAGCGATCGCAAAAATCACCATCAACCGGCCCGAAGTTCGCAATGCGTTTCGTCCGCAGACCGTCCGTGAAATGTTAGTCGCGTTTGATCTCGCGCATGAAGATGCCGAGGTCGGTGTCGTTATTCTGACCGGGGAAGGGGACCTGGCGTTCTGTTCCGGTGGGGATCAAAAAGTGCGCGGCCATGCCGGATACGTTGGCGAAGATGGCGTGCCTCGTCTCAACATTCTCGACGTTCAGAAAAAAATCCGGACCATTCCTAAGCCCGTTGTCGCAATGGTCGCGGGATTTGCAATTGGAGGCGGACACGTGCTGCACATCGTCTGCGATCTCACGATTGCTGCAGACAATGCTCGATTTGGTCAAACCGGACCGAAGGTGGGTTCGTTTGATGGCGGGCTCGGTTCCAGCTATCTCGCACGAATTGTCGGTCAGAAGAAAGCTCGTGAAATTTGGTATTTGTGCCGTCAATACGATGCCCAGCAGGCGCTGGACATGGGATTGGTAAATACCGTTGTGCCGCTCGATCAACTCGAAGCGGAGACCGTTCAGTGGTCACGTGAAATGCTGGAACACTCGCCGATCGCTTTGCGTTGTCTCAAAACCGCGCTCAATGCCGACTGCGATGGTCAGATGGGATTGCTCGATCTCGCAGGCAACGCGACCATGCTTTACTACATGAGCGAAGAAGCGAAGGAGGGTAAAAACGCCTTTGTTGAAAAGCGGAAACCTGACTTCACGAAGTTCCCGCGCGTGCCTTAGGAAGGCGCGTATCGAATTTCTGTTTGCCAAATCAATTCTCACGGCGAGCCTAAATCGTTCACAATAAATTGCATCGTAGCCACCAGCCAATATTCGAAACCATCCGGCGCCATTTCCGGTATGGGTTGGCTGCGAAGTCATCTTTCGATCACGGCGATGACTCCGACGAACAGGCTTTCACAAAACTAGGTTCACATTCCTCTTTTCTGATTTTTTAGAACACAGATTTTAATTTTCTAAAGCCCCGTTCGTCTTCAAAAGCGAGCGGGGCTTTTTGTTTTCACCCGACAACAAAATCCCATAATGAAACCACCCAATTCTACCGACCCGCCGGATAGCATTGCCAACGAAACATTGGCTCAGCAGGTTCGTGCACTCCCGCGTGTCGTCTGGGTCATTTTTATTGGTGTCTTCATTCACCGATTCGGAACGTTTGTGGTTCCGTTTCTCACACTCTACTTGAACGAATCCGGCTATTCGGTCGGGCGGATCGCGTGGGTTTTTGTTATCTGGGCCATCGGCGGGATCGGCGCCATGATTGCCGGTGGACGCCTTTCGGATCTGATGGGGCGGAAGAATACGATGTCACTGGCTCTCATCAGCGGTGGTATTTCGATGCTGTTTTTGTGGCAGGCAGACACTTATCCGCTGTTGCTCGTGGCGGTCTTTTTCTCTGGCCTGACCCACGGGATGTATCACCCTGCGGCCAGTTCATTGCTGGCTGATGTCGTTCCAGCGGATCGTCGTGTCACTGCCTACGGCGTAGTCAGGTGGGCCATCAATCTTGGTTTTGCCTGCGGGATGGCTGCAGGCGGTTTCCTCGCTGAGATTGGATACAAATGGCTCTTTATTGGCGATTTCATCACCTCGGTGACCTACGGGATCATCGCGTTTTTTCTGCTGCCGCATGGACTTCGCACCACGGCGAAGATGAGTCGATGGGCACCCGCGTTGCGCGATATGCTGGGGAACCGGCGTTTCGTGTTGTTCTTTTTTGCAAACCTCCTCGCCGTGTCTTCATTCTTTCAATGGGGTAGCTCGGGCGCGTTGTTGATCATCGATCTGGGATATCCGAAATCCGTTTACGGCTGGATAATGGCGGGGAATGGATTGCTCATAGCGTTTTTGGAATTGCCAATCAGCCAGCTCGGCCGAAAGCGCAATCCGCGTCACGTGATTGCTCTGGGATTTTTGCTCTGTGGCGTTGGCGTCTCGCTGTGTGGTTTCGCAAATGGCTGGGTCATGATCGTGGTCGCCGTTCTTGTATTCACACTCGGGGAAATGATTTCGATGCCGGTTTCCGGAGCCTATGTCGCAGAACTCGCACCAGAAAAGATGCGCGGTCGCTACAACGCAGCCGTCGGTCTGACATGGAATCTTGGACACGCCATTTCACCGGGCGCGGGGCTGCTTCTTTACAAAAGCGCGCCAAATGTTCTCTGGGTTGGAATGGCTTTGTTAGGGCTGGTTTCGGGAGCCCTGATGATGGGGCGTTTCAACGAGGTCAGTGAAGAATGAATCACTCGCCGAGTAATTTTTGAACACGTTCAACGCTCAATTTCGACGTCGGGAGATCAAACCCGAGGGTGTCATAATTGGGCGTGAAGCCACCTCCATCGACGTCCACAAAAATAGGATTGTTATAAGCGGTCGGATGATTGGATGACTGCGCGCTGCTCCCAAAACCGGTTTTCAGCGTCGAATTCTCACCTGTTGCCACCACAATGATGTGTGCATCCTGACTGAGCGCGATAGGGATGGTGTGATCAAATTTCACAACGCCGTCTGTGAACATTGCCGCATTTTTTTCGCGCGTGAAATTTAGCTCTGGCACCTGACGGCTGTTCACCAGAATTTGAACGCGATCAATGTCGAGCCAATCGGTGCACTGAACTTTAACTTTCAAATTCAACGTTTCAGAAACCCGATCATGACCACCAGCGATGATGCCGCTTTCGGTTTGCACTTCGAGGTAAGGGCCGGAACTCACAATCATCCGACCCGCTTTTGAATGTCGTGTCATTTCGCGCCAGTCGACCTTTGCAGGATCGTCAGTCTTGCTCGGCACATACGTCCGCCATCCACCGACACCATTTCCGTGAACATGATGGGCGTCCGAGACGGCGATTCCCCAAACCGTCATGCCTTGATTCAAAAGCTGTAGCCAAATAAATTCGCGAACGAGGTTTACCTTTGAGCCAAGTCCTCCCCGCGTCTTTCCAATCGTAAAAGGCGCCGGCGCGAGAATTTCCGAGTTCCGATAATTTTGCGATTCAAGCCCGTCTAACAGTTTTCCAAAATAGGCGTAGCCGCCGTCAGCTCGGCCGTCGCGATCCCAGTCGATGAAGTTTTCGGACATATCGGGGTGATTAACATGAACCCAACGATCCGGCTCCGCTCCCTGAAAATTTCGAAGAACGATCGCATTCAAGCGTGGATCTTTTTGCCAAACTGGAGCGCCACCATCTTGCTTGGTTGGGTCTGCCTTCAGTGGAAATGTATTGAAATGAGCGCCGCTTCCGGTCAGCTCCATTCCCACAACCGTCTTCAAAAACGGGGTCAATTTCAGTCGCGTGATGTGTGGTTCCCAATCATAAATCCGGTTGTGCTCCGTGGTTGGCGCAAACTCGATGTGTTCTGCTGCGAGATTGATCAACCGATCGTCCGTTCCACACACGTTGTCGCCACTGGGCGTGGAGTGATTGTGATAGTCTGCCGAAATCCAACCCGTCGTGTCGATGAGGCGTTTCAGGTTGGCTGCAATCGCGATCTCTGCCCCCGCTTTCAAATCGATTACCTGCTTGTGATGAGAGAATTCAGGTCCGTGTGTTACGATGACTTCGTATTTCCCCGGTGGCAGTGGTACTCGAAAATCGCCATGCGCTGAGTGCCATTGATCAACACAACCATGAGCCCGATCTGTTGGTCCAAGATTGGGTTTTGCCGTTCCTTCGATCGGATTGAACTGAACTTTACACGGAATGCTGACGCCGTTTTTGTCGCGAACGGTTAGGGCAACCGCTGCTTGTTTGGAAAGCGCGACATCAAAAAGAGCCGGCTGGTTTTCTTTATCGCCTGCTTGAGTCGGCCGAACTACGGCAATTGAGTTCTGGGTTTCGCGTCCGATGTCTTCGATCGAAAGCTCATGCTCACCGACCGGAAAATTGATGGCGATCTTTCCGTCTTTGTCAGGATACGCGGGGACTTTCTTCTCTCCCATCAAAACACGGCCCGTAATGATTCCTTTGCCTGCTTCATCCAGAATAACTCCCCGAACTTTGCCGGTCTGAGCTGCATCTCGGCGTGCCGAAACCATTCCGACGGCTTCCGCTGGCGAATCCCCAACTGCCAAAAATCGCGCGTAAGTCACTGTATCGCCGACATTCAATTCAAGGTCGCGGCCTTTCGGTTGCTCGGTGACGCCTTCTTCTTTAACCCAAGCGTAGGCGTATCCGCATTTGTCGTCTGGATCAATGGCATCAGCCCACTGAATCCCATTCATGCTGCCTTTTGATCGCATTTGAGTCCATGCATCGGCAACACTTGTGATCTGCTTTTGTCCGCTTTCGTTTCGCAACGTCGTGATGATCAAAACGCCATCCCAGCCGTCCTCGAGGATATATTGATGCTGACGAAAAAGCGTTCCCGATTTCGCTGTCGAGGTCATCGTTTCAATGATTGCCCGTCCTTCCGAACCGTTCTCTATAATGCGGACATAATTTACATCGCCCTTTTGGCCACAGGGAGTGAAAATCGTAATCTGATCATTGTTCTCACCTCGTTTTGTCAGATCGTAAATAACACCGGGCGTGTGATTCCCGTTTCCATAAAATCCGCCCATGTTCGGACGTCTGAGCGGAAGGTCGCCCGAAATTACCACTTCGATCTTGTCATTTCGCAGCAGAAAATCGCCCACAACTCCATCCGCTTCTTTTCCGGCTGGCAACAGATCAAAATTGTCTCTTCCGATTTCGATAGCTTCAGCAGCATTGATATTTGTAGAAAACGAAAAAACAGCGACCGCACAGGCCGCCCATATAAGCGGGGATTTCATTCTAGGATGCTTGCAAATCCGGAGCGGGAAAACAAGCCTCAGACGATATAAAAGTCGTCACGTATTCAGGGATTCCGAACGGACTTTCTATTTTCGCTCCCCCGAAATTTGCCTTACCCATCCGCATGAAAATCGCAATCATTGGTTCCGGAGCGGTCGGCTCATTTTATGGAGGAAATCTTGCGCTCACTGGGGAGTGTGAGGTTCATTTCCTGATGCGGGCCGATCTGGATAGGGTTAGCAGCGATGGACTTTTTCTAAAAAGCGAAACGCGGGGCGACGTTCATCTTCCGTCCGTGAATTGCCATGCGGCCACGGAAGAGATTGGGCCGGCCGATCTTGTCATCGTTGCGCTGAAAGCGACCGATAATTCTGTCTTTGAAAAACTCATTCAGCCGTTGCTTCATGACGAAACTGCAATCCTTACCTTGCAGAACGGACTTGGAAATGAAGATCAGTTGGCTGGTCTTTTCGGTGCCAAACGCATTCTCGGAGGGCTTTGTTTTGTGTGCTTGAATCGCATCGCTCCCGGCGTCATCCGACACATTGGTCACGGCCTCATCGAGATGGGCGAGTTTCATTTTAGAGGCGAAACCCAACGTGCTCAGAAGATTCGCGATCTGTTTCACGCTGCAAAAATCGAATGCAAAATTCAACCGGACCTCGGGCTCGGCCGATGGAGAAAGCTCGTTTGGAATGTTCCGTTTAATGGGCTTGCGATTGCCGCTGGCGGTATTCATGTCGGGCAGATTTTGGCTAATCCCGAGCTGCATCGTCGAACGCGCGCGCTGATGCTCGAAATCGTGGAAACGGCTGCGTTGTTCGGATACGAAATCCCTGATTCATTCATCGAAGAAAACATCGAGCGAACTTATCCGATGACTGATTACAAGCCGTCGAGCCTTCTTGATTTTCTCGCTGATCGTCCGGTAGAAGTCGAAGCAATCTGGGGAGAGCCTTTGCGGTTGGGAACCCGGAAAGGGGCGGAGATGCCGGAGCTGGCGAAGCTGTATGATGAGATTCGAGCAGTTCGCTGAAACCATTATTTCCCTTCAAAGCATCGTGCCCTCGAGCGATCGTAATACTTTCGCTTTTCGGGAAGGCTTTTAAAAATCGCGGGGAACGTTGTTTCAAAGGCTCTTATTTTCGCACGAGAAGCGCGTGTCGATTTCAATGTCAACGTTCCCAAAAGCTGGGCGGGCAGCGTTTCGATGGGAACGAAATCGACGGCGTGGCCAAGCAAGCGAACGGTGAGGCTATCTTGGGGTTTCACCAGATACCGGGCCAGCTCTCCGCAAATGGGATCGCTCCCGAGGAGATCGCCATCGATCATTCCGTTGTAGTAATTTTCGAAAGCAGCCCAATTGGAGGTTCGGCCATCAACGCTGTCGCTTATGCCAAAGAACTGTCCCATTGTCACCATGTCCTGAAGGAAGAGTTCTTTTTGTTTCTCGCTCATAGCGCCGTAAACCAGCTCGTATCCCTGGACTGAAGCCATCACTAACGTTGCCAAAACCCACACGAGTAAATCCTGATCGAGTGCATGATACGAGACTCCGCCGTCCGAAGTGCCCCGGACTTTGGAATGCATTTCAAACAGCCGCTTCTTCGTGGCTTCAGCTTCCCCCCACGTTCCAAACGCGATGCTATTCACGTCAGCGAGGGTTCGCGTCAGTCGTCCCAACGCATCTGATTTGAAGTTGCTGTGACGTGCCACTCCATGAGCGACCTTGGGATGGGCAATCTGCAAAATGGCAGCAGCCGGACCGAACACCATTCCCGTCCAGCGACTATTCACTTCCCAAATCGCAGATTCGGTCGAAAACACGAACTCGGAAGGGGAGGGGGCAGCCATCAGAACAAGCGCTTCAGATGACGCTCGAAAAGGTTTTCCGTTACGTTCTTCGCAACAACGGCTTCGCATTCTTTCAGCAAATTCAAATAGCGATCTCCCATCCGGGCCGCGACTTTGTAACCCACGTGCAGCAGCTGTCGAACGTGCGGATTGAATTTAGCAATGGATTGATCGTGACGCAGCGAATTTTGGTATTGTTCCGAAGACCAGCCATCGACCTCGTCAGCGGATGGAAGTTGAGCAGTATCAATGTCGATAACCGACGCATACGGCGCGCACAGGGCATACGCATTCGCGAGCGCTTCGCGGTAAACATCCTTTGCAAGCTGCAAACCTTCACCACCCGCAGCGGCGAGTCCGATCAATTCTTCCAGCCAGGTTGTGCCGGCGGTTTTCAAATGAATTCCTGCACCGGTTTCCTTCAGCGCTTTTGAAATCGGGCCGTAGATCGAAAATTTGTCACTTCCGGAATGCACACTGAGTTTTAAATTTTCCGGCAAGCCATAGGCAGCGATTGCCCGTTTGATCACGGCAAGGTCATCGTTGAATTCCTTTTCGAATTGCTCGACGTCGCCCACATAATCGACGCCTTTATTAAAACGGCCCGTGAACTTCGGAGCGATGGTTTGCACGGGAATTTCTTCGTCGGCGATCGCTGCGAGAATGATCAACAATTCCGGCGGCGTCTGTGGGGAATCCGTTTCATCCATCGAAACCTCCGTCACAAAATTGTCGCCGCCTTTGGCCTCTTTGATATGGCGATAAATTTCACCCGCTTTCTGAACCGCAAGCAAAAATTGATTTGCGCAGGCTTGCACGGTGTCCTTTCCAAACTCTTCGACCAACTCGGGATGCTTTTCGATAAACACTGCGACTGATTCCGGATTCGGCTGTTCACCAATTGAATCAGCAACGTCGATCGTGAAAAAATCAGCGAACCCAGTGTAGTGATCCACCGTGTCGAGATTGATGTGATCGGCGTCAACAAAGTGAGGGGCTGTCCATTTTAATTCGGCGACAGCGGCGTCTGCTGCAATCCTTGTGCTGATCGGCTCCGAACCAATTGTAGTGTGCTCACGATGAGATTTATTCCAAACTGGAACGATATCCACTCCCAATTCCGATTTCGCCAGCGCGCATGCCCGAAGCTGCGCCACACCCTGATGGGCAAAGCGATCTCCCATTCCAAACGAGTATTTTCCGATGATCAACATGCCGTCGATTTAAGCACGGATTTCACGAATGAACAGGGTTGGTTTGGCGAATCGATAGGGTTGGTTCGTGAAAGCGGTTTTCAATCCAGCACCATCATTTCCTCATCAGCAACACCGCCGGTGAGGGGATCAAATTCAACATTGTAAAACGAGCGGCCCATTTCGAAACGGACGCTGAGCGGTTCGCACAAGCCGCTGGAATCAAAAACCCAGTCATAGCTTTTTTCCGGTTCGATCCATTTTTTTGTTCCCCAAGGGCGGATCAAAAATCTCACTTCAGGTGAAAAACGGACTTTACTGATTTCGACGACTTTTCCCTTAGCGCCCGTTTGATAGGCCGTCACGTTGCGGGGCAGCATTCGAAGGACGAAACGATTGCGTTGGGTCGCAGCGGAGCGAGACGCTTTTTTTGCCAGCTTCTGCAATTCGAGAACAGGTTCCGCAAGTTCGCGCTCGCGGTTGACGCCTTTCAAACTGACGGCGGCTAGCGTAAACACGATCATCAGCAACATCATGGTTATGACGATTTCGAGCAGCGAAAAGCCGCGATTTTGTGGGCGTGTGGTCACTCGTTTGAATTCAGCTTCGACTCAACGTAGCCGAACGATTTCTTTCCGCAAAGCGATTCACTTCGGTTCCGGCCAGTTCAAATGTTTGTGGAGGAATTTGTAGGTTCCATCGGCATTGATCGAATGGGGGCCGACGAACCATTCGATTTCGCAGCGATCGCCGATGCCGAGTTTTGCGTTATAAAGGCGGCGGACTTTACCAAATTCGTGGCCCACTTTCTCATCGGGAGCGACGCCGTCGAAGTGGCCCCGCTCAACCATGAAAGGCCGTGGAGCGATTAGATAAGCCATCTCAGCGTAGTTGAAGGTGCCGCCCAGATTCCATTCAAAAATCTCGTATTCGCCCTTGTTAGCATAGCTGTATCTAAGTGAACGCGCATCGGTCGCGGCGTTTTTCCAGACCCATTCGTTAAAGTCGGCCGAGCAAATTGAGAGGCAGTAGTTATCGACGAGAGGCGGAATGCGCATGGCTGATTTTCCCCCATAGCTCAGCCCGTAAAATGCGATTCGATCGCCATCGACGAACGGTTGTTCCGTGAGCCAATCGGTCATTTGCTGATGCGACGGGACAATGATCGAAAACAGTGTCTTGCCGATTGATTGCGCTTTGAATTGCTGAATCCGGAACAGGTCGAAATATTTGTAATTGTTCTGTGGGGCAAATGTGATGAAGCCACGTTCAGCCAACCGAGTCGCAAACGCTTTGTATGCTTTGTATTTTGGCTCGCCGATAACGTCTTGCGGAGAGCCTTCGAGTCCATGTTGGCAAACCACAACCGGCCGCTTTTCACCGCTCGTGAGATCAAAATCCTTTGGCACGGTCAAAATCCCATAAGCGATCACATCATCAAAAACATCGAGTACGATTTCGTAGCTGATTGTTTTCGGGCCTTCTTCATATTTCCGCGAGCGAGCATTGAAAGGCAGTCGATCTAACCCAAAATCACCAATGACTTCGGTGCGAAATTTCTCCCGATAGGGTTCAATGGTTTTTTCGAATTCCTCGTTGCTTCCTGTTTTCAGATCTTTGAAATAGGTTTCGCGTTCTGCTGCTGAATTGACGAGAGCGATCTGATTGTGACGAACAATCTCGGCGACTTGAACGGCGTGGCGTTCGGCAATGAGGTCGTGGCCTTCGGGATCGGGATAGATTTTATGGAATGCGAAATCGGCAGGGATCGGTCGTGGGGTTTTAATTAATGCCTTTGCGAATTCGGCAGCTGGTTCCGTTGTGATTTTAGCGTTTTCACGATTCTGAATTCGGCCGAACTCTGCAACGGGATTGTGGATTTGAAACTTCCCGGGTTTCCCTTTTTTTGGAGTGTATTTGTCAGTGACGTTCTCTGGATTTCCCTTTTCATCGGGGCGAAACACAAAATCAGGGCCAGCAACATTCCCAATGATCAGCGTTCGAGGCGCAATCAAACTCGCTATCTCTGCATCGCCAAAATCCCTGACCAATCCAAAAACAGTGTGTTCAGCGGGTTCATCCCACAACCTTTCGCGCTCGCCGAAATAGCCCGCCACGCAAGTTGTATCGATTCGTTCATCAAGTGCCCCGGCATAAAGAGCCAGCAGCCCGCCTTCGCCTCGACCGATGACGCCTACTTTTCGTGGAGCCTCTCCCTGAGTGCTTTTCAGGCAATCGATTCCTGAGAATATTTTGTGGAGTTCGTAGCCAATCAGAGTTCGTCCAAGAATGAATGAGGGACGGTGAAGCCATTCCCGATTCGTCATTTTATAAGAATTCTCCTCGCGATTGATCGCAGTCGGCACAAGGACACGGCATCCCGATAAAGCCATTTCCAGTGCGAACGGGTTTCCCGATTTTCCCAATCCGGCAATATCTTCAGGTGTTTCACCAGCGTCCGGAATCGCAATCACATCCGCCACAATCGGATTCGCTTTTCCTTTCGGAACGAGGAGCAATCCATCCCCGTGAACGTCGCCAAATGCCAGCCAGCGGACGTGATACACTTCCAGATCATCAGCAATCGCACGCTGAGCCGTTTGCACGCTGTAGACTTCGAGCAGGCCGTTTTTTGCTCGTTGATCCCGATTGAGACCGAGTAGTTTTACTAAATTCTCCCGGCTGGGCTTCGGCCGGTTTTTTGCCGCAGCATCAATTTGAGCGTCGAGAAAACGATCGCAACCTTGAGCGAGTTTCAGCGAAATATCGCCATCAAGCGTGAGTGGCTTCGCATTTGGAAGCGGAGTCTTGTCTGTTGCCGGCTTTAAGATCGGCCACGGGTTTTCCGTATCTTGGGCTACTGTAGACAGGCTCAAGGCCACAAAAAAAACGCCGGACGAAAACAATTTCATCCGACGATTTCACAAGAATTTTGCCGTCGGCACAAGACCCAAGCGATACGTGATTAATCACTCCGCTTTCGCAAACGGGCTTGATGCCAGTTTTTCGAAATCAGCTTTTGCCGCTTCGACGGCAGCTTTGGGGCCGACAAATTTGATGAAAACCACGCCGTCGGTTCCCGGGACAATCGCAGCAAGCATGATCCAATCATCTTTCGCCGTTTTGGCCTGGCCAAATCCCCCGTCCATGAATGTTCCCGTCGCAGTGAAGTAAGTGACTTTGGTTCCGTTGTGATCTTTCTCTTCGGTTTTCGATTCTACTTCGCCCTGAAATTGACCCTTCCAACGTTGGAGGTTGGCATCTACTGATCCTGAATTGGGTCCGAAGTGGAAGAACACGGCTTCAACATCAGCGAGATCGCCTTCATTGTCATACTTCAATTGGCCAGCACGCATCGAACTTGCGGGCTTCATTTTTTGCCAGGGCTTTCCGAATGTGAATGTCAATCCGCTGGCGGTAACGGATTCAGTGGCAGCAGCTTTATCCTGAGAAATTGCAAAGCCAGCGGTTAACGCGAGCAACAAAAGGGAGGTAAGAAATTTTTTCATAGGGCAAAAATATGACCCACTGGCCGAGGTTTTCCAGTGAATTCGGATCGCCTATTCCGGCTGAATCAGAATCGAAATGTCCACCCCACCTTGGCAGTTGTTTCTGCGCCTTGTTTCGAAAAATCACGTTCGGTCGTGAATTGGTAGCCTTGGTTCACCACGAAGAATATATCTTTTCCGGGAGCAACGATATAGCGCAGGCGGCTGTTCAAGCCGACGTTATTGGAAACGGAATCCCACTGAGCTAGCGTGTTCCAGGAGAGCTTCGGATTCGGGGTGACGCGAAAACCGGCAAAGCCAACCAACACATCAAATTCACTTCTCGGGAGACTGATCGCGTCAAAATCGGCTCCGATTTCGACACCGAAGTATTTCGACTGTCGCCATTCGATCTCACCTTCAATGCCCCAGCGTTCGCCGTCGTAAAAGTCGCCTAGCTTTCCGAAAAGCTCGATGCTTACCGGACGATGATTGCTCGTTTCAAACCCGGCAACGATCTTATTGAAATGGTAATCGCCGACTGGAATCGTGACGTCATCAGTGATCTCAAAGGGCTCAAAAAGCACTTCGCGCTCGATCTCAGGATAGATCACAAAGTCGTCTCCAGTCTCAAGCCTGGCGGCAAACTCAACCGGGGTGAATTCGCTGCTTTCGATCTGGTTTTCTAAGTTGGTGGTTACTTCTCCATTGATCTCAAAGCTAATCTCGCGAAGCCAATCGATCTCATTCGGGTAGAATTCATACTGTGCCAGGCCCTGGCCGCGTCGGGTTCCGGGCCGACGGACAAAACCGAGGCCGGGTTGAAAATCTGCATCGATCTGACGAAGGTCGGCACGAAGATAAAGCGGCTCGTTTGGGTAAACGAAGTTCGCGCCGAAGGCATGAGCAAACTCATCATTCTCATCGTGGCTAACGAGTTCGTAGAGCTTGAAATCAACTTCGTCGTCGTCATGCCAATGGCTGTTTTTGAAATCGAAATCGAATCCGGCAATCCAGTTGTCTGCGTTGGCTCGCGAATTGCCATAACTAAAAAATGTGCCGACCCGGGATTCTTCTAAAATATCGTAGGTGAAGCGGGCAACACCCACTTCGTCCTCGAACAACGATTCGGTTGCTCCGAGTTTGGTTCCCACCATTCCGACGCCAATTTTACCAACTCGACCGGTTACTTTTGCCCCACTGATGATGTCGACTTTTTGTCGGGTGTCGGACAGACCAATGTTTCGTGAGTGAAATGGACGCAGGCTGCCACTGTGCGGGCCGAATTCGAAATACTCCTGACCTTCGAGAAAGAAGTCTCGTTTTTCAGGAAAAAATAAGGGGAATCGGGTCAAATTTACTCTTCGGGAATCAACCTCGGCCTCTGCAAAATCGGTGTTCCACGTCAGCGTCGTCGTCAGATTTGGAGTGACTTGCCAAAAAACATCCGCTCCATATTCGGATTCAAAACCATCGCCCCGATTCCCGCTTTTTTTCCGACCCAGGGCATAAGGTTTTACATCGACACCGATACCGCGCTCCATGTTGGCGAGACCAGTGATTTTTCCTTCGTCTTCGAAACCGATAAACCTGCGATGGCGTAACGCACCTGACCACCGCGAACGTTCTTGAATTCGAGGCATGGAGCGGCCGAAATTGGCTCCCCACGTAGTTGATTTTTCTTCGAAAGAAATACTTTGAAATGGAATCGCAAATTCTACGCTCCATCCATCCTCGGTGATTTTTCCACCACCGTCCCAGATCGTATCCCAGTCCATGTTCGGCCGGGTCGAGTTGCTGGTGAGCCGTCCTTCGCCCTTGGCTCCGTTGGCATTGAGTCGAAAATAAAATCCATCCCGTCCCGTCTGATAGGGATCCAGCAGAATGTAGACATAGTCGTCCGAACCGACCGATTGATCACGCTGCATAATTTTGGCGTTGATCTTTTTCGGCTCGGTATCAAAGCAGCGAAACGCAACGTAGAGATTGCGTGCATCGTAACAGAGTCGGATTTCTGTGCGCTCCGACGGAGCCGATTGCTCGTTCGGATACATCTGCGTCAGGTTTTCAATCACTGCCGCTTTTTCCCAGATCGGATCGGACAGATCCCCATCGATTTTGGGCCTTTCGTCTTCCGTAATTCTAATTGCTCCTAGCTGTTCGGTAGCCATTGCAGAAAGGCATGCGAAACCCCACACCGCCGCGAAAAGAAATGCGAAACGATGGGCGCGGAAGGCGGGAGCAATGCCATGAACCATGAACGTCTTCTATGAAGCGGAGACCACGGATTTGGTCAAGCGACGGGCCTGACGCGTTCGTGTGTATACTTCGGGTTGGGAAGGCTATCCTTCCAAATTAAGCAGTGGAAACCTGCTTCGTGCCGTCGTAATTTGTTTTTGAAATGGCAGACGACGAATCCACCGAAATTCCCACCCCCGCAGAGCAACCCGCAGAAGTGAAACCTGCGGAACCCAAAAAAACTCCCGAGGAACAAAAGGCTGAGCTGAAAATTCAGATCAAGGGATTGGTAACGCTTCTGGTGGTTTTTGGATTGCTGTGGGGATTGGTAAAGGTGATGCCAACTCTGGGCGAGAAACTGGGGGTAGGCTTCAGTTCATTGTCTTCAAACGGAGATGAGAAGGCCGAAGCTGAAACGTCGCCGGAATCTGACGTCGATGCTCCGAAGGAAGCCACGACCGTTGCAAAACTAAAAGCTGAGGTCGAAACAAGCGTCGAACCAGCGCCGGTAACCGTTGTTGAAGCTCCTCCAGCGAAAGATCCAGCAACTGCAAATGAACCAATACAGGATGATAAAGTGAAGGCGCAAATCCTCTAAGCGGATCGGCGGCGCGGAACGTGGGGAAGTCCGTCACGTCGCGTTCAACGATGACTTGAGCAAAATGATCGCATCACTGAAAATTACA
>ERZ887942.617-NODE-617-length-27869-cov-9.118717_pt1 | contig 27869 bp, 18 predicted proteins | sample MGYA00521099_ERZ887942 | MGnify/ENA primary metagenome ERZ887942 (study PRJEB32303, sample SAMEA104408605) | aquatic metagenome | biome: Brackish water; feature: Pelagic; material: water | place: Baltic Sea | collected 2014-06-07T06:48:00 | depth 16,251 m ...
GATTTGGTTTATAAGGTGTTTCGTTTGTTGGTTTATAAATTAATAAGAATACTAGTCCGCTGACTACTCTTCGATATCACGACTGTCGATTTCTATCGTGTGTCCGTCGCCAGCTTCGTAAATCACACGAAAATCATTGTCTGGAATTGCAAATGTATAGTCGCTGAATTCGCCCATCTCCCCTTGTATCAATACCTTACCTGCTTCGTCCACAATCCTCATCGCTATGCCTGCCGCACTACCTCCATCGCTAAAGCCACCTTCGCAAGTAATTGTATTATCGCCATTATCATAGCAATCACAGATTGGCGTGTGCCCCAAAGCTGGATTTGAAACAGATCCGCTAAGAGCCAGCACAAACAAAATTTTTTTCATACAGCAGTCTCTATGGTTACCCTGTCATTTCAAGTTTGAAATTAAGATGTTAGTCGAGTCGCGATTTCTAACCAAGTGACAGAAAGTTTTGGATCCGTTAACAAATTGTTAACACCTGACTTAATTTTCTGACGGTAAAGCGTCAGTGCTGCCTTTGATTCAAAATATTTCTCTCTCTTCTATGCTACAACCCTTTATTTATAATCCTTTAGCAACGTTAACGTATTTGTTAACATTATAAAAATCTATTTGAAAACCTACACATGTTAGCTCAAGAATCGGATCATAAAATGCAAGACCAACTCGACCGGATAAAGCGATCCGGCGCGCTTGGGCGATCTCCTGCGTACGCCAAGCTACTCGATTATCTAGCTGAGAATACGCAGGATGGTGTCTCGTGCAGTGAGTTATCAATCGCGATTGACGTTTTCAATAAAGCTGATGATTTTGACGTTACCTCCGATTCCGCGGTTCGAGTTTATGTCTACAAGCTGCGTCAGAAATTGCAGACCTACTACGATGGGCCCGGAAGAGAGGAAAGCGTTCGACTAAGTATTCCTAAGGGAACGTATAGACTTATCGCTGAAAGAGTTCGACCCGACGAGCAAACTAACGCTGAGGCTCAACCTTCCAAACCCGGCGGGAGTACATTACTGCCACTGGGGCTTGTGCTACTGTGCGTAGCACTGCTGGGTTATATCGCTGTTAGCAAAACAAGCCCCCAAGACCAAGGGTTTAGCAAGGAACAGCAATTATTTTGGGGCGGCATCGTTTCAGATAACAAACCGGTGATGGTTGTTGTAGGTGACTATTACATCTTTGGCGAAACCGCGGTTAACGGCGAAATCCGGTTAGTAAGAGAGTTCGACATAAATTCAGCATTTGACCTTCGCCAAGAGCTAAATCAGATAGACGACAATGCAGCGTTTGCTGACCCTCGGTTCGATGTCGGGCTCACCTACCTTCCGCGCGGCAGTGCTTATGCAATCGCGCGAGTTCAGGAGATCTTGCAATGGTCAGGCAAAAGCCCTCGAATCACAATGATGTCAGAGTTTAGTGCCGAAGACTTACGCTCAAACCACGTGATTTATATTGGCTACATTAGTGGCTTGGATGTTTTAGAAGCGTACACCTTTTCTGCTTCACGATTTGATGTTGGTTACTCTTACGATCAGTTAGTTGATACGGAAACTACCGAGCGGTACACCAGTGACTTTATTGAAGCCGAGGAGGATCGAAACTTTGTCGACTACGGCATTATCTCGAGTTTTTCTGTGGCAGAGGACAGCCAGATAGTTATTCTGGCCGGGACTCGCGATGCAGGGTTAATGGAAATGTCCGACTTAGCCGTCGCATCAGATATTCTTGCGAGAATGAAACTAGAAGCCGATGAGAACCAGGCCTTGATGTCGGTATTTGAAGTTTACGGATTTAATCTCACTAACATTAGCGCCAGCTTAATTAGCAGTGAAAACCTAGATGAAAATAAGCTTTCGGGGGGATGATGTTTCGCGGTGCATAGGTTACTGCTCTTATTAAACCATAATTTTATGGCTTCTTTATTTACCGCTCCGTTCTAACTCCCTCATAACACGGTCGGCTTATTCGGTAGCTCGTTTCCATCTGGTACAGGAAAGTGCTTGCGCATTTGCTCCGAAATTAACTGAATTCCCAGCTGTACTCCCTCAGCAAAACCACTAGCAGTAAAACTCTGTTGCATGGCCGAGCAGATCGATGCCCATTCCAGATCACTAACTTTTTCTCGAAATCCACGATCTGCAAGAATCTCGATGCGCTGTTCGGCCAACAATAAGTAAACTAGCACGCCATTATTCTGTTGGGTGTCCCAAACACGCAAATTAGAAAAAACTTCGGCTGCCCGTTCTCGCACTTTTATATCGCGCCACAATTGCGATAAGTTCATACGGCTTTCTACAGCGAAACAGATTTCACCTCCGTGTGTTGCTTCAACCGCCTTAACCGCTCTCTCGATTTCATCGAGTACTGTGGGCGAGAAAAGCCTGCTTGATACTTTATCAGGCGTATTAAGGTGCAACCAAAATCTTCGTAATTCCATCACCAACCTCCTGAGGCACCGCCGCCACCGAAACTGCCTCCACCTCCTCCAAATCCACCGCCGCGGCCAAAACCACCACCAAAGCCCCCGTAACGGCCAGAACCGTTTCGATAGCTACGACCCTTGCCGCCAGGCCCACCACCAACCAGAAATATGAAAATTACAAATCCCAAGAAACCACCAACCAGCGCAGTATTAGCTATCGCAAAAGCAACAATACCACCCACTATGCCTGTACTCACACTACCCGGAAACCGCCCGAGCGCGGCACAAACCATTGGGCCAATCACCATGGAAACGACGAACAAAGCAAATAAGCCTTCTATATTGCCTTCGGCCCCGGAATAGTCCGTTGGCTCGGGAAGAGGCTCGCCATCGATTGATGTAATTAGTCGTTTCACGCCGTTTTCAATCCCTCCCGCAAAGTCACCGGCACGAAATAGCGGAGTTATATACTCATCGATAATCCGCTTGGCATGCACGTCGGGGATCGCGCCTTCAAGCCCATAACCAACCTCGATACGCATTTTTCTATCTTCGGTTGCCACCAGCAGCAGCACACCATCGTCAACCCCCTGCCGACCAAACTGGTTCGCTTCAGCAACTCCAAAGCTATAGTCAAATAAACTATGCGGCGCTGTAGTAGCAACAATCAACAGTACTAATTGTGAGCCTTTGCTTTCCTCCAAAGTCTGCAGCTGTTGTTCCAACCCGGTTTTTGTCGCCTCACTCAGTAGACCAACCTGATCTGTGACATATGCAGTAAGAATAGGAAATTCTTGCGCAATAACAGGCCCCACTGGAGCCAGCCCGCCCATCAACAGGGAGAGCAGCAATAACAAGCGCAGGTGCATATCAGAAACTTGACAGTTTACAGATTAGAATTCGACGCTGGGTGCGGTACTTATTTCCGCTTCATTTTCTAGCGTAAACTGAGCCTTGGTCGCGAAACCAAACACCATTGCCGTAAGGTTGCTTGGGAATTGTCGAACGATACCGTTAAACGCTTGAATAGAAGCAATATAGCGATTACGTGCAACACCAATACGATTTTCGGTACCTTCCAACTGCGCCATTAAATCGCGAAACAAACCATCAGCCTTTAGTTCGGGATAATTTTCAGCCACAGCAATTAGTCTAGAAAGTGCAGAGCCCATCGCACCTTGAGCCTGCTGAAACTGATTTAACAATTCAGGGTTTGCCAAATCTTCTACAGTAATATTGATGCCACCTACGCGGCTACGAGCCTCCGTTACCTCACGGAAAACCTGTTCTTCATGCGCGGCGTAACCCTTTACGGACGCCACTAAATTTGGCACTAAATCAGCGCGTCGCTGGTATTGATTAAGTACCTCTGACCAAGCTGCGTTCACACCCTCATCACTAGTTTGCAAAATGTTGTAACCGCAGCCACTTAGAATGGCTAGCACCGTAATAAGCAATAAAGTTCTTATAGCTTTCGTATATAGAGGTCCCCGAAAAAAATGTATGTTGAATCCGATATTACTCGAATTTTAGTAGATTTAAGCGCTGGAGCTATTGAATAAAGTAGCGTTGTTAACACGCCGGCTATAGACAACGTCTAATCATTTCAACAGCTCGTGATCATCCGGCAACTTGCCAGCCAGCCACATGGCCAGTCGATGTCGAATATTCAAATCCGATTCCTGACCGACCGCTAAAGGTTGAATTTGTTTATCGTGCACCAACAATCGATAAATAAACTCCAATTTCTTCTTTTGTGGGTCAGATTCATCGATAACACCCGCGCCGCGCTTTTTTACATAAGCTGAGCCTATACGAAGCACTTCGCGAACAATCTCTGCTTCATTCTTTAATTTTTTTGTTTTAGACATTCCTCAAGCATAAACCAGCTTAGAAAAAATAAGAATCCCTAGCGACATTGTCTGAAAAGTAAAACCTGAAAATATTCGTCACCCAGCAAATGCAACAGGGTGTTTCAGTCTTCTCGACATTGTCACAATTGTGATAGTGTTTAGTACTTGAGTATCTACTAGTAAGGGGTAAACCAAAGTGGCTATAAAATTCGACCGAATCAGGCTTCAAACTTTTTTCTCGTCTGTTTTTTCCTGCCTGTTTTTAGTTGTGTTGCTCACGAGCAACCCACTTAGCGCGCAAGAGAAGGTTCAAGCCTTGGACGAAAACGGTGCGCCAATGTTTAAAGTCGACCCGTTCTGGCCTTGGCCCTTACCCAACCGGTGGAGCATGCAACAAGTAACCGGAATTGGTGTCGATCACATGGACCACATCTGGTTCTTAAATCGCGGCAATCTTGCGCAAGGCGATGAAATTGGTGGGATCGGAAATCCACCACGAACCGATTGCTGCATACGCGGACCTGAAGTTATCGAAATGGATCAAGAGGGGAATGTCATCAACGCCTGGGGTGGCCCTGGATACAATTCCTCATGGCCAACATCGTTACAAACAGTCATCGCTGATAGAGATGGTTTTGTTTGGGTTGGCGGCCTCGGCGCACAAGACAGCATCCAAAAATATACCCGCGAAGGCGAGCTGGTATGGGATTTTGGTCACCGTCCACCCGTAGGCGTCACGCTCGAAGAAAATAATCAGCAAACCGATGTGTTGCCGCGTAAAGGACGATTTCAACTCGATCAGGATGCGCGTGAAATATATATTATAAATTGGAAGCGTGTTCTCGTTTACGGTATGGACGATGGTGAATTTAAACGCGGTTGGGGCGGTCATGGCATGCCGCTCAGCGAAATAAGTAATGATCCTATTGCTCCCTATGAGTGGGATGGAAGTCGCCCACCGGAAGAACGACAGTTCGTACCCGACTTGCACTTTCTCGAAATAGCTAACGACGGGCTTGTTTACGTCGGAGAACGCGGACAAAATCGCATTCAAGTTTTTCAAAAAGACGGCACTTGGATTAAAGACTATTATGTCGCCGAAGGCACTCCAGGCCGTGGTGAAGGTTGTGGTGGCTTGCGGGTCACGGAGCTCGCTCCATGCGGGTCAATGTACAAACTGGCCATATCCAAAGATGCTGAACAAAAGTATCTATATATAGCCGATGGCACCAACAACCGCGTATGGCTCGTTGATCGCCAATCGGGTGAAACGCTTGGCTCGTTTGGCGGCAATGGCCGTTATGCCGGCCAACTGCATTGGGTTAATGCAATCGCTACTGACTCATTCGGCAATATCTATACGGGCGAAGTAGAGCACGGCAAGCGAATTCAAAAGTTCGAACCGGTTTGGGAATGATTTATTGGCCCTGACCAACCATTTGCAATGTCCCAATAGCCTCATAATAATGGGGCTATTGGGACCATAAACAGCATCAAACGGTTACCGACCTAATGATTGCTAACCTTGTAGGAGCATTTCTCAAATGAAGACTAAACTTATTCCCGTCATGATTGCCGCATTCGGCTTGATGATAATCAGCGCGGCATCTTTTGCACACCATGGTAGAGCGGCCTTTGGTGATGAAGTAGTTTCTCTGGACGCCACCATCACAGAATTTCGATTTAAAAATCCTCATGCAACTATTTTCTTTGACGTTACTGGAGAAGATGGCGAGATCGAGAATTGGAAAGGTGAAATTACGGCACCTAACAGGCTTGCCCGAGGTGGCTGGACCAAGACATCTCTTCAACCAGGAGACAAAGTCAAAATTACCGGCGAACGTGCCCGAAACGGTAGTAATGCAGTAAGGCTCAGCTCAATAACTTTTGAGGATGGAACAAGCTTGGCTCCCTGGACGGCAGGAATAATTGCAGAATAAAAAACCACGATTAATTGATTATCGAGATAATAAAGAGATAAACGTATGCGCCAAATATTAAATGTAGGTTTTATACTAATTGCTGTGTTTGGGTTTTCCAACGCAGGATTCGCACAATTCGGGACCGGACAGCCAACCGAGGTTAAACCACAAGTGGACGGACCGGCTCCGGCTCGCGACCTCACCGGAGTGTGGACTCGGTTGCGACCCTCAGATAATTTCTATAGCGGCTCAACCTTCACTCCTGAACCGCCGAAAGTAACAGCCTGGGGTCAGGAACGTCTTGATACTGCAAAAAATTCGAATGCAGCTGATGGTTATGCGCTCGGTGAAACCAATGACCCTGTGCTCACTCGCTGCTACCCACCCGGCGTTCCTCGCGTCTACTTTCACCCTTATCCGTTTGAAGTGGTCAATAGCGAAAAAGAAACTATCATCCTGTATGAATACGACCACCTTATTCGCCGCGTCTATACAGATGGCCGGACAAACCCAGAAGACCCGGTTGCTTTATGGCTCGGAAATTCTGTAGGCACTTGGGAAGACGATAATACTTTTGTGGTCACGACCGTCGGTATTGATGAGCGTACCTGGCTCGACCGAACAGGCTACCAACATAGCGATCAATTGCGTGTAACCGAAACATTCCGTCGCATCGACAACCTTAATTTGGAAATTGATATCGTCATGGAAGACCCGATCGCACTTGCCGAACCGTGGGTAGCTGAAACCATGTACTTCCGCTTGGCGCCGAATAGTTGGGAGCTGAGTGAAATTAGTTGCGCAGGCGATTATTTAGACTACGCTGAGTTTGAAAGCTTTCTGGAAGAATAGACAATTCAATTGTTGGAGCATAATAAGTAATTACGTCTAACTAACAGCCTATAATCATCTGTAACTACCTATGAGAACCAAACTCTGCATATCTTGGCTAGCGGGACTCGTTCTCCTGCTAGTTGGGAGTTCCGCGATTGCCCATCATGGAAGAGCTGCCTATACAGATGACACACTGGAACTTGAAGCTACGATCGTAGAGTTTCGTTTTATCAACCCGCACGTACAAGTGTTGTTTGATATTACCGATGCCAACGGTGAAACTCAGCATTGGAAGGGTGAGTTAACAGCGCCTAACCGTATGGCGCGCGGAGGTTGGACCAAGACCTCTTTAAAACCGGGGGACAAAGTTACTTTTACCGGCTTGGCCGCTAGAAACGAAGGCAAAGCATTGCTAATTCGAAAAATGGTATTGCCCGACGGTACCGACGTCCCACTTCGCGAACTTCTTGAGTAGCCGGACTCGCGACCAAACCCTAAATTGCTTCTGTAGGCTGCCCTCCTCCCTACCCTCTTTACTTTTCTTCCCCCCTAAGCTCAGAACTAACTAAAGAGAAAGCTATTAAGTAAGAGTTATTCCACAACGGGGCATTCGTAAGGCATAACTTCGAGTGACTCACCCGGCACCCAATTCCAATGCCAAACTATAACCAGGGGTTCTAGCAAGGTTTCTGGGTCAGTAACAACGATTTCGTAATCAAGGCGATCTTCCACTTCACTTAGGGTAAATCGCTCAACGGTTGTTATTAAATCACTTTGCGGTGTGCCAAGATCATCAAAAATATCCCAATCAATACCACTCGTCGTCACTACGAGCATATTATCTTCCCAATGCCCAACAGAATATCCGAGTGGCGTTCCGCGATGAGCCTCTGCGTCTTGATCACCGGCCATATGAATAACTCTCTTAACCTGCTGCCCCAACTCTATATCCCAGGCTTCAAACCCTAAAATAATTTGATCACCTCGATCAGTAAATTCGATTGGAAACGGGCTATCCATACGATTTGGCATTCCTTGCGGTATGCAATGCAGAGCAGGATCATCAACCAGCGGATCATATAGTGCCTGTCCAGCAAGCGCTTTTGGAGTAAAAACCGGTTCTATCACAGGTCTGTTCATCGTTCTTCCGTAGGACCAAACGCGAAAGATGCCCTGTGCGGATTGCGCGTCTTCAACTGCTGCTTCGGCGGTAATATGCGAGCCTGACTTTAATTTATGCCCAAATTGCATAGCCAAAGGAGAAGGGAACATTGGTATTGATCGATCATCCGCAAGCATGATACTCACACCGAGCATCTCCTGCTTATCGACTCGGCTTGGAAATCCCGACATTGAGACAGTATCGCCTATCGCAACAATACCGTCAGTAACCCCAAACCGTCGCAATAACGTAGGGCCGCCCGACGTCACTCGCCATGTTTCCACGCTACCATCGGCAGTAGTCTGCTCAATAACCATCGATACATGCGGATTCTTCCACCGGTACGAGAGTACTTTTCCTTCAATTTCAACGGGAGCGGAAAGGTCAAAAAAAGCCCCCACCGAATGATGTGCTGAAATACCAAACGATATAATTGACAGAAATATTGCGATGGCTATAAATCTAAACATGGGGCTTTATTCCGATTTTCTCGCTACAAAATTAGTTTTCTAACTATTTATCAAACTAGTTAGAAAACTCGGGGCTTTGGTAAACAATGCGCCCGTCAACCATGGTTAATAGCGATTTCAAATCTCGTATATCGTCCGCAGGAATAGTCATATAGTCTCGATCAAGTACTACCAAATCTGCCAACTTACCCGGTTCCAGCACGCCCAGCTTGTCCTCTTTAAACATTAGATAAGCATTCGATCTGGTATATCCAATAAGCGCCTCTTCGCGACTTAAAGTACCACGGGTAAAGTAAGGCTGTCCGGTAACATCTTTACCCGTAACCAACCAATACATAGTAAAAAATGGTGAATCGAGTCCCGCAATTTGCGCATCTGAACCAAAGCCATACGGGATACCACTATCGCGAATATCGCCTAACGGCGGAATATCTCGTACCGCGAAAGCAGCCGCCCGAAACGGGCTTGCAGCGCGAGATTCAGGTGAACTAATCGCAATATGACTTTGTATACTAACCAACATTCCAAGCGCCTTCATCCGCTCGATAAGATCAGGTGAAATTGTCGTGCTGTGTTCCACTCGCCAGCGCAAATCGGTAATCGGGTGTATCTCATTGATTTCTTCATAAATAGAAATCTCGCGCTCCATGATCGAATTACGATGCGCGTGTTCACTTAATTACCATCCATTAGCGGCAGCTGCCGTAGCGATTTGTTTATAAATCGCCCAGTCTTCTTCAGGCACGTTACCATCACCCGGGATAGGCAAATAAACATGTTCACCAAAATGGGTCATTTGAAACATGTCCGTGCCGGTAAACGGCTTTTGCGTGTTTAATCCTTCGATCACGTAATCGACTTCTTCAGGAGTCCACGCTGTCACATTGTTATTAAAGTGTGGCGGATAATAAATACGCATTTTTTGATCTGGTGTATCCGCAAAAGTATCTCTCACGTGATACAGCAACGGCTCAGGAAACTCCGGGCCGTTATAGGTCATAGATGTAGTAACTCCCAATGCCAAATAATTATCGATTTCGGCTTTTAGGCCCTCAACAACGGTTGTAGGAGTGACTTCAGGAAACAGTGGCCGCAATTGCCATTTTATATAGATACTTCCACTGAAATAGCCGCTTGGTTCGCCATTTTCATCGCGCCATATTTTTCCAATCTCTGGTTCAGGGTCTGGGGTGTCTTTGGTAATTCCAGCAAACGCCATTGCTTTGGAATTTAGTGTCGCACCTCCCCAACCACCGACAATCGCCGGATTGTTTGGCAATGCCTGATCCAACTCTTCAAGTGTAAGCCGGCTTGTATCATCAGAAAACTGTAGTGGTTTCCAACCACCAAAACCGAAAATAATATGATCTGCGCTATCTCCAGGGCCAACCTCTTCAGCCTTTTCTGCCAAAATCTCCAGCGCTTGTACTCGCGTTCGTGCTTTTTCAAGCCTGGTGTTATTCGGCCAAATCGGTGCGTTATAGATCAAATGATTGTGCACATCGATAATGCCTGGGGTGACGGTTTTCCCTTTAAGATCAATTATCTCGGTATTGTCTGCAGCAAGTGCTTGCATATCCTGGCTTGAGCCCACTGCCTGAATTTTATTGCCCGCTACTGCAACCGCCTCTACAACCGAAAAGTTCTCGTCAACCGTCAACACTTTCCCATTGATAAACACATAGTCCGGGCCTGCTTGTGCTTCCGCGGGCGCCTCAGAAACGTTCTCGATACGTGCCGGTGGCTCCTCCGAGGAACAGCCAACCATGAGCGTGACCATTCCAGTGATTAATAACAAACAGGTATTTTTACTAATTAGACTATAAACAATTTTTATTTCGTACCTCGTGCTTTGCGATCGAACAGTACGAACAACAAATCGTACTAGCGATTAATATGTTAGCTGTTTACTTGTAGAGTCTGCTACAGCACTTGTTAGCCATGGCCTGGCAATCAATAGCGTTTTGTTCTGAAGCCAGTTTATAGAACCTTGTAAAGCAGCCGTTTTATGTTCTCTTTTGAAAATAGTATACCGCTCTGGTACCCGCCAAAAAGTAACAAATGATAAGTAGTAAGAAATAAAAAGCGGGCCCTGAAAAGGGCCCGCTCAGTAATCAACTGCTTTTATCTACGCGCTTCTCACGCATTTTCTACCGATACAAGCGCTACCAGGCGTCGCGTACCGGCTGACCAAATAGAAAATCCGGATTGGCACCAGGTCGAGGTGTGAATTTTTGAACACCGCCGTTATCTACTTCTGCGATGTAGAAATTTCCTTCCTGATCGACGCTCATACCGTGAACTCCCCACATACCACCGGGGAAATCACCCCAGGTGCCCCAGGAATATAAAAAATTACCATCAAGGTCATACTTCAGGATCTTGTTAGTGCCCCGGTCTGCGGCCCAAAGGTAGCCATCGGCAGATATGTCAAACAAATGAACGTCGGAAGGTGCTTCGCCAAATTTCCACTGTTCAATGAAATTGCCATCGGTATCAAAAACCTGCACACGATGATTGTAACGGTCATTTACAAAAACTCGGTTGGTCTCAGGGTGAGTAGCAATACCGTGAACGTTATGAAAATAATTCGGCCGTGTGTCGCTGCGTGAACGATCTGATCGCTCGCCCCAGGAAAGAACGTAGTTTCCGTCTTTATCAAACTTCACTACGCGGTTGCCATTATAACCGTCAGCCACAAAAAAGCTGCCATCTGGCATCCAGGCCATAAATGAAGGCCGGTTAAAATGAGTCTCATCGTCGCCTAGCTCGCCATAGGTGCCTATGGACTGAACCAGCTCTTTGCCATCGTTGGTAAACTTATGAATCACATGTTTATGGTCATCTACTACCCAAACGTGCTTTTCAGGGTCATACGGGCTAATGGCAACAAAATGCGGGCGTTGCAACATGTCATCCCACTGAGTCCATGCTTCGATAATATCGCCTTCCCTATTTATCACTACAATACAATGCTCCCAGCGAGCGTCGATGCCCATACGGCCACCGTTTTCTTCCCATTGGCTTATGCCTTCTTCGGCCAATGTTCCAGCTCCGCCGTTAGCCGGAAGACTGGATGCTGTTGCGTCGCGCCAGGGTAAGCGACCGATAGGAAAATAAATACTCGGGCCAACATCAAATATTGGTCGACGCTCTGGTCTTTCAACTTGAGGTAGCTCACCACGTTGCAGTACAAAAACGCGGTCAGGGCTTTCAGCAAATACGCTTTGCCCTGCACCCCAGGTCCACTCTTCGTGCCCTGGCAACTCAGAGATATCTTTAGGCCAGTCAGCCACTACATCGTATGGACCGGTGATATCTTGTCCGCCTTGTTGGCCAGCAACCGCGGCAATAGATGCGGTCGCGTGTTCCTGTGCTGATACTAGCGATGTTCCCAGTAACCCAATCATTCCGACACTGCTCAAAAAGACAGTGGTCATCGATAAACGATTATTCATTATTCTGTTATCCCCCAGTTTATGTTGTTTTAAATGTTACTAAAAATGCGGTCCAAATTTGGCGCGCGCATGTATGTTTACATAACTATTGACTGTTTGTCAGGTCGCTTCGTGTAAATTGCCGCAAACGTGACGCCCGAGTATAAACCGCACATGCTGCGCTGAACACTAGTCAATTGCCGTTATTACTAGCTGATACAAGCAGCAAATATTCTATGCATAAAAAAAGGGACCCTTTCAGGTCCCTTTTCTCGCAGCACCAGCCAACTTAGCTTAGCACTACAATTCCAACATTAACCGCCGAAGTTATATCGAACAGTTGCACCGATCTGACGTCGACCAGTTAAACCAACCGGACGGCTTCGAACTCGAGCACCATTAGGTCCAGCTTGACCAAGGTTATAGATATAACCAATTCCTGGGCCAGCGTTAATGAAATCGGGTTTATTATCCAGATTTTTTCCCCAAAGACTCACTGCGAGGTTTTGGTCTGCAGAAGTCCAGGTTAGGTTTAGACCAGGCTTATTGAGCTCTGGACGCTCGTACATCGGCGCGTCCCCGGCAATATTAAGCCCGTCTCGGTTATTAGCACCATTTTGACTAAACGTAGCAGCACGATGATACAAACTACCACGCAGTCTTACGTTCGCACCGCTAGCCAGATCCCAATCATAAGAAGCCCAAACTGAAACAGTTCTATTAGGTGAGTTATTAGGAGAGAATCCAGCAATACTTTCACCAGTAGAGGTACCCGTTGCTGGGTTATAAACACCACCCTGAGTAGATCCCGGTAAGAATGCTGAATCATAAAACGCAGCACTACCACCTGCGGTGAAGTTGTCGGTAATCGCAAAAGTACCTTCAAGTTCGATACCTTTATTATCCAAACCAGCAGCATTAACCAGCAGGTTAATATTACCAGAACCACTAGGGACGTTATTGCCCACTTGAGAATCTAGCTGTTCCATTTTGAATGCAGTCACAGCGAAGATGGCTCGATCGTAGGAACCTTTCCAGCCGATCTCATAGTTTGTAACCGTTTCAGGATCGATGAAAAGATCAAACTGCCCAGAGTTCCGCGCGTCTTGCTGGAAACCACCGCCTTTAAAGCCTTCAGAATATAAAGCATAAACGTTGCTGTTGTCATTAACCTGGTAGCTTAAAGTAACCTTACCAGAAAAGTTATCCCATTTATTCTGGGCTGATTCGCGATAACCCATAGTATTTGTTGGGCTGCCGCAAACCATTGCAGGTCTTGGTGCAGGGCTCTGGCCCTGACGTCCTAATGGGTCAAGCACAGCATTTGCATTACAATCGCGAGCACCATTGCCGAAACCTAAACCACCGATTCCAGAAGTTTCTCCCCAACCATACGCTTGGTAATCAAGTGATCGATCATCTTCAGTGTAACGACCGCCAACTGACAAACTCAATTGCTCGCTTATGTCGAAAATAACTTCACCAAATATACCAAGTGACTTAGTTTCGTTATCACCTTCCTGGAACAGGTTCCATTCTGGGCAACCACCAGGCTTACGGAACGGGCCAGCGCAATTTCCACGCTCAGGAAAACCAATATTCTGCTCTAGACGATATTCACTATCTTGCAAATACGCAACACCAGCCAACCAACGAAATCGGTTATCACTAGCGTAATTATCGATTCTAAGCTCGGTAGAATAGATTGTTGCATCGTTATTAACTAACTGATCACGAATTGCAAATGGTGTGCCGAATGCGTCTTGAATTGATTCATGCGTCCCATCCTGATAACCAGATAACCACGTGACTGAATTATCGCCAAACGCCCAAACTAATTCGGCCGTCAATACAGTAATATCACGCTCAACTTTCCAATCGCGAGAATTATCTTGCTGTGCAGTCCACCAACCGCTATCAGCATAGCCGCCGAAACCACCAGTATTTAGCCAAGCTCCGCCTTCTCCGTTTTCGCTTCCGCGTCGAACGGTAGGTAGCTCGAAATCAGAAATAAGTTCCGCTTTAACATAAGCACTGAACGTATCACTTGGCTGAAACAAAAGAGACGCACGCACCGATGTGGAATCGCCACCAGACAAATCGTCACCTGTAACAGCATCTTCAATCGCACCGCCAGATTCTCTGTAGTTGAACGCAATTCGTCCAGAAAGAGTATCAGATAGAGCAGTATTGTAGTGCCCGTTTACACCAAACAGATCAAGCGAACCTACTTGCCCTTCAATACTGCCAGAAGTTTCCTGACTAGGCCGAGCTGATATAAAATGCATCAGACCCAATGTGGCATTACGGCCAAAGGTTGTACCTTGTGGTCCACGCATAACTTCAACGCGCTGCAAATCATATACAGGCATAGTCATCATGAATGCCTTAGTTGCTGGAATACCGTCATAAACTACTTGTACAGATGATTCCAAACTTGCGTTACCATAGTTTTGACCGGGTACACCACGTAGCGTTAACGCTGGCTGAGCTTTAGCAAACTGTCCCCAGGTAGCACCCGGAGTTAATTCAAGAATATCTTGAATGGTATTAACCTGATTTACCCTCAAAAAGTCAGTGTCCATAACCGCCACCGCGAGTGGTGCATCAGTGATGCTTTCCTCGTAACGACGGGAAGTAACAACAATCTCTTCTAGCTGCGCAAAAGATTGTTGGATTGGCAAATACAGCATCGCTGTACCAACCGTGCTTAATAGAACTTTTCTTCCAAGTGTTGATTTTGATCTGATACTCATAAATCCTCCAAAGTGAAACAAATTTACTGCAATAGTGCAGCTAACGAACCTTTATAAGCAATATAGATAAAACTATATAGAGCTTAATAAACTTAAAACTTCTAATTATTATAAGCACCCTTACTTCTTTTTTACTCCCAGTAAAAGAATGGTATGTAAGGACAAATAACATTAGACGATTATCGTAAAAACAACACAACAGTGTTGTAAGAACAACGACAAATGTATGTAGGAGACACCTTAACTGTATTGTTAACTTAAAGCAACGATCTAATAGTTGAATTAACAACCAAGAAAAAACCACTTATTAAGTTCAGTACAATAGGTTTTCAACTACGTTCCCCGCACCCGTTCTACACGCTATTGTTACATTTAAGGTGTAAGGCTTTTCCTACCAACTGAAGTACAACTTGTCGTCACAAATGCAGACAAAAAAGGGACCCTTTCGGGTCCCTTTTCTAATAGCGCCAACTTAACTTAGGCTAACACTACTATTTCGACATTAACCGCCAAAGTTATAACGAACAGTTGCGCCAATTTGTCGACGACCAGTTGTGCCCGAAGGACGTGCACGTACAGGGTTCGGTCCTGGACCATTAAGGTAGACATACCCAAATCCAGGGCCAAAGTTAATGTAGTCTGGCTTGTTATCGAGGTTTCTACCCCAAAGAGAAACATCCAACTTATCATCCGCTGAAGTCCAACTTAACCGTAGACCAAGTTTGTTTAACTCAGGCTTCTCTGTCGCAATCCCGGTTCCGAGTAGATTTAGGCCGTTACGCTCACGCACGCCATTTTGACCCTGCACAGTGCCACGATGCCTCCAGTCTCCGCGTAAGCTAAGAGTTGAGCCATTAGCCAGGCCCCAATTGTATGTTGCAAACATATAGGCTGCCTGGTCAACTGAATTCGCTGGAATGGTTCCCGAAACATCTTCACCACCGGCGAATGATCCAGTAGAAACGTCAAAGGTCGCGGCTATTTTAGATCCTTCCAAAAATTTAGGATCATAAACAGCGACACTTCCACCTATAGTCAGGTTATCAGTCGGCGCCCATGTGGCTTCAAATTCGAAACCAGTGTTCTCAACACCTGCAGCGTTTACCAGCAAGTTGGCTTGTGATGTACCGACAACCACTAGATTACCCGTTTGCACATCGGTTTGCTCTTGCTTAAAGGCAGTAACAGCAAAGACGATATTGTCATAGTTGCCTTTCCAACCTATTTCATAATTCGTCGCGTTTTCTGAATCAACGTGAACGTCTAGGTTAGAATTAGTTCGAGCGTCCTGTTGAAAACCACCAGCTTTAAAGCCTTCCGAATAGAGTGCGTAAATATTGTTGTTATCATTTAGCGCATACATCAAGCTAACTTTTTTGGAAAAGTTATCCCAAGAATCTTCAGTTATATCGTCAAATCCCACTGGGTTTGCTGGAGTTCCACATTGACCATTCGCTATAACTACCGCGCAATCGCGGCTAGAGTCAGGATTACCAAGACCGATTCCACCTAAACCTCCGGCAGCACCATATCCATAAGTTTCAAAATCAAGTGAACGCTTGTCATCGGAGTATCGACCGCCAACTGCCAACGTTAACTGCTCACTAACATCGAAAGTAACCTCACCAAAAATACCGTAGGCATCAGTTTTGTTTGTTGCATCGGTAAACAAAGTTGAATTTCTAGGACAGGAGACTCTGGTAGCGGGGTTAGAAGTACAATTTCCGCGCAGTGGCTCAGATTCGTTTCTCTCGATGCGGTGCTCTTCATCCTTCAAGAACGCGGCGCCAGCCAACCAACGCAGTCTATTACCACTGGCATGATTGTCTAAACGTACTTCCTGAGTGAAAATGTAGCCGTCATTCGTTACTTCCTGATCACGAATATCATAAGGTGTACCGAACGCATCTGAATTAGTGTAGTGCTCACCATCGGCGTAGCCGGTAATTGAAGTAACACTGACATCATTCCCCAGCGCCCAGGTTAATTCCCCAGTAGCAATCGTCATTTGTCGCGTAGATTTCCAACCTCCAGCTGGTGCTGGGCTAAGGGTCGCCTTCCAAGGACTGGTGTTACTTACATAGCTTCCATAATTAGGATTTAACCATTGAACACCTTGATCAACTCCGCGTCGAGCGGTAGGGAATTCATCATCGTCAATGTGTTCAAGTTTTAAGTAGGCGGTGAACGTATCGCTAGGTTCGTACAATAGAGAAGCCCGTACGGAAGTATTCTTTGCATATTCCAACCTATCGCCGGTTGTCTCATCTTCAATCGCACCAGCACGATCGTCGTAATTGAACGCAATACGCCCGGAAAGCGTGTCGGATAAGGCCGTGTTATAAAAGCCATTAACCCCAAACAGATCCCGCTCACCTATACTAGCTTCCACCGCACCTGAAGTTTCCTGACTAGGTCGCGCAGAAATAAAATGCATCATACCCAGGGTTGCATTACGGCCAAAAGTTGTGCCTTGAGGTCCACGCAGAACTTCCACACGCTGCAGATCGAACGCTGGTAAGGTCATCATGAACGCCTTGGGTATCGGCATACCGTCATAAACAATCGAAACAGCGTGTTCAAGACTGGCATTACCAAAAGCACCCGCGGCAATCCCGCGCATTGATAACTGTGGCTGCGCCTTAGTAAATTGCCCCCAATCAGCGCCTGGGGTTAACTCAAGAATGTCTTGAATACTATTAACCCGGGTATCACTTAGGTAAGAAGCATCCATAACAGCTACCGCCAAAGGAACATCAGAAATGCTTTCCTCATAGCGACGGGACGTGACGATAATTTCTTCTAGTTGTGCAAATGATTGTTGGATTGGTATATACAGCATCGCTGTACCAACCGTGCTTAATAGAACTTTTCTACCAAACGTTGGTTTTGATTTAATACTCATACTATCCTCCCTATCGTTAAAATATTCGTTTGTTAAAACAAACGAGGTATTTCGTTGCTCAAACGGCAGTATTAACGCGAGTTATTACATTAGTTATTACAACAGTAGCGACCTTGATGTTTACTTCTAAAGTGAACTACCTGGTTAACAGTAATTACACCGCCGTCGCACTTGAAAGCTTACTTTTAGATAACCTGGTCGAAATACTATAGGATTTTTATATTGATTAAAATCAAATATTTTATAATTGATTAGCAATCATTATCGATTATAATTCTGTTTTTGGAAAATACTCATTGGAACTGCTGGCAGTTTACTAAAGACTAAGTACCAACTTAGTCTTTAGTAGCATCGGTAATACGGGGTATAGCTATACGGGTAGAGGGGTAGAGGGGTAGAGGGGTAGAGGGGTAGTGAGCATAACGCTTAATAAAAGGGATCACATACAGCATTCAACTAATGGCGCGATCAATTCTGATCACTTATTGGTACGGCTTCTATAATTTATTTCATCGACTAAGCTGCCGACTTGGTAGAGCTAAAAGCCCAGACCTAATAGAAACGGCACTTTCAAAGACTTAAACCGCAATGTGGCACACCAAACTATACTGCTCTAATTCATCGATATTATGTTGATAAATACGAATAAAATCGAATAAAAGTCATGCAAAAATAAATTGTCGATTATTATAAATTTATCTGGTATGCTCCGCGCAAAGTTGACTAAGCAAATGATGGTTCATCAGGTAAAACTCGATTCACGGTTTTTTGCACTCTTGAAATAAAAGGAATAAGGTTAGCGATGAACAATCACAAATGAGCATTAAAGCGTGCTGGCAATCGGCGTCTCAATGATCATTTCAAGAGTTTTGTTTTATAAGTAAAAACCTTAATAACGAAGGATTTGCCAGTATTTTTCATAATCACTAAATCACATCAACCTCGTTATTAATTTGAAGCACAATATGGAACACAAGAGGAGAGAGTAATGAAATACATACAAAGTTCAGGAATTGCCTGTAGTTTGGCAATCTTGTCATTATCAACAACACCGGTGGTAGCACAAACCGGTAACGCTGAGGCCATGGGCCTTGAAGAGATCGTAGTCACCGGTCGAAAACGTGCAGAAAACCTGACCGACGTACCGGTTTCTATCTCGGTATTTAGCGAATCACTTATTGCTGATGCAGGCATTATTCAGCAGGATGATTTATTCGCTTTGACTCCGGGGCTGGATTACGGAAACTGGAACGGTACTCGTACCGATAACAACCCTGGTGTGCGCGGCGTTCAATCAGAACTACGTGCGTCTAACCAACAAAAAGTTGCTTCATTTATTGATGGTATGCCGATGAACGGTAATACCGGAACTCTGAATTTTAGTGGCATTGACGCGGTTGAAGTATATAGAGGCCCGCAAAGCGCAGCTTTTGGCCGTTCTACCTTTGCCGGCGCGATTAACTATGTGACTTCAGATGCTAGCGAAGAATTTGAAGGCAAAGTAACCGTAACAGCAAGCGATTTAGGTCAACGGGAATTTGGACTGTTACTTTCTGGACCTATCAACGATAGCTTGGGTTATCGAATTTCTTACGTAGATGGCCAAAATGATGGGCCGAACGAATGGCAAACTACCGAAGGAATCGATCAAAGCGCGCAAGAGACTAAACGGTTTACCGGTAAGCTTAACTTTGAATTTTCAGAAACTGCCTATGGTGAGGTTATGTTCAGCCGTCTAGAAGCAGTGGATCAGGCTGGTGCCCTGTGGAATGTGGATCCAAGCACCTGCGGACCAACGTCGGGCGTCATACGATCTAACATGGGTGCGATGACAGCGCTTCTCGAAGGCGCGTGGGATTGTGATACTACGCCACCGAGTGGCGGCTTGCCGCGCAACACTGCGCTATTCGACCAGTTCGTAGCGCAATATGACGCAAATATCGGCGCCTATACTGCTGCTTATGGTATGGCTGACGCCAATATGAACGGCAGCGTATCTTTGAATGAGTTTTTGGCGCAAACAGACCGTGGCGGCGCAACTTATGAACAGGTACTGAAAACTCAAAACGTCGTACCTGCGTGGAGTTCAGATGTAGATCGCCTGCAAGGTGAAATGAACTTCGAAGTTGGTGACAACCTGCTGCAATTTTTGGGTATGTATACCAAAGATGAGTTCCATCGCTGGAACGATAACGACGGTACCAATACTCTGGGCGTTATTAATGCCATGAATGGCATGCTTGGCCCGAACACTATGACAATGGCCGCAGTAGGCGACATTGAAGAAATGTATGCAGAGGTTCGTTGGATTTCTCCAGAAGATCAACGCTTACGTTATGCCTTGAGCGGAACCTATTACGATTACACAAACAACCTTCAGACTTACAACGGCCTGGGAGCGCAAGAACTTGGACTAACCCTGCCTAACGGCGGCCCGGTGAATCCACTTACGGGAATAACCATTTCTGAAATTGCTACCAATATGGGTGTTGGCTTCAACGCGACCTATGATCTGACTGATCGCACAACGCTTTCGCTTGAAGCGCGTTATCAAGTAGACGAAGTTTGTGGTCAAGACGCCCTTGGCGCAAATGTCAAAGCTTGCTCAGAGACCAAATCCTTTGCACCGCGTATCGCGTTTACCACGGCGTTCAGTGAGAACACTAGTGTTTATGGCCAATTTTCTATCGGCAATAATCCCGCCGGTGTAAACATTGCCTATCAAGACCCAGGTAATATTCTGGCCTTGGCGGTCGCAAATGGCTCAATTCCAGTACCGTTTGGTGTTGGCGCAACTAACGCCGGTGTTCAATACAACGGCGTTGGTGGTAATCCGGCACCCGTTGTCGATTACGACGAAAACACCTTCGAGACCTTTGACGAAGAACAGCTTACCAACATTGAAATTGGTGTTAAAGGTAGCTTTGCAGATGGCAGAGGATCCTACACCGCAGCAGCCTACTATATGAAATATGAAGATATTATCGGCGCTGAGAATCTCGACTGGAATGTCGATGCAGTCGGCAGTGGCGGCTGGAACGAAGGCAACTGGAGCCTTTTTGAAGGCGAGCGCACCTGGATCAATCAGGGCGATGCGGAAATGTACGGTGTTGAGTTAACCGCAGATTATGCAGTTAGCGAAATCTGGCAGGTCGGTGGTTATATGACTCTGGCTGCAGCTGATTATACTGATTACTGTTCAATCCAGGCTCCACAATACCGACGGAACGGCGCACCGGTAATACCGCTGTTGACTCCAGGCGCCGATGGCGTGTTAAGCACCTGCGGCGTTGTGAATGGCAATCAGCTATCCCAGCACTCACCTTTTACCACCAACTTCAATCTGACGGCGAATCTACCCAACGAAATTTTTGGTTTACGAACCAATGTTCGATTGGATGTTCGGCATAAAGGGTCTCACTACGAAGATCACTTAAATCTGATTGAGCGCAAGGCGGTTACTACAGCCAACCTTTCGGCAAATATGCGTAATGAGAACTGGTCTATTAGGTTGTTTGTTAACAATTTGACTGATAATGACGAGCCTGCTCGTGTAGACATTACTAGAGACTTTGTCAACAATGCGAACCCTACCCGCGCTGCGGGGCAGATTCAAACATGGAATATCCGGCCACCTCGTCCTAGAGAACTAGGTCTTCAAGTCGGATATAACTTCTAGAACCTAGACGTAACATCTACAAACTAAAGCCCGGGCTAGAAATAGCCCGGGCTTTTTTTGTCTTGATTTTTGCGTAAATGCTAAATGGAAAGTGCGCGAGATAAACTGATGGACAATCTTTTGTGATATATAGGCACAAAAGAGCAGCTTTAATCATATCGACATTGCTTGGATTCAGTCAGTATCGTCGAAATTGGTTCACCAAGTGAAACATTATCTGCATAAATTGTCTTTTATGCAAAAAGGGTTTATGGTCATTAATTGCTGACTATAATTAGGCAGTTTATAAGCAAAAGGTAAGCAGATTTTTCGTCTAATTTTGAAGTGGAAATATCTAGAGCGAGAGAGCCCTAGAAAACAAATGACAAGCCGTAAAACACTAAAGTTACAGAGTTGGACGCATCAGAGGAGAAAGTTATGAAATATATACAAAGTTCAGGAATTGCCTGTGGTTTGGTAATTCTGTCATTATCATCAACGCAGGTAGGCGCACAAACCAACAGTGGACAAGAGGCTTTTGGTCTCGAAGAGATAATCGTCACGGGCCGTAAACGTGAAGAAAACTTGATCGACGTCCCTGTATCTATTTCAGTGTGGTCTGCTGAAGGTTTAGCGGATCAAGGAATCATAAATCAAGAAACGCTGTTCGAAGCAACTGTTGGTCTTGATTTTAGTAATTATAATGGACAGCGTAGTCAAAATAACCCCGGTATTCGTGGGGTCCAATCAGAACTACGTGCGTCTAACCAACAAAAAGTTGCTTCTTTTATAGATGGCATGCCAAGTATGGGCAATCAGGGAACTCTTAATTTTTCGGGTATCGATGCAGTTGAAGTCTATCGTGGCCCGCAAAGTGCAGCATTTGGACGCTCCACCTTCGCTGGTGCAATTAACTATGTAACCTCAGACTCAACCGAAGAATTTACCGGTAAAGTAATGGCACAAGTATCTAGCTTGGGAGCCACTGAGGCGGGCGCGTTAATATCTGGCCCGATTAACGATAATCTTGGTTATCGCGTCTCATATACTAAAACAGAGTTTCAGGGCCCTGATGACTGGACCGCAACAGATGGTACAAAGTTAGGCTCGGAAGACGGCTCAATTCTTAGGGCTAAATTAAACTTCGAATTTAGCGATACCGCATACGGCGAGATTAACTTTACACGTAATAATCAATCGGACCAACAAGGTGCCATCACTAGTATTGACCCAAGCACTTGTGGAGCCGGAGGGTCTGCTTATCGCTTTAGCATGGGTGCAGACACTCGGATGCCGGATGGTGCATGGGATTGTGCCCGACTAGATGGAAGTGTTGCGAGAAATAGCAACGTGTTGGAGCAATTCGTAAGCAATTACGATGCTAATATTGCAGCTTATACAATGTCTGCTGGGATGGCTGATACAAATATGAACGGAGTCGTATCATCTTCAGAGTATCTAGCCCAAAGAATGCCGGACGGGCAAACTTACGAGCAAGCTCTACTCGGACAAAGCGTCGACCCATTTTTTGAGACAAACAGAGATAGAATTACAGCCGAAATGAACTTTGAAATCGGTGATAGCTTGTTACAAGTTTTAGGTATGTACGTCGACGAAGAAATGAACTCTTGGTTTGAATCTGATAATAGTGGCACACAAGCAGCATTTGCCGTTAATATGATGACAATGCGCGTTGCCCTAGGCACTAATATTATGAGTATGGGAATGTTTGGCGCCACAGAAGAAAAATATGTCGAAGTTCGCTGGATATCTCCCGATAGTGAAAGACTACGCTATACATTATCTGGGTCCTTTTATGACTACGACTTACAAAATCAGATCTATAATAATTATGGTGCAATAGCTAGGGGACTGACTCTTCCTAACGGTACCGCAGTTGACCCAGTGCCCGGTATTACAATTTCAGAAGTTGCGGTAAATAAGGGGGTAGCGTTCGGTCTACAGTACGACCTTACTGACAACACGACTCTTTCCCTAGAGAGTCGTTACCAAGTAGATGAGATTTGCGGTATTGATAGAAAAGGCGCAAACGTAGAATTCTGCAAAGAAACAAAAGCATTATTGCCACGCTTTGCAATTACTCATTCTATTAACGATAACACTAGTGTTTACGGCCAAGCCTCATACGGTAATAACCCAGCAGGGGTAAATATCGCCTATGCGGACCCTGGTAATATACAGGCTTTACAAATTGCTAGCGGAAAGATAGTAAGCCCTTATGATGGTTTCACATACAACGGTGCTGACGGAGTCCATATGCCGCAGATTGATTATGATGAAACTACGTTTTCTGATTTTGAAGAAGAAAAACTTTATAACTTTGAACTAGGCCTCAAGGGAACTTATGCCGATGGGCGTGGTAGTTATACGGCAGCTGCATATTTCATGATCTATGAAAATATGATTGGTGCTGAAAATCTTGACTGGGACAATACTGACCCTAATGGATGGAACGAAGGTAACTTTACGAACTATACCGGGGAGCGTACTTGGATCAACCAAGGTGACGGCGAAATGTATGGTGTTGAAATAGACACAAACTTCGCACTAAACCAAATCTGGACGGTTGGTGGTTATTTGACACTTCAGTCGGCTAAGTTTACTGATTACTGCTCTATTCAAGCACCGGAATACCGTAATGCACCAGGTGGCGCAAATGGTGGCGGATCAAATATTCTGCCTCTTTTGACTCCCGCAGCAAATGGGGTACCAAGCTCATGTGGTGTAGTTAACGGAAATTGGCTGCCTAAACAGTCGCCTTTTTCAGCTAATCTAAATGTTAGTGCTACTTTACCAAATGATGTGTTTGGCCTGAGGACTAGTCTTAGGATAGATGTGCGGTCTAAAGGCTCATATTATGAAGATCACTTAAACTTACTCGAACGCAAACCCGTAACCACTGTTAACATGTCTGCTAATATGCGCAGTGAACGCTGGAATGTTCGTTTATTTGTAAATAACGTAACAGATGTTGACGAGCCGGTACGAGTCGGGGGAAATAATTTCTTCGAAACACCTAGTGACGTAACAAGAGCTCCAGGTAATAATGGCTCTTACTTTTATGTACCTAGACGCCCACGAGAGATCGGATTAACGGTGGGTTACACATTCTAAGTTAAAAACTATAAATACCGACACTAAAGCCCGGACTAGAGATAGTCCGGGCTTTTTTATTTTATTACTGATTACTACCAAGTCCTTAGCCGTGCCTAAAAACCTCTCCAGAGTTATAGAGAATACTCCTAATCCTAACAAACCCATTTAGCTTGCTACCTATGAAGGTTACAATCAGGTGCTAGATATACGGTGCCACCCACTACTTACCCAGATAGCGACCAATTTGGCCGCCGAATTGATAGTCAGTTGATAGCCAAATGAACCAAGCAAACACGACATCTCCAAAGGTTTTACTTGCTGGTGTCGCCGGTTGTTTTCTACTCTCCGGCTTTGCCGCTTTGCTCTATCAAATGGCCTGGATGCGGCAGTTTTCAACGGTATTTGGTACTTCAGAGATTGCGGTTGCCACAGTGCTTTCAGCGTATATGGGTGGGCTTGCGCTCGGCGCGGCGGCCGCTGGCAAACTTATTCAATTGATTCGCAGACCCGTGTACTTCTACGGAATTCTGGAGGCCACTATCGCCATCTCGGCACTTATGGTGCCAGTCTTGCTGTCTGCGGCGGGCTTTTTCTACGCCTTTATTCTGGGAGGACAGCCCACGGTACCCGATGCGTCTGGTATGGGGCAGTCACTGTTTTATTTTGTGGTCGCCTTTATAGTGCTAGTCGTTCCAACCGCCTGCATGGGCGCGACTCTACCAGTATTAACCCGCTACGCAGTTACCCAGAATGAGCATATTGGAACTCGGGTAGGAAGCCTTTACGCGATTAATACCTTGGGAGCCGTTTTTGGCGCGATAGTCGCTGGCTTTGTGCTATTGCCTGAATTAGGCCTGCGCGGCACAGTCTGGTGCGGTGTCGCAATTAATGCTCTGGTGTTTGCAATTGCAGTAATAGTCGCGAAAAAATCAACCACAGACGATTTTCAGCAAATAGAAACTTCGACGGTTGCTTCTTCTGAGCCTGAAGCCCATTCAGATCATCGATATTTATGGATGATTCTACCAATAATGACTTTGTCAGGCGTCTGCACGTTCGTTTACGAAGTACTTTGGACGCGACTGTTATCGCATATTCTCGGAGGAAGCGTTACCGCGTTTGCAGTGATGCTAGCAAGCTTTCTCAGCGGTATTGCACTGGGAAGTGTGATTGCCAGCCGATTTGCCAGAAACCGAACGCAAGCCGCAACCGCATTCGTTATATGCCAACTAGGCATAGCTTTAGCATCGGTGTTGATCTACTACTGCTTAAACCAATTTTTACAGCCAGACATGGACTATCGAGCTAGCGTACTAGCTGCTTTTATTGTTCTTATGCCGGCAACCTTATTCATTGGTGCAACTTTCCCACTCGCGGTTCGTATTTACGCCAGTGGTGCAAATGTCGCCGCGCAATCATCTGCACGAGTATATGCCTGGAACACTCTGGGAGCGATATTGGGTGCGGCTGTTGCAGGGTTTTTTCTGGTACCGATGCTGAAATACGAAGGCGCGGTTCGCATCACCGTGCTATTGAATATTGGATTAGCGGTAATTGCAGCAAGCTTGATTCCGGCTACGCGGCGTATACCATTGTTTACCTCTGCAGCGGCACTTGGGATCGTCGCAATAGCTTATCAGCCAGTAATTCCAGAAAATGTACTGCGCTATTCATCGATTACCACCAGCGCCTCGGGCGAAATCGTCTACTACGACGTCGGTCGCAGCTCGACTGTGCTTGTGTACGAAGATGACGGCTCATTCATGCTAAGAAATAATGGCCTGCCTGAAGCCGCCGCAGTGCCTCGCGGAACCCCTCATTTATTTGCCAACCAACGAATGCTTGGCGCCTTGCCTGTACTAGCAAGGCCCGACACAAAATCCGCGCTTATTGTTGGGTTTGGGGCTGGTACAGCCATTACCGGCCTTCCACCTACGGTGGAACAAGTAGATGTAATTGAACTCGAGCCCAAAGTAATCGAAGCAAATCGCAGTATTGGAGACCGACGCAAATACCAGCCACTGGATGACCCACGGGTATCGCTAGTTATTAACGATGCGCGAAGCGCGCTGGCACTGACCACAAAAAAATACGATATGGTGGTATCACAGCCGTCTCATCCGTGGAGTGCGGGGGCATCTCACTTGTATACGCGTGAGTATATGCAGATCGTATCTGACCACCTGTCAGATGATGGTGTTTTTTTGCAGTGGATTAACAGTCAATTTGTTGACGAAGCATTACTTAAAAGCTTGTGTGCAACGATTCTTGACGTGTATCCGCATGTTCGTATTTACCAATGGTCCCCTCAAGTCCTGTTCTTTCTAGCTTCACACGAACCAATGGATGTAGAACGAGAAATGTTTACTAGCGGTCGGCCACTGCGCGACGCACCATTGTTTTATCTGGAGTTAGGAGTCGCCGCAATCGAAGACTCAGTCGCGGCACTAATGATGGAAACCGATGCGGTAAAAGAATTTTCTGCCGGTAGCCGCGTTATCACTGATGACTTCAATATAATGGCAATGCAGTCTGCCCGATTGATGCGCGAGGGCCGCGAGCTGAGTGTAGAAAAACTCGCGAGTACTTTTCTACCGTGGATTCCAGCATTAAATGCCGATAGCTGGGTACACAAAGAGCTTGGTGAGAACCTGATGTTTTCCCGTATCGCTGAAAAATACGTGTCATTAAGAGTTCGCGGTTATTTACCGGAGCTTGTAGGCTCATTGACCGCAGCCGGCAACCCACGCGCAATGCTATTAGCGGGCAAGCTAATGCGTGCTGAAGGAAATACTGAGCGCGCACAAGAAATACTTGAAACAGCGCTCAGCGCCATGCCAGACAATAACCAGGTTAAGTATGCATTGGTAGTACCTTGGCTGAAGCGTATTGAACTAGAGGACACTCCCCAAGCGATTCGAACAATTGCGGAAAGTATGACAGGCGGCGGCCGCGCGGTGATTGAAGCATCTAAAGCGATAACCGCAAAAAACCTGCAAGCGGTCGCGGACCTTGATCGGCAACTTGGTGCCGTAGGACCTGCTGCTCCTTGGTTTGCCGAAGCAGTAAAGCTCAGAGTTGACTGGCGCAGCGGCGTAAGTAATGCTGAGTTAAAACAAGAGTTTGCCGATCAAGCGTGGCAAATATTGGATCTTGCAATTGCCAACCAGCGCGATCACGAATTTCTTGCCATGCGCATCGTCGCGGCCTCGCAGGCCGGACGGCCAAATGAAGTTATGGAAAGCACTCGAGGGTATATAGATACGGTTGATTTCCAGCTAACAGGCGCTGAAGAAGGTCATATTTCACCTACAGCAG
>ERZ887942.619-NODE-619-length-27793-cov-19.317795_pt1 | contig 27793 bp, 25 predicted proteins | sample MGYA00521099_ERZ887942 | MGnify/ENA primary metagenome ERZ887942 (study PRJEB32303, sample SAMEA104408605) | aquatic metagenome | biome: Brackish water; feature: Pelagic; material: water | place: Baltic Sea | collected 2014-06-07T06:48:00 | depth 16,251 m ...
GCGTTGAAGGTTGAGTGAGCGCTGTCGGGATTCTTTTTTTTGATGGAGCGGTAAAGGAGATACTCCGGGCTTTCGGGGAGAGTCGGGGTGGCTGGGAGGGGGAGTCCGAGTCGGGTCAGTTCCGGGGAGTGAATGATGACGAGGAGGGCTTCGTCGGATTGATCGGAATTACTCAGATCTTGAAATCCCTTCGAGATGAGATCGAGGCCCGGGAGATCGGGAGGGAGGTGGGAGGTGGTCATGATGACGTTGAGCAGAAGCGTTCGACCTTGGATCGAAAGGCGGCGGGGGTGAGGTTGGGATGGCGGATTAAATCAGGTTCGATTTCCAGGAAGAGTTCGAAGAGGTGTTTTTTTTCGACAAGGCCGGAGTTGACCATGGCGTCAACGTCTTTGAGGTCACGGGCCGTTGCCCTTTCCAATTTGGCGAGTGCCTGACTGTAGAGATCGTAGTGGTAAAAATCAACCTTTCCAAAGGTGTCGATATATTTGGATCGATCTCGCCAGCCGGGGAGTTGAGGAATGAAGAGGTCGGGAAGGTGGACGAAGCTGGTTTTTTGAAGTCGGAGTTTGTGGGGTGGAAGAAGGGGGATTGGGTTGGGGAAAGCCTGCTCTTCATATTTTACTTCCAGATGGGGTTGCGAATGGGTTGGTTGGATTGGGTGGCTTTAAGGGCGGTGAGGACTTCTTTGGTGAAGGGGGAGTCGGGGGGGGCGACGTTTTTGAGGCGGTCGAGGGTTTGGGTGGCTTCTTTGTATTTACCGAGGTTGGCTTGGGCGTAGGCGAGGGTGAGGAGGTGGTAGCCGTTCTTGTTTTTGGAAAATTGGCAGAGGCGGGAGGCCAGGGCGAAGGATTCTTCGGGGCTCCGAATTTTATCATCGGGGTGTGTCGAGAGGATGCGGGAGAGCAGGTTGGCGGCATCGAGGAAACGGGGATTGGTTTGCAGGCTTTTTTTGCAGGTTTCGATGGCTTTGGCGGCTTGGTTGTTGGCGAGGTGGGTGTGGGCGAGTTTGAGGCGCAGGGTCGGATGGTTTGGTGCGATTGCGATGGCCTTTTGGAGATAGCGGATGACGAGCTCCGGCTTTGCTGACTTTGAGGCCAGTTGGTAGGCATCTTCGAGAAGGTCGGCGTTCTTGGGGTGTTGGGCAATGGCTTGATCAAGAATGGCGAAGGCTTCGGTTTGGTGATCCGTTTCAGCAAGCCCGGCGGCGAGGAGGCGGGCGATGCGGAGGTCTTCGGGAAGGAGGGCTTGCGCTTTTCGGAGCGGGGGGATGGCTTCTTCGGGGCGGCCCTGTTGTCCAAGGAGTTGGCCGAGGAGAAGGAGGTTGTCGGCTCGGTTGAACTTGGTTCCTTTGACGAAGGATTTGGAGAGAGCGGTGCGGAGATACGGTATCGCAAGGTCGGGGCGGGCTCGTTGGACGAGTTGCTGGGTGGTGCGTTGGGGGGTGGCAGGAGTGGGGTCGCCGACCCAGCGGCCTTTGAAGGGCGTGCCGGCGGCGCGGCGGTCTTTGAGGGAGGCGGTGGCGAGTTGGGAGTCGGCAATGACTTGATCCGGCGAGACGGGGCCCCGGTAGATGGCGAGGAGTTCTCCGTCTTTCGAGATGAGAAAGCTGGAAGGAACGGGGATGGGGGTCCAGAGATCAACGATTGAGGCTTGGATGGCGTCCAGCATTTCGACGGCTTGCGGGGAGGCCATTTCGGCGGTGAAGTTGGCGTCGATGGATTCTAAAAAGGTGTCGCATTGGACGCGTGGTTCCTGATCGCTTGAGAAGAGGATGACTTTGACGCCGGACGACTGCCATTTCCTGGCTTCTTTTGCCCAGGAGGTGAGTTCTTCCTGGCAATGGGGGCAGGTGCGGCTCCAGAGGGAAATGAGGGTTGTGCCGGATGGGGTGATGAGTTTTTTGTCGGCGGTTTCGAGTTTGGGGACAGCGTGACCGGCGGGCGGGATGATGCGGGCGATGGCGGTGGTCGGTGGGAGTTCCTGATCGGCGGCAAGGAGGGATTGTTTGGTCCGGATCTTGCGTGGGACGAGTTCATCGGAGCCTTGGGTGAGGTGGAGGAATTGCTTGGGCTCAAATCCGGTGAAGGATTGGGGGGCTGCACCGGGCCAGTGGACGATGATTTTTTCGATGGTGGCCTTTTCTCCGAGTCCAAAGTGGAGCCAGCGACTCGATTGGGAGAGGAATGATTGGCCGGCGTGAAGAGTGCGGAGGAGGGGGACGGGCTGGTCTTTAAGATAGACGGCAACGCGGGCGCCGATGGCATCGCGCGGGGTGGTTTTGGCGGTGCCGGTGAGGTGGAGGGAGAGGAAGGACGAGTCGGATTCAAGGTTGTTTTTTAAAAGCCGGACGCGGGGAGCGGTGCGGTTTGAGACGAAAAGGTCGAGGTCGCCATCTTGATCGTAGTCGATGAGGCCGATGGCACGGGCGTCGTCGGCGAAGTCCCAGCCAATGGCGGTGGAGACGTCGGCGAAGCGTCCCCCGTCGCCGCAGTTGAGGAAGGCGTTGTTCGTTTCGCGCCCGGAGAAGGATTTGTTTTCGTGGAGGAGGCGGTTGAGAGCCTGCCAGCCCTGGCGGTAGGACTGGAGAGAGGAAAGGTTTTGGGAATCGAGGGGGGATTGCGACACGACCTGTCGCCAGTAAACACTTCACAAGTCTCCGGTGTCTTCGGCGGTGATGAACCCGTTGGCGGCGAGGATGTCGAGCCAGCCGTCGTTATTCAGATCGGCAAAGGTGGAACCCCAGCACCAGCGTGCCATGGTGGTGCGGGTTTCCAGACTGACATCGTCAAAGCCGCCTTTGCCATTGGCTGCGAAGAGGGTGTTGCCCCGGGCCATGCGTTGGAAGGTGGAGAGGGATTTCTGGTCCGCGCCGGGCTTGAATTGTTTTTGGTAGGTGATGCGATTTCCGGCGCTGGAGAACATGTTGCTGACGTAGAGGTCCATCCAGCCATCGCGATTAAAGTCTCCCCAGTTGGTGGACATGCCGGCGGAGGAATCCTCGATCTCAAGTTGGGGGGCAATGTTGACGAAGAAGGGGAGTTTGCCGTCGGTGGAGCCTTGGTTTTGGTAGAGGCAGTTGCGGCCAAAGTCGTTTGCGACGTAGAGGTCGAGGTCTCCATCTTGATCGTAGTCCTCCCAAGAGGCGGCAAAGGAGAAGCGGGTGTTGTTTTGATCGAGACCGGTCCGGGTGGTGACGTCCTCAAAAGTCCAATCACCCATGTTTTTCCAGAGGATATTGGGTCCTCCGTTGTTGGCGTCGTGGAAGGGGACGGGTTCGCCTAGAGCACCGGCGCGGGCTTCCGAAAAGGAGGGGTTGTATCCGCAGACGTAGACGTCGGGAAGGCCGTCCTGATCAAAGTCGGCCGCGCTGACCGAGAAGCTTTGCGCTTTGGTTCCAATTCCGAAAGAGAGTTGGAAATGGCCTTTTCCATCCATGTTTTCCATGAAGAAGAGTTTGAAATCCTGGGAGACGACGAGGTCCTGGTCTCCATCGTTATCGAGATCGACAAAGATGGCGGAAGCGCAGAAGTCCATCCAATCGGTTTTGCTTTCGGCGGAGAAGTCGGTGAGGGTGCCGTCGGGATTTTGGAGGAAGAGGAGGTTGGGAAGGCCGCCTTGCTGACAGAGATAGAGGTCTTCGAGGCCGTCGCCATTGACATCGCCGAGTGCGAGGCCGTGGTTTGCGGCGGAGTCGAGGCCAAAATCGCGCGGAAGCCTCAGTCGCCAATGGTCGGTGGAACGAAGGAGTTGGGATTGATAGGAGGGATTTTTTCCGAGGGCCGAGGCGGTGACATCGGAGAAGAGGCGGGTGCCTTTTTGTTCGACTTCCTCGTAATCGAGGACTTCAAGGGTTTCCAGGAGGGGGGGATGGGTGTCGGTCCAAGTGCAGCGCCACCGGGTGTTGATCTGGAGGAGGGGCGATTTGAAGGTGACGAGGGCGTCGCATCCGTTGGGGGTGATGTGAGTGACCTTGATTTTCGTTTTTAATTTGGCGGGCCAAGCAGGGATGATTTTTTCGAAGGGAATTTTTTCGGGAGAAGATGAGCCCCGCTTGACGGTGAGACCGGCGTTTTCGAATTCGGTTTTGAGAACGGAGGGGCGGATTTCCTGACCGAGAAAGCCGGGAGCGAGAGAGGTGGATTTTTTCTGATGAAGGAGGGCGTCGGAGAATTCGTTCAGCTGACTGCCGTATTGCGAGCTGCGGACTTCGGTGTCCCAGCCATCTTTGGCGGGATCGATGCGCTCGTAGGCATCGCCCAGGTCCTCTTGATACTGCGATTGGCCGAGCGCCGGATTTTCTGAAACGTCGGTATGATCGGCCAGGAGAGGCTGAAAGAGAGTTAAGAGAGTTAAGAGAGTGAGAAATCCCGGATGTTTCATTGTCATGAAAATGATGCCTCTCGAAGGGGATTTGTCGAGAATGGAGGAGAAGAGAGAGCCCGGCTTATGGGTTTGATGAAAAAAGAAGGTCATTTCTGTGGTGAAACGCACTTGTAAGGTGGGGATTGGGACGCCATCTTGCCGCCCCGTTACTCTTGGCGGAGTTTTTTGAGATGAGTTCTCCCATTGTTATTCCTGAAAATGCCCCTTTTAATGCCGAGCAACGCGCTTGGCTAAGTGAATTTTTACGTAAGGCCCTGGCCGGACAGGAGGTGTCGGTTGAGCCGAGCGGTCCTGCCATTCCGGTCACCATTCTTTGGGGAAGCCAGACGGGGAATTCCGAGGGAATCGCAAAGAAGCTGATGAAGGCCTTCAAAACAGGAAACCATGAGGCCGAGGTTTTCGATATGGCCGCTTACGACAAAGCGCGCCTTCCCGATGAGAAGAATCTTTTGATCATCACAAGTACCTACGGGGATGGTGAGCCACCTGATAATGCGGCGGATCTTCACGAGTATTTGATGGGAGATTCCGTCCCAAGTCTGAAGGGGGTGAATTTCTCCGTGTTTGCTCTCGGTGACAGCGAGTATCCCGATTATTGCCAGTGTGGGATTGAGTTTGACCAGCGGTTGGAGCTTTTTGGGGCAAAGCGGATGTTCAAGCGCATTGATTGCGACGTGGACTATGACGATGAGTTTGCCGAGTGGAAGCAGGGCGTGATCGGGGCAATGGGGGGCATGGAGAGTGCGGCTCCGGTACAGGAAGCCGTGGCGGATGAACCTTATGGGAAAAAGAATCCCTTTCCTTCGGCAATTCTCAATTCCTATGATTTGAATGGAATTGGTGCGGATCGCGAAACTTTCCACCTCGAGCTCTCGCTTGAAGGATCCGGGCTGGAATACCAGACAGGAGATGCCCTGGGAGTTCTTTCCCACAATCCGGCGCAGATTGTTGACGAAATGCTGCCGCTCCTTCCTTTCAATATTAAAGACGAAGTGCCTCTTCCCTCCGGTGGGGAAGCATCCTTGCGGGAGGCTTTGATCAAATCCTATGACATTCGGAGTCTCAACAAGCGTCTTTTGCAGGCGTGGTCCGAGCGATCCGGATCGCCTTTCTTGCGGGCATTGGTTGAGGCCGGTTCGCGGGAGGAGATCGAGGATTTTTGCTGGGGACGTGAGCTCATCGATCTGATCAACGATCATCCGGCGGATTTTGCGGACGGTGAGGACTTTGTGGGCGTGTTAAAGAAGCTGCAACCGCGGCTTTACTCAATTGCATCCAGCCCCAATGCCCACCCCGGTGAGGTTCATTTGACGGTGGGGATTGTTCGTTACAAGACACATGGCCGCGATCGAGGGGGAGTTTGTTCGACCTACTTGTCCGATCGTGCCGGGGACGTGGTGTCCGGAGTCTTTGTTCACAATAACAAGGCCTTTCGACTGCCCGAGGATCTTTCCAAAGATGTGATTATGGTGGGTCCTGGAACCGGAATCGCTCCATTCCGGGCATTTTTGGAAGAGCGGGAAGTCTCCAAGGCCACCGGCCGGAATTGGCTCCTCTTTGGAAATCCCCATCGTTCGACCGACTATATTTACGAGGACCAGATTGAAGGCTGGCTCCAAAATGGCACGCTTTCCAAACTGGACCTGGCATTCTCGCGGGATCAGGCTGAAAAAATCTACGTTCAGGATTTGATGATCCGGTCCGGAGCGGAAATCTGGGAGTGGATTAATGGAGGCGGTTATTTTTACGTTTGCGGCGATGCGTCGCGGATGGCGAAAGATGTCGATGTGGCTCTTCATACCATTGCGACGACCCATGGCGGTTTGAGCGAGGAGGAGGCAATCGACTATTACAAGGGTCTCAAGAAAGAGAAACGCTACGCCCGTGACGTTTATTAAAAGTCCGCGCTGGATTTTCCCGGACACTGCGACGAGGGTTTTGGCGTGAGTGATCTTGTCCGAGTCGAACCAGTGGCCCTGCTGCCAACCCCGGCAGGGTGTGCTGTTTTTTTGGGCGATGGGAAAAAAGTCATCGTTTTTTATATCGACCCGGCAATTGGAGCTTCGATCAATGCCGTTCTTGCCGGAGCAACACCACCGCGTCCTCTCTCGCACGACTTGTTTTCGCAAACTCTCGAGGCCTTTGGCGCAGAGGTTTTGCACATGACGATTGTTCGCTACGAAGCGGATATTTTTTATGCCCGTCTTATTATCAAAGCTGAAAACGAGATCATGGAGAAAAAGATCGTGGAGCTTGATGCACGTCCGAGTGACAGCATTGCGTTGGCAGTTCGGCACGATGCCCCCATTTTTGTGAAGCCCGAAATTTGGAGCGAGCTCGAAGATATGAGCGAGGCTTTGGAGGCCCTTCGAAATCAGGAAGATCCTCCCGCTGGCTTTGGGGTATGACCTCGTTCCAAAAAGATCACTTGCAGGGTGTTCTACGAGCGGTAATTTGGCCCCGATGAGTCAACCAGCATATCTTCAAGAGGACATTCTGCTCAATCCGGAAAAGCGTGTCTTTCCGGACTTCAATCTCAACCATCTTCTGGACACCGTCTTTGCCCCCACGCAAGGATGCCGGGTTTGTATTTTGGTCGATTTCGAGGATCCAAAAAAATGGATTAAGGATTTCGCTTTTGAGGGAGAAGAGCAGTTCGAAGTGCAAAACAATGCTCTCAAGTATTTCCATCAGGGGCTGAAAAACGGGGTCCTGGCGGAGCTGGGGATGACCGGCGGGGAAATGTTCGCCTACAAGTACACCCATGGCTCGAATCTTGATCTCAAGGATGAAGTTTGGAACACGGACGGTGAGGAACTTTCCCTCGACCGGGACATCTACCCGAACTATGACATCATTCTTTGTATTTCGACTTGGTCGGCGACTGCTCCGCTGACTGAAAAGTGCAAGGAATACGGTTTCCGCGGTGCCACGATGCATGGGATGAACGATGTCATTCTTAGCTCCGGTCTCGCGGTGAACTATCAAGAGGTCTCCGACGATGCCGAAAAAATGCGGGTGGCGTTGACCAAGGCGAATGAGGTCGAGATCGATTTCGAAATGGAGGATGGAGAAATACTGACGGCTTGGCTTGGGCTTGGAGGTCAGGAAGCGCAAAAATCCCACGGGCTTTGCCACGGATCCAAACCTGATATCGCCAATTTGCCTGCCGGAGAGGTTTATTTCGTGCCGCAGGATGCCCGCGGTAAATTTCCCATGAAGTATGAGGACGGCACTCTCGGGGTGCTGGATGTTGTGAACCGCGATGTGGTGAAATCCACTTTGATTGAGGGGAATCAATCCACGATTGATGAGCACAATGCCCGCCTGGCGGATGATCCCATGACCGGGACGCTTGGAGAGCTTGGGTTCGGGACCCAGGTCTTGCCGGTTTCATATCAGGATATTCAAGATGAGAAGGTTCTCGGAACCTGTCATCTGGCAACAGGTCGGGATGATCATTTGGGGGGAGACATCGTGCCGGAAATGTTCAAGAAGCATGAGAACAGCACTCACGACGACATCTTGTTTGCTCCCCACAAAACACCGAACTTCAACGTGAAGGAAGTGAGGATGAAGTGGGATGATCGAACGGAGGTGGTCATCGAAGATTTTCGTCCGTCGGCTTATGTGATCAAGGCGCTGAGCCACGACCTTTCCCCCGAGTTGGTTTCTCCATAGCCGGCTCTCCCATCCATTCTTCTCAAAGAAATGCGGATGACAAACCGGGGCCTTTTTTGTTCCAGACGGATCCTTGCCCCTTGGTGTGTTTAGGCTATAATTATGTGGCAGATAGACAAAAAACGAACCTCGTGCCGCTCCCATGACAAGCACCACAAAAACCGTGAATATCGCAACTGCGCAGAAAAAAAGCTCTTCGCGCTTTCGTCCCTGGCTGGAAGAGCACGGGTCAAAGCTCCTTTTATTCGCCCGACAACAGACCCGTTCACTGGCTGATGCCGAGGACGTCCTTCAGGATGCCTTGGTGAAATTGGCCCGGAAAGTGGAAGAGAGGACTTTTGTGGGAGGGCAGAACGCTTGGCTCGCCTTTATCTACACCCAGATCAGGCGCGAATCGATTGACTTGGGACGGAAGGACGATCGCCGTCGCAGGCGCGAAGAAAACGTTGTGAGCGATGAGCGGGCCCTCGGTCGTGATGTTGAGATGCCACTTTTTGAAGAAGGAGAGAGCCAGGACGAGACACGGCGTATTTTGATCGAAGGGATGAAGACCCTGCCCAAAAAGTTTTCCGAAGTGATTAGTATGAAGCTATGGGGTGAAAGGACTTTTGCGGAAATTGGTGAGGCTCTTGATATTTCTCTAAACACAGCAGCGTCGCGCTATCGCTACGGAATCGAAGCCCTTCGCAAACAGCTCGCGACAGCGAGATTGAATGGAGATCTTTAAACACACCTTTCCCAAACCCTCCAACACACCCATTCATGGACTTCGACTCCACACAACTTGAAACAGAGCTTAGGCAACTCACTCCTGTTTCTTTGACCGGTTCACTTTTGGATCGCTTGGACACTGCCATGTCGGCTGCTTTCGAAGAGGCGCCGATTGCTGAAGAAAAAGTGATTGTCGCTTCCTCCGATACCGAACTCTCCGCGCTGGAGGAAGGCCTCCGCGGATTGGTTCCATATGGTGTGCCTGAAGATATGATCGCGCAGTTGGACGAGGCAATGTCCCGTTGGCACGAGGAAGTGCCGGTTGAGGAAAAGATTGTTCCGATTGCTCCGCAACCCGAACGTCAGACGTCTTCATGGTTCGGCTTGCGATCTGTTGCGGCGGTGAGCCTTCTTGGCGCTGGCGTGGCCTTTATCACCAGCGGTCAGCCCCGGAATCCGGTAGCTGGTTCCCGGAGGATTCCCGATCTTACCAACGGGAACACTGCTCCTGCGGTCTTCACTCCGAAGGATGCCCGGGCCTCTGTGGTCTCTGCCAATGATCACGGGGTGATTTGGACCAAAAGTGGTCGGCCCGTTCGTTGTCTGGAAGTCCACGTGAGCAACAAGGTGCAATTCGTCAATGAGCGTGGCGAGAAACTGACTGTCGAGCAGCCTAAAAGAGAAGTCAGATTCACTCCGGTGAAATTTGATTGAACAAAAATTTGGAAGCTGATCGCTCACTGAGCATATGAAAAATCCTCTTATGAAAATCTCAACAATTGGACTCACCGCTGTCATCGGAACCTTCGCCAGCCTCTCGGCTATCGAGCGTCCCGCCGGAGAAAAATCTTCGCAAGAAGTCCCTGTCGAACCGCAGGGAGGGATTCTTGGGAATGAGCAAAAACCGAAAAAGGCCGAAGCCAGGGATCAGGGTGTTCCTCGCGAAAGGACGGGCTACCTTGGCGTGGGTGGAAATGCCTCGAGCGAAGCTCTTCTCATGCATCTCGAGCTGGAAAGCGGATTGCTTCTTGCCACCGTTGATCCTACCAGCCCTGCCGGACTTTCCGGTCTTGAGGAAAACGATATCATCATTGCGGTGAATGAAACCAAACTGACCGATCAGGATTCGCTTCGTGCGGCCCTCGCAGCCAAAAATCCTGGCGATGAGGTGACCCTGAAACTCATCCGTCGTGGTAAGCCCATTGAGCAAAAAGTGACCCTTGGGGTGCCTCCTGCGATCCGAAACATCCAACCCCAGGCGCTGGTTCCAAACCCGGCTGCGGAGATGAACCGCCTCCTCAATCAACAGCTCGGCAATGCTCTTGGCGGGCTGGGAAATGACGAACTTCAAAAGGAGCTCATGGAGCAACTTGAAAAGGCTCTTGGAAAACAAGGCAATGGCTTCCGTCAGCTCCGTCTTGGTCTTGGGGCCGACATGTTGAACGGCAAGGATCTTCAGATGGGAATTCAGGGGATTGGGAAAATGAGTCTTCAAGACGAGGAAGGGGCCATCGAGATGGATCTGAAAAATGGCCGGCGTGAGCTCAGGATTCGGGACAAGGATGGCAAGCTACTCTTCGAAGGTCCCTATGATACCGAGGTTGACAAGGCGGCGCTTCCGGAAGAATTCCGTGAGCGGGTCGAGCGCCTCGACATGGGGAACGGAAGCTCCTTTAGGTTCAAAATGAATGGCAGGGAACTCTTTGGGAAAAAGAAAAAAGACGAGAACGGGAATCAAGAGGAGGAAGAGAAAAAAGACGGGAATTGAGAGCGGAGAAGAAGGAAGAACCTTCTCCGGATCATCTGAATTTGAACAAAACAGCATCTCTCCGGAGGTGTTGTTTTTTTATTCCGCTTCAGGGGAGGGGGCAATGATATCGAGCAACTCGATTTCAAAAATCAAGAGCTGGTTTGGTCCAATTTCACTGCTTCGACGTTGTTCGCCGTAGGCGAGTTCCGAAGGGACGTAGATTGTCCACTTGGCTCCTTTGGGCATTAAGCCGAGGGCTTCTCTAAAACCGGCGATGACATCGTCCAATTGAATTTTTGCAGGGGCAATCTCACCGCTGGAGGCAAATTCCCGTCCATCCGGCAGGGTTCCTCGAAAGTTGACGAGAATGTCTTTTCCCAGGAGCTCCTTGTCTCCGTAGGGTTCTCCTTTTCCCGCAACCTTAACTCGATATTGAAGGCCGGACTTGCACCGGATGATTCCTTGTTTTTTCTCGTTTGCAGCGAGGTATTTCCGTGCAGCCTCAAGATTTGATGCGGCGGTGGCAGCCTCCCTCGCGGTGAGCTTCGTCTGAAGTGAAACCATGGCTTCCCGTATTTCCTCGGGGCTGAGGGGGTGCTCCCGCCCTTTGATTCCAAGGAGGAATCCTTCAAGGAAAGTGGTGTGATCAATATCCCCGGCTTTCATCTGCTTCCGGGCAGCACGGACTCCTTCCTGGTAGCCAAGAGCCAGGGAAGCGCGCCGCAGGCTTTCCTCTGCTGTGATTTTCGGCTGACTGTCTTCTGTTTGGGCTCCTACTCCCAGGGGAATTGCCAGGAGAATCGAGCGCAATAGGATTCTAGTCATGACCCAGAGTGGGGTTGGCGGGATGCTTACGACAAGCGGATAATCTCAATCCAACTCAAGCCGGTAGCGGGGAATAGAAGGATCAATTTCTTTGGAATAGCGATCAATACCACCTTCAACTCCGTATGTTTCCACGAGACCGTGCCCGCGAAACCAGGCGCATTGGTCGAGGGCACTGCGGCCCTGGTGGTCGATGATGATCACCTTTTGTTTCTGATTTTTATCAGCAAAGAGTGAGTTTTGAAGTTCCTGCGTGATGAGCCGGGCTCCCGGCAAGGTGATGGCTTCGAACTCTTCCCGAGTGCGGGCATCAAGGAGGGTGAAAGGTTGATCTCCCTCGATGAGGTCTTTGAGTTCCGAAGGTGAAATGAGCATTTTGCGGTCATGTTCCTGACTTTCGATGAGGCATTTCAAGGCGTCATGGATTTTGATCTCATTTTTTTGGCAAACCTCTTGGAGGGAGTCCGCGGGATCGTAGGCGCAGGATTGGCAACCGCCAATGTGAAAGGTGGAGAAGAGGGCCCGCCGTGCGCCCGGGTAGCGGTCGAGAAGGTTCTTCATTGACAAATCTGCGGTGATCTCGGCGGACATGGATTTAAGATGACAGAGATTGGAGCAGGGGAAAGAGGGGAGTTGGGACTTTCCAAACGAAAGGTCATTTGAGAGTCTGCCGGTTCCCGAAGGCCATGTCGCAAGATCCCGAAGAACCTAAAATCTATCTCCTGCCGAATTTGATGACGGCTGGAAATCTCCTCTGCGGCTTTCTGGCGATTCTGACAATCTTCAAGGGAATGCAGGTTGAAGATCTTCTCGAGGCGAAGCCTTATTACCAGCAGGCGATGTTGTATATTTTTGGTTCATGTCTTTTTGACCTCCTCGACGGACGTCTTGCCCGGCTGGGAGGGAAGGAATCGCCGTTTGGTCAGGAATTCGATTCGCTGGCGGATATGGTCTCTTTTGGAATTGCCCCGGCGATGCTGGTCTCCAGTGCGGTGCTTTCTGATTTTCAGCTGCCCGCGTCGTTTGATCCCTCGGGGAATCGTGAGGGTGGGGTGACCTGGGCCTTTGCCTTTATTTATCTCCTGTGCGGAGGAATTCGATTGGCCCGATTCAATTGTTTGGCGTGGATTGGTTCAACCAGTGGTGATTTTCGCGGGATCCCCATTCCGATGGCGGCGGGATTCGTGGCTTCCCTGACCTTCATTATGATTAGCTTCGCCGAAAATGGTCGCTCGCTTGGAGGCTGGTCCTACGTGCTTGCCGCGATGATTTTAGGAATCTCGCTTTTGATGGTGAGTAATGTCAGATACCCAAGTTTTAAAAAAATCGACCTCAGGACTAAGGCGAATGTTTGGACTTTATTAGGATTTGCACTCGTGCTGGGATTAATTGTGAAATTCACGGTGTATGCTCCGACCGTAATTTTTGTGGTTTACCTTATTCTGCCAATCTTCAGGCGAAGAAAAACGGAAGTTGAAAGTTAAGCGGAGAAGATAATCAAGTTTTTATAAAAAATTATTGACCTCTGTTGGGCGAAGATTTAAAACTCTCTTAGTTTTCACTATGAGGAATTTTCAACGCCAAAATTTTCTGGCAGGGCTGCTCGCCTTTGTCTTTGCGTGTGGCCTCTCAATGGGCGCGACTCATCAGGTCAAAAATTCAGAGACCTTCTATTCGATCTCCCGAAAATACAATGTGTCGGTCAATAATTTGATGTCGGCCAATGGGGTTAAAGATCCGACGAAACTGAAGATAGGGCAGAAGCTGACCATTCCTTCGAAAGGTTTAAAGATTTCGACCAAGGTGACCCGGACCTACCGACCAGCGGCCAGGTCACTCCGGGTCATTATTGATGCGGGGCACGGTGGCCGTGATCGGGGAGCGGTCTGGGGAGGCGTCCGGGAATCTGATCTCAATCTTAGAGTGGCCCGGCGTGTCGAAACGAGCCTCAAGGCGAAAGGGTATCCTGTCACCATGGTTCGGCGCAGCGATGTTTTTGTGAGTCTGGCCCGGCGGGCACAGATCGCGAACAAGTATCGGAATGCCATTTTTGTCAGTATTCACTTCAATGCCACCGAGAATACCGGAGTTCGCGGTGCGGAAACCTTCTATGTTGGCAAGAAGGGCAGTTATCTCGCCAAGTCGATTCAGAATGAGTTGGTTGGTAGTCTTAAGGTGAGGAACAGGGGATACCAGTATCGCCGCTACTCGGTTCTTCGTCATACGGCTTGTCCCGCGGTTCTGGTGGAGTGTGGCTTCATCAGCAACTCCTACGAACGTTCCCGCTGCAAGACCTCGGGTTATCAAGCGGCTGCTGCGAAATCGATCGTTGCAGGCATCGAACGATACGATCGGGCCTATTGATTCTTTTCTCCGGTTCATCTCCGGTTCAGTTGGCTTCCGATACGCTCCGTATGAGATGAAAGTCAAAGCAACACTACTCGCAGGTACAGCTCTCGCTGTGTGGACTCTTGGTGGCATCACTTCCGCTCTTGCCCAAGGACCTCCCCCGGGAGGTCGTGGTCCGGGTGGCCCGCCTCCGGGTGGCGGTGGCGGTGGTCGGCCTCCGGGAGGTGGTCCGGGTGGGGTAAGGGGGGACTTACCGGATCTTGGAAAAGCCGCAGATCGCTTCCAGGCCTGGAAAACCGCCAAACTGGAAGGAGCGGAATCGTTTTCAAAATATCAGGAGGAGGCCCGTGAAAAGTATCAGGCCCTCATTGGAAAGATCCAAAAGGCCACGGTCGAGGACCGTCTCGATGGAAAGGAAGCCCGCGGATTTCTGGCCAGGGCTCTCAATGTCAATGAGATCGCGGCCAAGGGTGGGGGCACGGTGGAGAGCCAACTGAAGGCACTCGAAGCTCAAGTTGATGGGGCAATGACTGATTCTGCAAATGCGGAAACCCTCACGCCTCGTTTGAACCAACTGCAGTGGCTGATTGGCGAGACCCTGATTTATGGGTCGAAAACCAAGGAGCTGAGTGCGGCGAAGGTGGGCTCGATTAACAAGAAACTCATTGCTCTCGAAGAGAAAGAGGCCAAAGCCAAGAAAGATGGAAAGCTGACAGATCTTGAGAGGAAGCGTCTCGACGAAGGAGCGATGAAGATTTGGCAACTCGTCGTAAAGGGATTGAAGAAGCGAGGGGACTAATTTTGCCCGGATCCGGGACCGCTATCAGGGTTTGCCTCTGACCGCGGTGGCGCTAGGGTATTTCCATGTCCAGCCGGAGACGCCGAAAATCCAAAGCAAGCCAGACGAAGAAAAAGAAGCCCACGAAGTGGCTTCTTTTTGGAGGTCTGGCTTTTGTCGCGCTGATTGTTATCGGCATGGTTTTGGGTTACAATGCTGTTCGGAGCTACCTCCGAAGCGATGATTTCCGGGTGATGCTGGGCAGCCAGGCCGGAGGAATGTTGGATGGTGAGGCTGAGTTTGCTCCGTTTGAGTGGGATGGGTGGAATGTTTCGACCGATGAGTTTTCGTTTCAAGGGGAAGATGGAATTCAGAATCTCAATGCGCGGGGTATCGATGCCGCGGTTGATATTGGGGCGGTTTGGGGTGGAACTTATCGAATTGAAGATGTCCGGCTCCGGGAAGTGGAGTTGATCGGTGATTTCCGGGAGAAGCCAATCGAAGAGGTGAGTGAACCGGATGTGATTCCGGTCGACAGCGGAAGGACAAGTTCGGATGGGTCGCCAGGTTTTTGGGATCGCTTCCTCCCTAAAACCCTGGAGATCACCGGAGTTGATATTGCCAACGTTAACGGGCGGGCGGTGACTGACGATGGGATCTGGGCCTGGAAAAATGCGACGGCGCGGGTCCGTCCGGCGACAACCAGGGAGGTCTACGATGTGGAGTTGACAGGAGGAGAGATCACGACACCACTTTCGTTGCTCGACCGACTTTCGTTGCGCGCGGCAAAAGGCCGTTATTCCGGGGATCATTTTTATCTGCTTTCGTCGGATTTTGATGCTCTCGATCAATCGCGCGTGACGGTGGAAGGTGATTTTGGTCTTGAGAGCCGGGCCTGGCACCTCCATGGAGATATCAGGGGCGCGCGCGTGGAGGAGGTCATCGCGGAGGATTGGAAACAGCGGCTTATGGGCCCGTTGGAATTGGATTTCGAGGTGACAGGGCGTCCGGATTCCGACGCGAGGGTCAAAGGGAATATCAAAGTGAAGAACGGGGTGTTGACCGCCCTGCCAATTTTGGATCGTATTGCCGCTTATTCAAATACGGCCCGCTTTCGTCGTCTTGCCTTGTCTGCGGCCGAGCTTGAGTTTGAGAAGATTGGTTCCAGTCTTGAGTTGAATCATATCGTATTTGCCAGCGAAGGTTTGGTGAGGCTTGAGGGTTCGATGCGTCTTGAGGGCGATGTCATCCAAAAAGGGGATTTCCGGATCGGCATCACCCCGGGGACTTTGGCGCACCTTCCGGGAGCTGAGACGATCGTATTTCAGCGGGGAGACCTGGGTCTTTTATGGTCTCCTTTGAAAATCAGCGGGACCCTTGATTTTCCCCAGGAAGATTTGAGTGAACGTTTGATCGCGGCAGCAGGAGAGCGCATGTTTGAAATCGTGCCGGAATCGGGCCTTTACGCTTTGAAATACAGCGGTGAAGTGATTGGTGAATCAACCCGGACCATTTTGGACAAGCAGGGAATTATTCTCGGGGCGGGCGGGGCTCTGCTTGAGCAGGCCAACAGGGTGATCGAGAACGGAACCGGGGTGAATCCGGGTGATGTGATCCCGGATCCCTTGAAGATCATTGAAGAGGGAACCGGAGCGCTTGAGAAAGGAGTCGGAACACTTTTCGATCTTTTCGGGCGACCAATCCCAAAGTAGCGGTAGGTTCCCTCTATCATGAAGGTGCATTCATTGAGCCAGGAACAGTGGCTTCCAATCCCGATTCAGGAAGCGTGGGCTTTCTTTTCGAGTCCTCGTAATCTCGAAAAAATGACGCCACCTTCGATGGGGTTCAGGATTGTCTCTCTTCCATCGGAGACTCTCTATGAAGGGGAAATCGTTGAATACTCGGTAAAAGTCTTCCCGGGTGTTTGGATCCCCTGGGTTTCGGAAATCAAAGCCCTCAAGGAGGGAGAGAGTTTTGTCGATGACCAGATTTCAGGGCCTTTCAAGTTTTGGCACCATCGTCATTCGTTTGAAGAGAAGGAGGGAGGGACCCTGGTGAAGGATCTCATCCATTATTCGGTCGGGTTTGGCCCATTTGGAGAGATGGCGCGGCATCTTGTGGTGAAGAATCAACTTGAGGAGATGTTTGAGCACCGTCGCGTGACTCTTGAGGCGAAATTTGGGAGGGCTACTCCAGCCTGAACCTGGGATCGGTGAGAGTCTTGAGGAAGGCGACGAGGGCCGCCTGATCGTCTTTTGAGAGCCCAAGTCCTTCCGCCTTAAGCTTGGGATCCAGGGAGGGACTTTTGTGAAGAGAGCTGTTGTAGTGCTTCACGACATCTTCAATTTTTGCGAGCCTGCCATCGTGCATGTAGGGTTCGGTGATGAGAATGTTGCGTAGGCTGGGAGTGGCAAATTTTAGTCTGTCCTCTTCCTTGCCTGTGACTTTGAAGACTCCGAAGTCCCTCAGGTCGTCGGCCAATGAAAGCCCGTTGTTCCGGAACTCAAAGTCGCTGAAATGAGGACCGCTGTGACACTCGAAGCATCCTGCCCCCCCCTTTTGATGGGGAGTGAAGAACAGGGAATGTCCGCGCTTTTCCGGCTTGGTGAAAGTTTCTTTCTTCGCAACAACCCGGTCGTATTTGGAATCGTGGCTGACGATCGTGAGTAGGAAGTTTTCGAGAGCCAAACCGAGCTTTTTCTTTGTGATCTGACCAGGGCCGTAGGCTTTTTTGAAATCGTCCCGGTAGATTTTGCTGCGGTTCAGACGGTAGATCACGCGGTCGAGATTGGCGGCCATTTCGAGATGATCCTGAATAGGCTCAAGGACCTGCTCACGAAGGGTTTTGGCACGGCCGTCCCAGAAGAATTGATCTTTCCAGGCAAGGTTGAAGAGAGGCATTGAATTGCGTTTTCCAAGCCGCCCTTCAAAGCCTCGCGAGAGATCGACATCATCACTAAAGGCAAATTCCACAACGTGGCAGGCCGCGCAGGAAATGGTGCCATCGATCGAGAGGATGGTATCGTGGAAGAGCTTGTCGCCGAGAGCAATCCGTTCCTTGGTGAGCGCGTTGTCAGCAGGGAGCTTCGGTATTGGGAAATCCTTGGGCGTCTTAAGAGGAACCGGAGTCGATCCGGCAGGAGGCTTGTTTTCTCCATGCAAGCATGACAGGGCCGCTGCGAGAGCGGCGATTGGAACCAGTATTTTCCTTAGCACGGGATGATCATACCACAGCTTTTTGAAGATTTTTGCTCAAATGACAGGCTTTTTTTCTTTTCGCCTGTCGCATGTCAGACAGCATGACGCCGTAATGAAACACCCTCTTTTCTCTCTGGCGGTCATGGGATTGATCGCGCCCTTGTCTGCTCATGAAGGCCACGATCATGCCACGGGTGTGGGCGCGGTCGTGACCACGGCAGTTGTTTCGGGTTCGGAAGGACATCAATTTGCGACCGTTCCAGGCTGGGGAGCTCCGCCCAATGGTAGAAATATTGGATCTCTTCACGGAGACCTCACTCTCGATAAGGCCGGCAATGTTTATGCCGCTACCAACGGTGAACCGGGGGTCATGGTTTTTGATCGCTCGGGAAAATACACCAAATCACTCAAAAAAGGATTGGCCGGACTACACTCTCTGACCACGGTGACGGAGGGGGATGAGGAATTTATCTGGGGCTCGCAGGTCAAAAAGAACCGCGCGGTCAAATTTGATCTCGAAGGCACGATCGTAGCAACTTTACCCAATGAGAAGACGGGGAAACTCGCAGGTGGCATGGGTGGTCTTACCGAGCTGCTGGTCGCTCCCGATGGTCACATCTTTTTCTTCATGGGTTACGGATCTAAGAAAATTCACAAGCTCAAGCCCGATGGAACCCTTGTGAAAACATATGGTGGCAAGGGGACCGGGAAGGATCAGTTCACGGCCTGCCACGGAGCGGCCATCGATCTTCGTTACGATGAGCCACGTATTCTGGTCTGCGACCGGGATGGACGTCGTATGATGCACCTCACCATGGACCTCACCTGGATTGGAATTTATGGAAAAACTCCCATGCGTCGCCCGGCGGATGTCGACGTCCAAGGCGACTATGCCGCGGTTGCGGAGATCGAAGGACGCGTCATTCTCATGGACAAGGACGGCAAGGTGGTCTCGGCGCTTTGCGATAATCCCAACAAAAAACAGTGGGCCACCAACGGAGTGCCTGCCCAACAGCTTCATGACAATGCCTTCTCTGCTCCCCACGGCATCAAATGGGGACCACAAGGACAGATCTATGTGACCGAGTATTCTCAAGTTGGTCGTCTCATCGCGCTTGCTCCCCAAAAATAATCATCACTCAAAACCATGATCGAGCTCGAAGATTTTTTTGAAGACGTTATCGGCAAAACCCTCCGTGGAACCGGGATGGCCGATGGCGTCCTGTCTTTCCTGACCAACGTTGAAACCGACACCATCGCCAAGCTGAAGGATGGAGAATTTGACGAAGCCGCCGTTCGCGCGATTGCTCCGGCTCTTGGGCTGGATGCCGATGCCCTGGTTGAGCTTGCCAACCGTTCCTGGCGTCCCGAGCCGGTTGAACTCGATGGTCTCCGTCAGTTCAATACCGTCTTCGATCCTGATCCCGATGACATGATGACGGTGAACTCCTACCTCGTTTGGGATCCCCAGACCAAGGAGGCGGCCCTTTTCGATACCGGAGCGGATGCCGATGGTGCTCTCGTTGCGGTCAAGGAACTTGGGCTTGATCTGAAGACCCTCTTTATCACCCACTCTCACATCGACCATATCATCGATCAGAACAAAGTGGTAGCCGCTCATCCCGGGATCCGCGTCCTCGTCAATGGGAAGGAACCGGTAGCCGGAGCCGAACGTTTTGCGGCCGGAGACACCTTCGCGATCGGCACCCTGCGGGTGACGACCCGTTTGACCTGGGGGCATTCTCCCGCAGGAACGACCTTTGTCGTCAACGGCCTCAGCCGCCCAGTCGGAATCGTGGGAGACGCCATTTTTGCCCAATCGATGGGTGGAGGAATGATTTCCTTCAAGGATGCCCTCGCCACCAATCGCGACCAGATTTTCACTCTCGAAGATCAGACTGTCATTTGCCCGGGACACGGCCCAATGACTTCCGTTGGCGAGGAAAAGGCCCACAACCCCTTCTTTCCCGAGTTTAAATAACTCCGATCACTTTGGGGAGCGGCCGGGGATCCGGGGCCATTCAGGCAGACGGGGGCTCATCGGGTCTTCTCAGAGGGCTCTTGGTCGATTCGTGATGATCGGGGCTGGACGAAGAGGCGAGGTATGGCAGCTTCAGCGCGGCAAGTTAGCCCGATTCAAACAAAACAAACACCAAACCTATGAGCAAACTAGCATTTGTCGGCGTTGGCCGCATGGGCGCCAATATGGCCCGCCACCTTCAACTTGATTGTGGACACGATATCACCGCCGTCTATGACGTCAATAAAGAGGCCTCCGCCGAGATCGCCACCGAACTCGGAGCCAAAGACTGCGCGACTCTCGCGGAAGTTACGGAAGCCGCTGAAATCATCTTCACCGTCGTCACGAACGACGCCGCCATGCGGGCCATTTTCCTGCAGGATGGCGATAGCCTCCTCACCGCTTCTTCCGGCAAGACCTTTATCAACTGCGCCACTCTTTCTCCTGGCATCCATCAGGAAGTCTACGAAGCAGGGAAAGGCACGGGTGCCGAAGTTCTCGAAGGTGCCATGGCCTCTTCGATCTCCCAGGCACGCGACGGCTCGCTTTTCCTCATGATTGGAGGAGACGAAGCAATCTTCAACCAGCACAAGGAAATCCTCGACCAGCTTTCCGTCAATCTCCGCCTTTGCGGTGAGATCGGTAAGGCTGCTGAAGTGAAGGCTCTCGTGAATATGGTCATGAATATCAACACCGCCGGACTCGCCGAGGGACTTGGTCTGGCTGATGCCCTGGGTCTTGATCTCAAGATGGTGTGCGAAATCTTTTCCCAGACCGGCGCGAACAGCCGGGTTCTGGAAACGGACGCCGAAGACATGATTGACCGTGACCACGAGTGCTGGTTCTCCTCCGAGCACGCCGCCAAGGATTCCGGAATCGCCGGTGATCTGGCCTCTGCAGCCGGGATTAGCCTTCCGGTCAACGACGCCACCAGGGCTCAATATGACAAAATGGTGCAAGTTGGCCTCGGAGATTTGGACAAATCAGGGATCGCCGAGCTGACCTTCAAAGGCCGTGGCCCTTCTGCCTAAATCGCCTGAATTCCTTTTAAAACCGGCGCTCGAGGCGGGCGCTGGTTTTTTATTGCCCGAAATCAGGTGAAATCGGGGGCGAATCTGAAATTTTCCAAACTTCGTGGTTTGACAGCATCGGCAAAGATTTTGTTTAATTCGCGAAAGCACAGGTATTGCCCGCGCAAATTTCTCATTCACAAACACCACGATCCATTATGGCCGACGACAATCAACCACCAAAACCGCCCACTCCGATGAAGCAAACATCGGCAGTGCCATTGAAGAAAGAGACCGTTCGCGTCACGCTTAAAGCTGATCCACCGGCTCCTTCCGCGCCCCGGCCACCAGCCCCGGCTCCGACCATTCCTCTCAAGACTGCTCCGTCTGCTCCAACTCCTCCTCCGACCGCAGGCGGCGCACCGAGACCACCGGCACCTGCCCCCACGATTCCGTTGAGGCCCCAGGGCGCACCATCGACTGGTCCGGCGACAGTCCCTCTTAAGACTTCTCCTGCCCCCACCTCACCTGGTGCGGGTGCTCCGACCTCAGCTCTCCCACAAGCCACGGTCCAGCTTCAAAGCACACAGCAGCTCGGTGCTCCAACCGCTCCGACGATGGCTACCATCGGAACCATTGCCACGTCTGACGACGATGATGATGAGTCGAGCGACACCATCCCGACTGTTCTTTCAATTCTGGCATTTGTCCTCAGCCTTGCGGTTCTCGCTTTGGCCTTGATGCAGTGGATGCTTGATGAAAAGCCAATCGGCGACATCTTTAGCTAAAATCCCATTACCAGATAATACCATGGCACTTCCTCTGATCATTTTCCTCATCGCCGCCGGCGTTGCTGTTCTCAACTTCCTCACCATGGGAGTGGGCGGCTAAGTCGACCGGTTGAAAGACTGAAAAGTCCAAAATATTCCCGGGAAAATTTCCCGGGAAACTCCTCAAAGGGTGGCTCTTGACGCCACCCTTTTTACGTCCATATTCCCGTTATGGCTCTAACAATTACAGAAGACAACTTCGAAGCCGAAGTCATTAACTCCGATCAGCCCGTCCTTGTGGATTTTTGGGCAGAGTGGTGCGGACCCTGCAAAATGATCTCCCCCATGGTGGATGCCGTTGCCGCCGAAGTCGAAGGCACTGCCAAGGTTGGCAAGTGTAACCTTGATGATGGACAGGTGATTGCCGCCAAGTATGGCATTAAGTCGATTCCGACACTTCTTTTCTTCAAGGACGGAGAAGTGAAGGACCAGATCGTGGGCGCCAATGTCACCCAGAGCCAGATCTCGGAGAAGCTCCAGGCTCTCGCCTAGAGGATCAAACAAACCCTCATTTTAAAACAAAACGGGAGGTTCAAGCGAACCTCCCGTTTTTTGTGAGTTTGAATGGGGCAATGGTCTAAAACTTCTTCCCGTAGGCGGTATTTTCAAAGCCCTGCCCAAGACGCTGGAAGTCGCGTCCCATTCCCACAAAGGTGTTGCAAGATGAGAGCAGGAATGCCGCACAGACCGAGAAGGCAATCATTAGTGGTAGTCGATGTTTCACACCTTTAAAGTAAATGTTTAGAGGTGGATCTGACAAGTTTCTTTTTTTTAAGAGGTCGGCCGCTTCTCCTAAAATCGTTGATCAAGATCTTTTAAAATCGACTGCAATCGCTTGACTTCCTCAACGGATTTCAAGATTTCCTGCGGGCTGAGATTGGGGTCGTTGAGGAGGGAGCGAAGGGCTTTTTCCTTCATCTGATAAAACCTCGCCGAGAGCATGGCCAGAGTATCGCTGGCGGAGGCTACGGGATCGTCAGGAATGCCGTCGGAAAACGTTTTTTCAAGCGCAAGACGATGACCGGCGGGAATGGTCATCAGGTAAGCCTGTTTGGAGGCGGTGTTTTCGGGGTTTGGGCGCTTTGCGAGAATATCGAGAAGAATGTCGCTGCCCAAGGTTTCCTCGAGGCATTCGCTCAATGACTCGAGTTGTTCGATGAGATATTCAGCGGCCGCTTCCGAGTTGAGCGCGAGATGGCAGAGGTAGGCCACCAGATGGTCGATGGGAGTTGGCTCAACGATTTCTCTGGTCTCATCACGCGCCCGGGGAGTGTCGCGAAACTTCGATTGATCTTTCTTGGCGGCAACAACGGCCTTGCGAAAATCCGCCACCCCGATTCGAAGTCGAATGGCAAGGTTTTGGATCGTGGCATCACGAAGAAGTTCATCGCTCATCACCATGACCGATGACGCGAGGTCTTGCATTAACTTGGCCCGCTCGCTGGCAGAGGAAAGGTTTACGGTAGGGAGCTCTTGATCGAGTTTGGCGTCGAAGTAATCCTTCGCCTGGTCCAAGAGTTCCCGGAAGGCCTCAATTCCATGCGATTTAATGAAGGTATCGGGATCGTCGCCCTGAGGGAGGCGCATCTGCTTGACAGGAAGGCCTTGCGCGGTGAGTTGCTTGAAGGTTTTGTCCGCCGCGGCGAGACCTGCTTTGTCCCCGTCATAGCAAAGCACAACCCGGTCGGTGTAGCGTTTGATCATGCGGGCATGGTCCTCGGTGAGGGCCGTGCCAAGTCCGGCGATGGTGTTCTCGAATCCCGATTCGTGGAGGACGATGGCATCAATTTGTCCTTCGCAGATGAGGGCAAACTTTTCCTTTCCCATCGGCCGTCTCGCCTTGTCGAGGGCGAAGAGGAGCTTCGACTTGTTGAAGAGCGGGGTGTCACTGGTGTTGATGTATTTCCCCCGCTTGTCGTCTGCCCGGAGAACGCGGCAGCTGAAGCCGACGACATCGCCGTAATCATTGTGGATCGGGAAGGTGAGCTGGTCGTAGAATTTGATCCAGAGTCCGGCGCGGGGATTGAGCTTGTCCTGCAGTCCTCCGAGTCCCGCTTGCACGATCTCGCGGCCGGTGAAGCCGCTTTCACGGGCCATTTGGAGGAAGAGGTTTGAGTTTCGGGGAGCCCAGCCAATGAGCCACTTTTCGGCGACTTCTTTTGTGAAGCCCCGCGACTTTAAGTAGCCCCGGGCGTGCTCGGCATCGGGGTTTTTAAGGAGCTGGGAGTGGAAGAAGCGGGCCGCCTTGTTATTGAGCTCCTTGATGCGTGAGATTTTCCGTCGTTTCCGATCGGACTCAGGGTCGTGAGCATCTTCAATAATTATGATGCTGGCGCGGTCGGCGAGCTTTTTGACGGCATCCACGAAGGGGAGGTTCTCATACTCCATCAGGAATGAGAGGGCGTTGCCACCTTCACCGCAGCCGAAGCATTTGTAGTATTGCCCGGCCGGGTTGATGTTGAACGAAGGGGTTTTTTCACCATGAAAGGGGCAATTGATCTTAAAGTTGGCTCCGGATCGTTTCAGTGGAAAGTAGGAGCCGATCAGATCGACAATGTCAGTCGCCGCGAGGATTTGTTCGATTGTTTCTGGAGGAATACGGCCCACCTCAGGATTGTGAATCGGATGTTTGGACTTCGCCAGCTTTGGGTTAGGTTCCTGACATGAAAACGGTCATTTTTTATCTCCTTGCCAGCCTGGGAGTCCTTTTTGGACAGGACAATAAACTCTTCGGAAAGTCCGGCGAAGAGAGCTACGAAGGGAAAATTGTCAGAATCGAGGTCGGGGAAAAAGACTTGTCGATTGGCCAGAGTTTCAAGTTTTGGGAGCGAACGCTTGAACGGGCGAAGGATGAGGGCGCCAAGGCCATCATTTTTGATCTTGATACCCCGGGAGGTTTGGCATTTCCAACCAAGGAGTTGATGAGTCAGCTTGCGGATCTGGAGATCCCCACGATTGCCTTTGTGAATTCTGAAGCGAGTAGCGCGGGCTCCTTCATTGCGATTTCAACCGATCGAATTTACATGACGCCGGGTTCCAATATCGGCTCGTCGGCGATTGTGAATGGATCCGGCCAGGAAATCGATCCGGTGATGCGGGCAAAGCTCGAGAGCTTTTTTGGTTCCCACGTGCGCTACATCGCAGACAAGAAGGGGCACCGCCCGGAAGTGATTGAGGCCATGATGTTTCTCAGTGACGAGGAGCGGACGGTCGGTGACGTTGTTGTGGGTCCCGGGAAGCTTTTGAACCTGAACTCAACCGAAGCGACGCAACTCCTCGATGACGGGCCACTTCTTGCCAAGGCCGAATTGGCGACCCTGGAGGACGTCTTGAAAGCCGAGGGTTGGAGCCCGGAAGATGTCGTGACCGCTACGCCCAGTGGCTTTGAACGGCTGGCGTGGTGGATTGCGAGCGTATCCGGACTGCTCATCATGGTGGGGCTCGCGGGAGGATATTTTGAACTCAAAACGCCGGGCTTTGGGTTTGGTGGAATTGTTTCCATCACCGCCTTTGCCGTCTTTTTCTTCGGGAATTATCTTGCTGGAAATATGGCTGGATACGAGTTGGCTGCGATTTTCGCGTTGGGTTTGATCCTGATTGCGGTGGAGATTTTTGTGATTCCGGGTTTCGGGCTTCCGGGAATCACCGGGCTTTTGCTGGTAGTGGGGTCGTTGATCTTCGCAATGGTGGATGGTCTCGAATGGCAAAAGTATCAATGGGGAGGCACCGGTGGATCCGAGCTTCTGAAAGCCATGTCCGGGCCGGCATCCCACCTGACGTTGGGGATCTTTGGCTCTCTTGCCTTGCTCTTCGTAATCATGAAATATCTTCCGAAGCTGAAATTCGTCGAAAACACGATGCTTCCGGGATCATTGCGCCGCGGAACTGGTTTGGGAGAAGATGGGCACTTCGGCGACCGGGTTGGCATGACCGGGACGGCCTCAACCAACCTGGGGCCTTCCGGCAAGGTTGAGATTGACGGTCAGGTGCTCGAAGTGATGACAGAAGGTGACTTTATTGCAAAGGGCGATCAGGTTCGGATTATTTCCGAGGACGGGATGGGGGTTGTCGTCAAAAAAGTGCCCTCGTAATTTCTGAATTGTCGCACGCCCTGGTGTCGGGGATGGACGCGGGCTGCCGCTGGTGCTAATCTCGGCGCCCGCCGGGAATCATTTGATTGCGGATTGAAGCGGGGCGAAGCTGCCACCTTATTCCGGATCCTGGTCCAGTCCGAGGGCTTCCATGATGCGCTCCTCAAGATAGGGATAGAAGGGATTCCATCTCAGGCGCAGCATGTCCTGGGCCGGAATGGTGATGGCACCTTTCTCTCCCCGTAGCGCGGCATTCCCGATCTGAACCCCGGGACTCTCCCCGGCATTCGCTCCACCATAGAGCGGGTCGTCGGGCGGAATGGGCAGGGAAACATGCGACAGCGAATAGACATTCTTCGGCCACGTGAACGGGGTTTCGGCATCAACCGGGACCGTCTGCCGAATGCCCCATCTCCGCTCCACCATTCGCTCTTCTCCCGAGCTCGCATTGGTCAGAAGACTAAAGACGAAGGCGCGATCGGGTTCATCGAGAACGAGTCCAACATCGGATTTCGGATCGTGATTCAAGAGAGGCGTGATCCCGTTGGTCCGGTTGACGTCAAACGCCACCAGTTCATGACCATTGTCCGGAAGATAAGCGAAGAGGGCTCGCACCAGGGCCGGGGCCAAAACGGTGGAATCGAGCGCAGACTGAAAGGCGAGGACGGGAGGAAATGAACCAAGTTCCGTTGCTGCGGCCAGGCCGGTGATCTTCTCGCGGTTCACGTGGGTCAACTGGTGGGCGAGGTTGCCGGCGTTGACCGGGAAGGAGACGTATTTGAATGGGTCGTATTCCGAACGGACACTCTCCCAAGCCAGCTTCTTCAGGCCCAACAGGCGGCCGATTCGCTCCTGCCAGATCGCCAAACCGGCCATCCGGCTCACTCCAATTTCCGGCGAGATCAGGACGATTCCCTCCACGGACGGAAGTTCGGAATTTTCCATGGTGGAGAGCGCGTAGTGCACCGCCAGGGCCCCGCCGTTGGAATAGCCGATCACGTAGAGGGGCCGGTCGCCGGTCTCTTTTCGCAGGTGTCGCACCGCAAGGGTCACCGCCCCCGCCATGTCCTGCCACGTCGTGCGCGTCAGCGCCGAGGGCACCGTTCCGTGTCCGGGCACCCGCAGTCCAACGACATGCGCCCCTTGCTCATGGAGACTCCGGCCGAGGTTGCGAAGGCTGTAGGGTGAGTCTGTCAAGCCATGGAGTAGCAACACGCCGGCCTTTGTCCCGCCGTTGGCGGGAGGAGGCACAAGCTCATAGCTGCGGTTCCAGTTGGGAGACCATCGTTCCGGGTCCGAAAGGCTGCCGCGATGGTAGCGGCTGATCATCTGGGTCTCGTCAGGCTCGATGCGATCGTAGACTTCCCTGTTGAGCTGGGCGAACAACCGTTCTTCCAAGGCCAGATACTCTGCGAAACTCTCAATGCGACTTGCCGCCGTGAATTCCTCGTCGAGATCGGCGGTGTGCCAGAGTTCCAGGTCCGGCTTGTTGTTCAGAGCGAAAATCCCGACCACGAGAAGCGTGCCGATCACGCCAATCACTCCATAAACAAGCGGTTGAACCACGCGAAGCAGGACTCTCAAAATCGGGCGTTTCAGTTTCTTCTTCATGCGTTTCTAATGACTCATCATAGGCGCTTTCCCCGTATTAGCACCTGCCGAAATCGGTTAGCTGGCATTTCGTGTCTTGCCTCCTCTGGGGTGGGAAGTGTTTAATCCGGAGCAAAAGATGGGGAAGGGGGAGAAACACTTGAAGACCGGGAATCAGTCCCAATCCGAGGCTCCCGTCGTCGAGGGCGTGTCCGCAGCGATGCCCCTGCTCGCCACCAAGCTCCACCGGCCCCAGCTTCCGGCCCATTTCCTGCGTCGCCAGCGGCTCCTCGACCAACTTGAGGAAAATCGGGAGCTGCCGCTGGTCATGGTCTCGGCTCCGGCCGGCTATGGCAAGAGCACTCTGGTGGCGGAATGGCTGGAGGGATCCGACCGGCCCGTGGCCTGGCTCTCGCTGGATCCCGGCGACAGCGATTTGTCGGTATTTCTCAGATACGTCTTGTCCGCCATCGAGACTCTTTTTCCGGGGGCCTGTGCGGTGACGAGAGCTGCCCTGGCTGCGCCTAAACTTCCTTCCGCCAGGTCTTGGCCGGACATCTTGCCAACGACCTAG
>ERZ887942.620-NODE-620-length-27765-cov-6.217431_pt1 | contig 27765 bp, 16 predicted proteins | sample MGYA00521099_ERZ887942 | MGnify/ENA primary metagenome ERZ887942 (study PRJEB32303, sample SAMEA104408605) | aquatic metagenome | biome: Brackish water; feature: Pelagic; material: water | place: Baltic Sea | collected 2014-06-07T06:48:00 | depth 16,251 m ...
GGTCAAGGTTGCAAGTTCGCGGCCAGGCTTCACGATGGCGACGATTTCGCCTTTGGTGAACAAATCAAATCCGCCACTGAAGGCGCCTCGCTCACGCCGGGCGCCCTTGGCAAGTCCTCGAAGCATCCCGTGATCTCGAAGGAAAAGTGAGACGGTCTGACTCGTCTCACTGAAATCCCAGTGCCGCACACAGATGGCTTCGTCGCGAAGCGTCGACATACGGTCAGTTCCTTGGCCTAATAATGATCGCCTCGCGCAGCGTGGCCACATCCATAAAGGGACCGTCATCCCCCATCTCAATCTCGATCGACAACCGATCAGAGGTGAAGGGCACCATAATCTCCTCGACCGGATTTTCTGGATTGATCGATACCCGAAGAATCTCCCGCTGATCGTCGCGGATAATGAGATCAAAACGGCCTCGGGTTGAATCAATGGGGAGTTCGACAATCGCACGAAGCGTGCATCCGGCAACCGGAAGTTGCCAAGTGGCCAAAAGCGGACCATCCAGACGAATCGGGGCCGCGTCGAGGGGCCAATTGCCAAGACTTATCGTGGGTTCGGGGATCCATGGCCGAAGCCAGGCCGCCACGCCCGCGTCGATGGTCACCGGAATCGAAGCGAGTGGAATCACGTTTTCTGCGTTAAATACGATCCCCCGCAGGAACTCGAGCGGTACTTCCGCCATGTCACCACCGAGAACCGGGTGATCAATCCGAACATATCCATCATCGCCGATTCGGATGCCCGCACCCGCGATGCGATGGCCACCCAAGAACCAAACGTTCATACCCTGAGGTGCTTCATTGGGATTCACCATCGCGAAAGAGGCGACCCGGTCGAGGGGAATCCGTGCGAGGCTCGGACCTGTTTCTTTCATACGGTCGATTACCAAATCGGCGCCGATCGATTCGATCAAGCCCCGTATTCGATCACCGTTCGCGAGGATCACCTCGTCGACATCCTCGACCAGAGGAATCTCAGCGCCATCGATCAATCGCATTTCTGAGATGCGATCCAGATCGATCGGCAGATCATGCAACCACGCATTTCGCCACCGGGGCGTTGTACCGTCGGCAAAGAGGCTGCCGGGAATCAATTGGCCGTCTACAAACCGAATATATGGTCCACGGAGCTCATCTTGATCGCCCGCACGTTTGCGAATGAATCGCCATTCCGGCGTTGAACTTCGTTCGGTCGCCGGTCCCACCATCACCGTGAGTGCTGAATCGATCGGAAGCGCCTTGGGGATTCCCCCGGGATGATCCCAGCCGATGATCTTGGTCGCATCAATCACAATTGGATCGGCGGGGTGTTCATTCAGATCTTGGTCAAGAATCCGTGCTGGAATGGAACCTCCGACCGGTCTCGGTGGTTCCCGATCATCCTGGGCTTGAACGTCAATGGCCATCGCGAGGGCCAAAGGAATGACCGCGAGAAGGTGATGGGTCGGAGAATGATCGATGCGTCGCGTCAACAGGTGCTCCACAGCATCATTTCTGAAAGATCGGAAGGTATCGCTTGGGCATCTGTAAGACGATCAACGCCATCGCGGTGGCATAGGCGTCACCGATCTGATGATCGACCCAGAGTCCATCCGCGGACTGACGAGTCAGTAAGTCGCCGCGAACTCCCGGCCACCACTGTTCCCACCATTCCCCGCCTGCCAGATACATGGCCTGAACCGCGTAGTACTGACCATAGTAGTAGTGCGCATTTCCCGGTCCCATGCCTGGTCGACCCGGAGACGCCACCTTGACGAGATAGTCGAGCCCCTTCTCAATCGCATCGTCCTCATAGATTCCAGCGTAGAAGAGGCTGGCCACACCCGCGGCCGTTCGTGGCCAAGCCGAGCCACCCTGCTGACTCATATAGCGAAATCCACCGTCGGAATTCTGGCACTTTCGAACGTACTCAACCGCTTTGTCAATGGTCTTTCGGGGGATCTTGATCCCGGCATTCCGAGCGGACCGGAGCGCCATGATTTCACAGATCGTGACGGAGACATCCGCATCGAATGGCACCGGGTTGTAACGCCAACCGCCCTCGTCGTTCTGACTGTTCACAATCAGCTGAATGGCTCGACCAAGTGCGTCACGCACCCGCTCGTCAGTGGGATTCATGCCGTAGATTTCGCCGAGAAAAAGCGTGGCGAAACCATGGCCATACATCGGACCATGCGATGTCTCGGCGGCCAGTAGCCCCGTCTCAGTCGCATTATCGAGCACAAACTGCAACGCTTTAGAAACAACCGTCCCGTAGCGGCCTCGATCTGGAACATGACCGTCCGCCATGAATGCCAGACCGCATAGGGCGGTGATTCCGACGTGGCGGCCGTATCGACCTCGACCGAAGGAACCATCTGTGTTCTGGATCGCGGCGAGTGAGGCCAGCCCGCGTCGAACTGAGTTATCTAATTCCGGCGTCATCTCATCATTGGCCGGCGCACTCTCGGCACCGGGTCGATCTGCCGCTTCCCCGGGGATCACCCGATCAGCGTCTTCCTGTGCCTGGGCATACCCGGCCAACAAGAGTGGACTGGTCATCCCAATGAGCATGCCCGCAAGAATTCCTGGTTGTCGTCGATTCGATCTCATTCGCCCGCTTCCTCCGCCATCCGTCGGTAGTACGCCTCAGTCAATGAACGATAGAGCTGCGAGACCTGGTCACGCATACCTTGAGTGATGAGATCCCGGACCCGAGGTGGAAGACCACCCCATTCGATCCGGCTCTCGTCAAGAACACCTTCTAAGTCCGCGGATTGTGGCGGGGGGTTTTGGATTGAATCCGTACTCTCTCCATCCCCATCACGTGGCTGTGAATCCTGTTGTTGCTGCTGTTGTGGTTCACCTTCGCTTCGACGGCCCGGGTCTTTTTGTTCTTGGTTGGAGCTTGAACTGGACTGTTGCTGCTGTTGTTGCTGCTGCTGTTGTTTCTTGGCGCTGTCAATCAGTACCTGAAGTCGATCGACGATTCTCGCTTGCAATCGTTGGGTCCCCAGTCCGGTAGCTTGGTTATCACGAAGGCGGTCGACCGATTGGAGCATCTCGGAGACGGCGGCCCGAAACGCCTGTTCCGGTTCCTGTTCCGCCAGTGCAGCATCGAGTGACCGTTGACGTTCCGCTTCGGCCGCTGCCTCCGCGGCGCCCGAATCAGCATCCCCTTCGATATCCAGTAGATCGTCAAGAGACGGTGGGTCCGCTGGGACATCGGTGGCTGGGGAATCAGCAACCGGATCGGGTGGTGCGATGGGCGCCTCTTGAAAGGAAAACGCTGATCCTGCGATCGCGAAGGCGAGCAAGGGAACGCCGAACCGAACCCTTCGAACCTCTTCTGGTCTGGTCATCGAAGGTTTGAAAATCATCGGTCAGGTCCTCTTTCGGCGCCACCTTCCGGTGGGGCCACAGGGGCTGGTTGAAGTTGGTCGAGCAAGGCGGTCGCCACCGCATGGAGGTCTGCTTGGAGCCGAGCCAGATCGGTGATTCGATCTCCAGATTCCACAGATGGGTCCAAGGCCCGAACGGCATCGAGTCGACGAGTCGCATCCAGAATCTGCTGCTGGGTTGACCGAAGCATCTTGAGTTCTGCGATCGGAGGAATCAATGGCTCTGGTGGTTGCTCACCCTGCTCGCCTCCAGCCTGCTCACCACCGCCACCCCCGTCTTCGGGTTCCGCGAATGGATCGTCGTCTTGCTGCTCTTGATCAAGCGCCGCGGCAAGGCCTGCAATCGCGTCAATGATCATGGTCTGTTGTTCGATCGTCTCAAGATCTGGACGACCCTCACGAAGGCGAGCGGCGGCGGATTCGACCCAGAGATCGAGGTTTCGATGGGTCATCGAGAAGACCAGTGAGTCGGTGATCTCCTCAAACTCATCTTGCATCGACTCGAGCGCTGAACCGAGTTGTCGCTCATCTGTGGCCAGACGACGGGCCGTCACCAGTCCCCGACGACTCAGCCGATCTCCGGCCGGCGGCCGGATCTTCTCGGTCTCGATGCGAATTCCAATCTGGGTCTCCAGCACCATCGCATAGGCGGCCAACAATTCCGATCGCCGCTCGGCAGCTTGTTCTTCTGCAAGTTGCTCCGCGGTTTCTTCCGCGATCACCAATGCTTCACGAAGTGCGGAGAGGGCTCGCTCCTGATTGGCTCGGGAATCCTCGATCCGAACCGGATCCGCTCGAAGATCGCCGATGGCCGCACCCTGGTTTCGACCCGCCCGTTCAATCAACCTTGAGATACGTTCGCCACCCGAGCCTGCTGCCGCAGCTTCGGCAGCGACCGCGATGGTGTTTCCATTTAAGGTGACCAACGCACTAGCGCGAGCGGCGATTCGTTCGAGATCATCTAGGCCTTCGACGCGAGCAAGGTTTATTATTTCGGTCTCGCTGGTTTCGATCAAACCAGTGAGGCTTTCAACGAGGCTTGCGATTCGTCGTTGAAGCTCGGCTACTTCTGCCTTTCGAGATTCCTCGATGGTCTCCTGCATTTGCTGGAGTGCTTCGGCCGCTTGCTGTTGTGCTTCGCCAGCCTGCTGCAAACGATTTTCTCTCGCTCCTTCCTCAGCCTCTCTCATTTTCTCTTCGAGGCCTTGATCGCGAGCGTCCCGAGCGGCCGCACGAAGGCCAGCGGCTTGCGCTGGATCGATCTGATCGAGTGAGGCGCCGCGTTCTTCGAGTTCTGCAATGAGGTCGTCTGCTTCCTCCGCCAACTCACCTTGTTCCCTGGCGATGTCGTCGAGTTCACGGCGCTCTTCGGGGGTGAGCTCTGAGCGATCGCGACCCACTGAATCTTCCGCGAGTTCGCTGGTTCGTTCTTGGAGTTCGGCGAGATCCTCCGCCATCTGCTGAATTCGTCGGGACACCACCCACGCGTCCTCGCCGCGATCGAGAAGTTCCGCAAGGTCAGCCAACTCCGCCCGAACTTCTTCCTGCGCGTCGATGGCATCTTGTTCCGCTTGGGTTGTGGAACTCGATGGTTGTGGTTCGCCCGATTCGCCTGCATCACCGGGATCACTTGGATCGCTTGGATCACTGGGACTCCCTGGCTCGCTGGAGTCTCCTGACGGCCCTGATTCTGAAGACGACGCCGATTCCCCAGCGTTCTCAGAGGGGGTGCCAGCCGAAGAATCAGTACCGGGTTGTGGCTCGGCCGACGGCGAATTTTCTGAAGCCTTCCCCTCTGAATTTGAAGCTTCAGAGGATGTGGATTCGCCTTGGTTTTCTTCTGCCTGGTTTGTTTCAGATGACGCAGAAGCCTCGGACGACCCATCATTCGAGGCTTGATCTTCAGATTGGGGGCCGGCCTCAGTGCTCGATGGCGTCGATGTGGTCGACTTGCCACTGGATCCCGTCGATGATTGTTCGCGGGCCGCTTCGTCCAAGGACGCCACCGCTTTTTCCGACGCCTCGCCGGCCGCTTCTAAGAGATCTTGAGCCTGATCGATGATCTCTTCAAGCATCGCATCGTCGAGGCGATTTTCATTTCGACGTTGTTCGATTGATTCCAGGGCATCACGAGCACTCGCAATCCGATCGCCCAGTCGTCCCTGCTCCCGAACCGAACTCCGCGAAGGACCGCCCCGGCGAACCGCATCAGAGATGCCGCCTTGGTCTTGGTCAAGCCGAATCGCTGATCGCCGGATCGAAGAAAGTGCTGATTGAAGCTGCTCCGCAAGCTCAATACTGGAAACGACCCGGAGTCTTCTGGCGGCACTTCGAACTGAATCTCGTGGGACTCCGGAGACTTGATACTCATCGGACGCGATCGCAACCAGGAGTATCTCATCACCGATCTCCGGTTTGAGATCTGTCACCCCAAATTCCACTCGCAAAGTCGCATCTGCCACAGATTTTAGAGCGGTGCCGGTTTCCAACTCCGCGATCAACTCGACTTGTGAGTCGACGCCACCTCGAACCAAAGTTGCTTCGATCTCGAACGATTGAAGGCGGACATCGTCTCGAGCTTCCGCCTGAACCTCCACCACCGCATCGATCGAAACAGTTTGGTCGGTTGCTGGTCGGCTGATGGTGGTGGTCGGCGCGCGATCAGGAATCGTGTCCACTCGATACCGGATGGGATCGATGTTCTGGAGACCGTACTCGTCAACAAGCGACAAACCAATATCGCCGCCACGCTCCAACAAGACCGAGATCTGCCAACGAGTTGAATCGGTCGGATCAATCTCTAGATCAACCCTCGCCTCATCCGGAACCATGAGGGTCTTTTCAATGAATGATCGGGAGACCCCGCCATCTTCGGCTCGGTCGACTGGGACCGGCCTGGTCAAGGTGAGATCAAGTTTGAGACGCGAGCCTTCAAGGGCGGGTTCGGTCAGACGGGACCGACGGTCGGTTCCCGATCCGAGTTCCGCCTGAATCTCGCCGCGGCTTGATGCGTACGTCGGCGGTGTGACAATCGCCATCGCGGTACTGATCTGTGGTGCCGGAAACAATCGGATCGTTGAAGAGTCTGTCTCAACCTCGTCGGTCGCGAACGAATACTCAATCTCATCAGCATCGGTATCAATGACCCGCTCAAAGCGGCGGCCTTGTTGCCGAGTCAGCACCAACCGTTGCCAATCACCTTTGACCCCGTCACGAATGTTTCGAATATTGAGGAAGACTCGATCTCCTTCAAGATCCCCCCGGACGAGTTCGGCGGCCATTGCAAGTGGTTCACCTCGGGCGTGAACCAGATCTGTATCAAGAAGACCGACCACCTCGGTGCGAGCTGGCCATCGGGCGTCGGTCCAGGGTGCGAGGACTCTTTTGGTCGCAATGGATGCGTCGACCGGCCGCCACAACACCAGAGAGGTCAGCATCAACCCAGCGAAAATTGCGACCGCGAGTAATTGGTGAGCCCGCCTGGCATCAACAATCTCTTCAAATTTCACGGTTGAGACTCGATGCTGAAGATCCCGAAGCGCTCTTGCGGCAAGTGGATTGGCATTGCCGACGTCGGAGGTCGCAAACTCAACACCACTCGCCAGACGACCCGCGAGCGGCGGTGCCAATGTTTCGATTCGAAGCGCCACATCAACCAAGGTCGGACGAAATCGGATGGCCGACCAGAGATGAGTCCGAATTGACCAACCAAGCCACCCCAGACCCAGAATCAACGTCGTCCACCGAAGGCCCACCGGGAAACGGAGGGTTCGGTCCGCCATCGCCATCACCACGAAACAGAGGATGACGACCGAAACCGTGGTCGCGATTCGTCGCTCCAGCACAGCTCGTTGTAAGGCTCTTCTGACTCGGTGAAGTCTTGGGATGAGTTCGTCGATCGCGGACATCGTGGTGGTGTGCTCCAGCTATAGGTGTCAGTCACCTGTGGAAGATTCGCTTCAATCTGAGGCCTGACGCCTAGAAAACAGAGGATCTTCGATAGTTTCGACCGGAATCGCTGATTCGAGCTCGAATCGGCGAGGTTTCTCCGATCAGTCAAGTCGAGCGAGTCGACGGCCCGTCCATTCGAGGGTCGCTAAGAGTAAAAAGAGCGCAAAGAAGAGGGGTGAGGTCCAGATCCGCTCCCGGAGCGGCTGTTCGGTGATGATTGCTCGATTCGGTAGTTGTTCGTGAACACGATCAAGGAGCCCAGGTGTTCCATCTACAAGATGCACGAGACCTCGTGTTTCTTCAGAAAGCGTAGCCAGGAAGTCGTAATCCGCATCCGCATCACGAAGTTCGTCGTCGGGTCGAAGCACCTCGATCGAGGATGTGATCCCACCCGCCAGCGCTGAGAGCCCGGGTTGGGCGATTCGAAACTCGACGGTTCCGACTTCTGGTGGAATCCAAGTTCCTGCCCACGACGCCTCGCCGCTGGCTGGCAAATCCACCGTTCCAACCAAGACACCTTGGTCATCAAAGGCTTCGACTGCCACTGAATCAGGAGGAAGGAGTCCCGAGATTGCATCGAGCAAATCGACGGTGACCCTGACGGGACGACCGATGACCGCTTGTCTCGGTTCGACAAGCAAGCGGACGGGTTGATCACCTTGAACGGCCTCACGACCAAGAAGGCGGAGCAACTGAACCCAGAATTGCTCGGGCAGAAGTTCGCCTCGACCGTATCGCCATCGCCAAATCTCGTCGGTGGCGACATATAAGACTTGACCAGCACCATAGCGCATGCCCAAGACCAACGGAGTCGCATCAATCTGATCACCGTCGGCTGGAATCACTTCCGCGAGGATTTCCGCGGTTGGCTTCAATCGGTCGAGATTAATGTTCTGCACCCACTGCAATTGGGACCATCCATAACTTGGATCGATCAAAGCCTCGGGCCAGCCATAATCATCCCCGACCACAAGCCGCAAGACACCCCGTCGGGTCGCGACATCGGTGGGGCGAGCGAGCATTGGCCGGTCATGACGATCGAGGTCGAGATTTCCGGTGAAAGGCAGGAGATCTGCGAGTGGGGTTCCGCCCCAACTTGAAGGCATCGATCGCGGTCCAGCGATCATCACCAGTCCGCCACCACGTCGAGCGACCTGTTCTTGAATCAACTCTTGTCTTGAATCGGTGAGGAATCCCGAAGGAATGTCGCCGAGGATGATCAGGTCAAAAGCCGCGAATTCCTCCGCGGTCCGTGGCAGTCTTGCCAACGGTGTGTTTCCTTCTTGAGCAAAATCACGATCGGCCGAGAGAAGCATCACTGAACTCTCGATGGATGGTTCGCGAACCAGAAGGTTCTTGAGATACCGGTATTCCCAACGGGGATATCCCTCGATGTACAAGACTCGAAGTGGCCGATCGACAAACTCGATATCGAGCGTGATCGTGTCGTTCTCAGGTACAAGGTCTGCCTCACCCTCGATCCGAACGGACCATTGGCGAGACCCTGTGTCTTCCTCAGATCTTGAGGGTGCCGCGGTCAATACCGTGTCCATGATCTCCTGATCTGGATCGAGCTCAATCTCGGTGAAATCCAAGATCGTCCCATCACGGTCGTCGACCAGCGAAACTTTGACCAGCCCGCTCCGGCCTCGGTTACTGAGTCGAACGGCGACTGGAACTGCATCCTTCGAGAACGCACGTCGGGGTGCTTCAACCCGATTGATTCCGGTATCCCCCATGGGAATCTCGGCACCTAAAGGGATCGTATGCACCCCGGCGGCAGCACCAACGATCCGACGAATGAGGTCTCGATCCGGTGGTGAATTTGTCTGCCCATCAGAGATGAGCACCACACCAGCAAGTGGTCGACCAGCCGTTCGTCGAAGTACTTCTTCAAATGCGGGTGCGATCCGTGTCCGCCAACCATCGGCCTCACCACTATTGATGATTGGAGTCGATCCCGGAAGCGCTGGTGAGATAATCTCTTCGGATGAAGATGTTTCGCCGGGGACCGTCTCCTCTTTCGAAAGTTCAAGATCAAAGACACCATCGCTGAACCCAAGCCAAAGGATCTCGCGGGTATCACCGGGGTTTCGCCACGCCGGACCTGCCTCCTCCAAAATGCGCTGTAGATCCTGTTCACGACTTCGACGTCCCTCGGGATCCTCAAGGCCATCCCGAACTTGCATACTGCGACTTCGATCGACCAGAACCGCGACCCAGTCGGGCTCAACCAGTTCCCTCGGAAGCTCGATCATTGGTCCAGCGATGGCCACCACGAGCAGAACCAGTATTCCGATCCGAGTTGTGGCGAGGATTCCCCGCGCTCGCCGGCTCGCGTCGAGCCTGCTGTAGGACCAAAATGCGATCCCGACGCAGACCGCGATCGCCAAGAACCAAATCCACCCTGGAAGTGGTCGTTCCCAAGCGATCTGAAGGTTGCCCGCATCGACGGGGAGATCACGAATTCCCAGGAGCCATCGGCCAAAGTCGGTGTTCACGCGGCGGCCCCTCTCCCAAAACGATCTTGTTCAGAATCAGCATTCGCGCCGGTCAGGCCGGCTGATCGACTGCTCCGAAGACCACCACGGGTAAACCACCGTGCCAGCAAGGTCTCGAGAAACGCTAAGAAGAGCACGATGGCCATGAGTATCACAGCCATGCTGCTTCGCTCATCGATTTGTTCGACGACCACCGCGTCGGGTCCGGTGAATTGCCAGGACCCTGATGATTCAAGCCACGCCGCCACCGCCTCTTGGGCAAGAAGATCGACGAAACCACCATCGGTATCGGGATTGACCACCATTCGTTCGACGAGATTGCCACTGAGGTCATAACCCTCCACCACTCCGGTTCGATCTGGGATCGGGAGTTCGGTGCCAGTGACTGTTTGTGAGGCCGATCCAGGAAGGGTGACTGTTGCGACACTCGACTGACGCACCATGGGTGGCCGAATGCCGACCACACCATCAATGTCACGCTTCGAAAGCGCGGACCCTTGTCGAACGATCTCTTGAACCAGGGGAACCATGAGTGGTCTTACTGGAAGATCTGTCCACTCTAGTTCTGGGTTGACCGCGAAGAAGACAATTCTTCCCGCCCCGATGGGTGCGTCCAAGACGACTGGGTCCCCTTGGTCGTCAAGGAGTACCACGTCGCCGTCAGGAACGTCGGTGACTGGCAATCGTTGATCAATTCTCACACTCGGCGCGAGTTCGACGAGTTCAGCATCCAGGAGTGTGGTCAGTGCGGCGCTTGGTTGTTCGGCGGAGAGTGACCGGGGTGGATCGACCCGAGAAGGTTCGAGTGAGACCGACCATGGAAGGTTGAGTTCTTCAAGCAGTGGTGAGGCCCAAGGACGAATCGTCACTTCGCCAGGAGGAAGTACCACTGCGATTCCGCCCCGGCGGATCCAGTTCGCGAGTGTGGGGCTGAATTCCAGAGGAAGCAAGTCTGGTCGTCCAATCACGACCATTGATGTTCCTTCAAGATCACGATCATTAATGGTTGCTGGGTCGACTCGATCAATCGTGATTGCTTCTGCGATCGCGGCCTCTGGAAACGGAAGTAACGCCCGTTCGAACCAATCAGTTCCGCGAAGTCGATCAAGCCTGGTTGAGCCTGCCAGTTCATCTCGGTCAACCAAGAGAACACGGGTTGGTTCACGACCATCAACCGTGACGAACCGTTGGTCGTCAAGGGGGAGTGCGTCTGGATCGACCACCACTTCAAGCACCCCACCATCAGTGTCGACTCTTACTTGAAAATCAACTTGTATCTCGGTGCGGCCTGGTGACCATTCGACTTTTCGGGTTTCCACTCCAGACATCGCGTCGCCCTCGAGACGAACGTTCGAAACCATGGCGGGAGTGAGTCCGGTCCGGCGGAGTTTTACTTCAACAAGGAGGAGGTCACCAGTTCCCATGGTGGAAAGTGGGCTCCGGGCCGTCTTAATTGAGGTCACCTGGATGTTGGTTGCGGGTTCGTTGATCGGCATCGAGGCGGTGAGTTCAATCGGCGATCCTGCTGGTCCGTGGAGAATTGGTGGTCGGCGACGATCATCGATACTGCCCCGCCTGAAGTCACTGAAGATCCGTACTCCTTGAACCCCTTCGCGATCGAGGGTGGTGTCGGCAAGTTCCAGCGCGGATGCGAGGTCGGTGGCGCCTTCTCGGCTCTGTCGTGTCTCGATGGCACGAATTGCCGACCGGTGGTCAGTCGTGGGTGATTCAATAAGGAATCGAACCGGCGCTCCGGCCAAGATGACCGATACCTGATCGCCACTGGGGAGTGAATCGATAAAGGTGACTGCGTCGGCCACCTGCCTTTCAAAGGAAGTTCTTCCGTCAGCTTCAATGAGTCCGCTGATGATTCCGTCATCAAGAATGATGTGTGTCGTCCTCAACCCCGCCACACCGACTCGATCTCCGAAGAGTGGTTGAGCGAGTGCCGCCCCAAGCAGGATGAGCATGACCGCTCGAACGGTCAGGAGGATGATCTGTTCAAGCCTCGCTTTCCGTCGATGTCGGCGAGCTGCTTCAATCAGGAGTGACATCGCGGCCCACTGCATGGGTTTTCGGCGGCGACGAAGAAGGATGTGAATCAGAATCGGGATCGCGGCGGCGATGACGCCTGCGACGGCGAGTGATGTGGTGACAAAGGTCATCCCGCCCGCCCTCCGCGGGCAAGAAGTGCTCGGCGGCCCAACAGTGCGGCAAGTGCCGGCCCAACCGACCCGTGGGAATCGAATCGGAGGTAATCAAAGCCAAGGCTTCGCGCGGTTTTCTCGAGGGTATTGCAGTGATTGGTGAGGGCGGAAAGATAATCTTCCCGAATCACCCTTGGGTCGATGTTGACTCGGCCCTCCCCTTCCAAACCCTCGAATGGCGAGGGTTCATCGAGATCGAATTGGAGTTCTTGTCGATCCAACACCTGCATCAACATGACGTCGTGACGACGGTGCCGGAGTCGAGCGAGCCCCGCCCGGACCGTCTCGGTCGGGACAAGAAAATCGCTCACGATGACAAAGAGTGAACGATTAGACACGGTTGCCAAAGTTTGCTCGACGACTTTCTTGAAATCAGTGGTGCTGTCTACGGTTTCGGTCGCAAGGGTTCGCACGACGTTTCGCCAAGTTGTCTTCGCATTGGATCGTTTGACTTGGGCTTGGATTCCGTCGGCAAACATCGAAAGCCCGACGCGATCTCGCTGTTGAAGTGCCAGGTAGCACAACGCCGCGCCAATCGCGGTGGCGTGATCAAATTTAGTCCAGGTGTTAATCCGCGAGGATGCGTCGGTGCCGCCCCACCCTTGTTTCACCTTGAGGGTTCCAAACCTCATGGACGCGGACGCGTCGACAAGAATGACCACATCAAGGTTGGTTTCTTGTTGATATTGCTTGAGATAAAGCTTGTCGCTTCGGCCGTAGACCTTCCAGTCGAGATGCTTGAGGTCGTCCCCAGAAACGTATTGTCGATGCTCCGCGAATTCAACCGCAAGACCTTGATACGGCGAACGGTGCATTCCACTCATCACACCCTCGGCGATCATTCGAGCTCGAAACTCAAATGACGTCAGCTGCCCGATCGTCTCGGGAGCGAGATACTGTTCGGCACGCATGCCGGCGGATCCCGGGTTCGAATCGGTCAACGGGTTCTCCGTCTCTGGGTCAGGGACTGGTTGGTGCTTAAAAATGGTTGAATCAACCAAAGAACCATAAGAATCAGTGGGTTACAGAGTCGAGCGTGGTTCTGGTCTCTGTGTTGGATTCGTCGATCGGGGTGATCTCCAGAAGCCGCTTCACAATGTCATCGGTGTTGATGTTGTCCGCCTCTGCGTTGAAGTTTGTGATCAACCGGTGTCGAAGAATGGGGAGTGCCACCGAGCGAATATGCTCTGGAGTGACATGTGATGTCCCACTGATCAACGCCTTTGCCTTTGCCGCGAGAACCAGGAATTGACTCGCGCGAGGACCCGCACCCCACGAAAGGTAGTTGCGAACGATCTCTGGTTTGTCATCTGTTGACTCGCGAACTCTGGTTGAGCGCACGATTCGGAGTGCATACCGGGCAACGTGGGGCGCCACCGGAACTTGGCGGACCAAGTTCTGGATTCGGAGGCAGTCTTCGCCAGTGAGAATTTGATCTGCGGAAGCAGATTCGTCGGTGGTGGTTCGTTGGACGATGGCCAGCTCGTCTTCTTCGGTGGGATAGCCGACCTTAATGTTGAACATAAAACGGTCGAGCTGGGCTTCGGGAAGCGGATATGTTCCCTCTTGCTCAATTGGATTCTGGGTGGCAAGGACAAAGAACGGGCTGGGAAGTGGGTGGGACTCACCCCCCGCCGTGACTTGTCGTTCTTGCATCGCTTCCAAAAGCGCGCCCTGGGTCTTTGGTGGCGTGCGGTTGATCTCGTCCGCGAGGATGATGTTCGCAAAGATTGGACCGGGTACGAATCTCAAGCTTCTCTGTCCGGTCGACTTGTCTTCCTCGATCACTTCGGTTCCGGTCATGTCCGACGGCATTAAGTCGGGGGTGAACTGGATCCGGGAGAAGTGGAGATTGAGTGTGCTTGAGAGGGTGTGGACAAGCAGCGTCTTCGCCAACCCCGGCACCCCTTCGATAATCGCATGGCCGCCACAGAAGATGGCAATCAGCACCTCCTCGACAACATCTTCCTGACCAACGATTACCTTCTGAACCTCACCTCGAATCCTATTGAAGACATTCTGAACCTCCGAAGCGGAGGCGGCGGGGTCATCCTGATGCAACTTTGGATCGGTCATCGTGTTTCCGTATCGTGTATCGCGGTGGGAAATGGTTGAGGGGCTTACAGCATGCCCTCGCAGCGAATTGGATTTGAACTCTTTGAGTATAGTCGGCCCCCCTCTTGATTCCGGTGTTTGCACTTTCTGATGAGCGCGGCGGTGCGTCGGAATGGTCAAAAACTCTTTTTTAGATTTAGCTCAATGCCAGAACTTCCGGAAGTTGAAGCGATTCGCCGGCAGGTCCAACAGGTGGTGGCTGGTGGCTTGATTGAAAAGGTTCGGGTCCACCGCCGAGACGTGGTTCGAGATCGGTCTGCTCGTCGAAAAGGGCGCCTCTCTGTGGACCATGTTGGCCAACACCAGGTCATCGAATCTGTGGACCGAAGGGGAAAACAGTTGGTGGTCTTGTTCTCCAGTAGTGGCGGAATGATCATCAGACTGGGAATGTCTGGGCGAATCACGATCGAAGAGGGTTTGAACCGCCATCCAGTCCCGCCCCACAGGCATTTGGTCTGGACGATCACCCCACCAAAGAGCTCCCAAAAACAGATAAAAATGTCGTTCATTGATCCGAGGCGATTTGGCGGCGTCTACCTTTTTGATTCGGTCGAGGACTGTCAGAGTCGCCTTCTAACGGGTCTCGGACCAGAGGCGACCTCGATCCGAGGGAACCGTCTCCACGACCTTCTGGGGGGAACCAGGCGTTCTCTGAAGGCTGCCCTTCTTGACCAGTCTGTCTTAGCGGGAATAGGGAATATCTACGCTGACGAAGCCCTACATCGGGCGGGTCTTCATCCCGCCCGGACCGGTGATTCGATCTCGCGACCCGAATCAACCCGCTTGGCGGCCGCCATTCGGTCAACGCTCCGGGTCGCCATCGAGGCTGGTGGAAGCACCTTGCGGGATCACATCCTGCCCGACGGCTCATCGGGGGGGTTTATCGAGAACCACCGGGTCTACGGTCGAGGAGGATTCCCCTGCCTTGGCTGCCAAGGTCCGCTCGAGGTTCTCACGATCGCTGCTCGCACCACGACTTTTTGCCCAACTTGCCAGCAATGACATCTTCAACACTTTCCCACAACGAACACACAGCCTTCACCATGTTGTTGGAGGGGCTCTTCTAGAGAGGAAAGAGTTCTTTATCTCTTCTCTCTTAGAAGAGAGGCGCCGGTTTGTGGAAAACCCAAGCCACAAAAATGTAAACCGTTGTAAAAAAAGGGTTTGTGGCCATTATGTTTTGATAGCGCTTTGTCAATTGGCTGTCGGGTCGCGCTGTTGAAGGTTGGTGTTTCGGGTGTTCACGGGTTGATGTTGGGCTGATCGGATGTTCGCCGTCGCCCACAATGAGGCAGACCCGTTTCTACCGGCGCTTCTCGAAGGACTCATCCACACTCATTGTGGAGAAAACCGCGCTCTAGATAGGACGAGAGAACCCCACCTCAGGTCCAAACTTGGGCCCTCGATGGGGTTTGTCATTTTTACAAAGACGAGGTCGGTCGGCTTGGAATCCAGTTTCAACCAGGACCAAGAACGTTCGTTTCCAGCCGATCGAGGGCATCTGAGAACGAGGAATCTTCATCACGACGGCGATTGACAGCCCGGATCGCATGCATGACGGTGGTGTGGTCGCGGCCACCAAAGTAGCCACCGATCTCCTCAAGGCTAAACCGGGTGTGACGCCGAGCCAACCACATACAGATCTGTCGAGGCACCGTGATCGACTTGTGGCGTCGCTTGCTGAGTAGATCGGTGAGTTTCACGTCGTAATAACGGGTGACAGATTCGATGATGGTCTGGATCGATGGAGCCGCCCCACCCTCACTACCACCCCGTGAGGGGTCATCCGCCAGGGCTTTCTTGGCGAGTTCAAGCGTGATCGGCTCGTTCTCAGCGAGCGAAAACCCTCTGATTCGGGAGAGGGCGCCCTCCAACTCGCGGATGTTGGTGTCTAACCGGGCCGCGATATAGGCGGGGACGTCATCTGGAAGCTCCAGATCATGGAGCATGGCTTTCGCCTTGATGATTGCGACCCGTGTTTCGTAGCAGGGACGCTCGATTCTGGCCACAAGCCCACAATTGAAACGGCTTGTCAGTCGCTCTTCAAGGTCTGGGATCTCTGCTGGGGCGGCATCAGAACTCAACACGATCTGTCGGCCTGACTGATACAGGGCGTTGAAGGTGTGAAAGAACTCCTCTTGGCTCCGATCGTGCTTGGACAAGAAGTGAATATCGTCGATCACCAGCACGTCAGCGGTGCGGAAGTGGTGCCGGAAGTCCTGCATTCGACCAGCCTTCACACACTCGTGGAAGAGATCCATAAACGTGGAACATGAGATGTAGCAGATGTTGGCGTCGGGTTGATCAGCCAGAATCAACTGACAGATCGCCTGCAGAAGATGGGTCTTCCCCAGTCCAACACCACCATGGATGAAATACGGGTTGTAGGCTCGCCCAGGCTTTTCAGAGACGGCCGATGCCGCCATCAGGGCGAGGCGATTGCCGGGTCCGACGATGAAATTATCAAAGACATAATCAGGGCTCAGAACCATCTGCTCGGCTGCGAGATCAATTCCCTCGTTGCGAGAAACAGCCTTCTGACGGCCATTATTGATGGTCGACTCACTTGGTTCGGGTTGCTCACATTCTTCAGGTGCGATGAATCGCACCGAGATAAGCATCCCGGTGACCGCTTGAGCAGCTTCTTTGAATGGATCGAGACACGCCCGTTGGAGGTAGCGGAGTTGCACCGGCTCTCGAACACAGAGTCGAAGAACACCACCCTCAAAATCAACGGGCTCGATGTCATCGAACCACGCACGGCACATTTCTGGGTGATGAGACCTCAGGTGTGCGATGAGATCTCTACGGAGTTCCGGATCTGGTCTCGACATATCGACAGCCTCCACGCGGCTTTATCGCTCGTGAATCAGGAAGATCTGGAACAACGGCATTCCTGATGTTTTTCGTTCTGGAACTCTCGATCAACGAAGCCCACCGTGATCGAGAACAAGAATCTAACCCCTTAGAGGGGGGCTCGTCAACCTTTCTCTTGAAGTCCTTCTGAAGTTAGGGAACCGCTTGACTTTTTCGTTGAATCATCTGCGATATCCGATACCTCTTCCCCAGCAACTTCCGCGAGTTGTGTTTCGTAACGCCGCCGATTCGTTCGATGGTCCATCAAAAGGTGCACTCGATCGGCATCTGGCCCAAGCGTTGCAAGTCGATCTCGCGCGTCAGAAAGAAGTGTTCTTCGAGAGAGATGGACCAAGACAACATGTTCAGCCTCCCATTTTTTAAGGAGATCAGCGATATCATCAAGGTGAAGATGTTTACCAATTCGAGCTCGTCCACGATGATCTTCATCAAAGAACGTGCACTCGGCGACGACGACTTTTGCCTTTGCAAATTCATCCCGCTCCAGGAAGTCACCCCGATCAGTGTCACCGGTGTAAGCAATCAAAGGGATCTCGGTCTTGACGGTGATCTCCTCCCCTTCACCCCGGATTCGTCGCAATTCACCCTGTGGGAAATCCTGATACTCCGCCTTTAATTTGTGCCGATTTTCGATCACGGCATAACCAAGGCTGGGACATGTATGCCTGGTTTCGATGGCCCGAAGAACCACATTCTGCCGGAGTTCAATCTCAGCCTCGGGCTCGATTTCCACGACCTTATTGGGCGTCTTTTGACGTTCAAGGTCGACCCACGACTCAAGCATTCGTCGCAACGGCCCAGCGATTTCGGGATGACAGAGGATGCGGCCACCCTCCAACTTCTGAAAGTAACGCTGGCTGAACCAATATGGAATCGCACCCACATGGTCCATATGGGAGTGGCTCAGGGCGATCAGGTCACTGGTCAACGACGCCCGGGTGCATTGACCCATGTCGAAGGTGATTCCAAATTCAGGAACGGTGATGGTGGTGTACTCACCCGCCACGCTAATCCCATGGATTCGGTAGGGCGGGAGATACAAGAAACCAGACTGCCCATCACGGGGTGGTTGCTTGGGAATCATATTGAAACTCCAGAAGCCGAGGGCGTCCCCGACGTCGGACAAGGCGATTCGGAATGATACTCGGCGATCGACCAGTTTGGTTGAGGAATACTACTTGTGAGGGTTGTATCAACCGGTTGGCTCGTGTCCGTCCGATCACCACGTGGCCAACACCGACATCGCAAAGGGAGGTGATCGATCTGCCGATGATTCTGTCATGGACCATCTTCCAGATACCGGCGGAACACCCCCAATTCACAGTAGCTATGAATGTGATCCCGAACTCCGGGATCTGATCATTCACTTTGTTGATGAACTAGACCAACGGGTGGAGACGATCCGATCGGCTTTTCTTTCAGAGGATGCGGCCGCATTGCAGCGCATCTCCCATCAGTTGAAGGGTGCCGCTGGTGGATATGGTTTTGATTCGATCGGAGATTCAGCCGCGAGGTTGGAATACGACCTCCTCACCGACGAAGCCATGATCTCTGATTTGACCGAGCGGGTCGAGGACCTGATCAACAACTGCCGGGCCGCGGTGCGTCCGGCGGATTCTTGAAATTGATTTTCGGGGTTCAATATGTCTCAGGATGAACCGATGCGTCCACGGGTACTCGCGATCGATGACTCGGATCTCGTTCATCGACTTTTGCGGGCACGTTTGCGCCATGAGCGGATCGACCTTCATTCCGTCTACACCGCAGACGAAGGAATCGCGGCGGCCAAAGAGCTTCAACCCGAGGTTATTCTCCTCGACATCGACCTCGAAGACTTGGATGGATTCGAGGTACTTGCTCGTCTCAAGGCCGATCCAAGCACCCGTGATATCGCAGTCATTTTCGTATCGGCCAGTAATGAAACAATGGATCGGGTCCGCGGTCTTGATCTGGGCGCGGTCGACTTCGTCGGAAAACCCTTCGATGTCGGCGAGTTAAAAGCGAGGGTTCGGTCCGCACTTCGGATGCAACGATTAGTGAAGATGCTTGCACAGCGGGCTCAACTTGATGGGCTCACCGGGCTTTGGAACCGTGCCTATCTCGATGATCGTCTGGAAGCAGAGACCGCATCGGCGATTCGCTATGGAAATCCCTTGTCTCTGGTGCTCTGTGATCTCGACCGGTTCAAGAATCTCAACGATACCTACGGCCATCCCTTTGGCGATGAAGTACTTGAACGAACAGCCGCGATCTTGGGGAGCGGCCGATCACCCGACGTTGCGTGCCGATACGGAGGCGAGGAATTCGCGCTGATCGTGCCCGGAACAGATCTGCAAGAAACAATAGAAGTCGCGGACCGTCATCGGGTCCGGATCTCAGAGATTCAATGGCCGGAGCGCCCAGGTGTCCATGTTTCCGCGTCATTCGGAGTGGCAGATCTCAGTTGCATCTCAGGAACCCCAACTCCAGAGAAGCTCATTATGGTGGCGGATCAAGCACTCTATCGAGCCAAGAATTCTGGTCGAAACCAAGTTGTCGGCGCTGATGTTCAGATATGGCCACGTTCAGCAACTGGCTGATCAATCAAATAATCAAATCATGGCTCGACGTTTTGAGTCTCGGTCTTGGTCGGACCATTTTCTATCGCCGAAGATTTCGACTGCTTCAACCATGCGGCTTGAGTCTTCTTCATCCACGCCGACACCATCGTTGATGGAAGATTGATGGTTACCTGATGAATCACCGCGTTCGTATCAAGCGCGCCAGAAAGCATCATCGGTAAGGCACCATCAATGTCTGGCGGACCAAGTATCAATGGGACGTCATCAACCATGACACGAAGTTGATCAGCGAAACGAAGGACGCGAATTGTCCCGGGCGTTTCTGGTGAACCAAGTGGCCCAGGGATCCTAAGGCTGTATCCAGGGCCTGAGACAACATCACCAAGCTCTATAAATAATGTTCCCTGGCCAAAGTTCACTTTGATCGTCAGAACGCTTGGGATATCCGCGAGCGAATGAACACTCTCAATTCGAACACCGGCTTGGTTCATTCTCCAGCCATCAACTTGGGTTGAGAGGCCATCTGCTGGGGTGACGTGAAATCCAAGACGCTGTGAAGCGTCAAGGAGAACCGTTTCGGTTCGCTCACCAAGGTCGGCGATTTGGATGTTTCGCCAACGAACATCACACTTCCCAGAGTGGACCTGGAATCCAAACTGGCCTCGGGCATCCGCAAAGTCAACATGGTCGACTGCTGGAACACCATTGATCCAAGTTCGGATTCGAGGTCCAATCGCGAGAATCTTGTAGTGGTTCCAAGCCCCAGGCGCGAACGCCTCTTGTGCATTCACATTGTCTTGGAGTGAGGCGAGCCAGCCTCGACGTCCTTCGTCATAAAGACCAGCGGACCACGAACGATCTGAGGGATCGATTTCGATTTGGTAGCCGAACATCCGTGATCCATCGATCGCACTCCGAATTTGCACCCCGGAGTTGCCGCCGTCCTTGTCGATGAAGACTTCGAATTCAAGAAGGAAGTCGCCGTAGGTGGCGGCGCTGGTGAGAAACGCATTTTGTGGTGCAGATCCGTATCCATGCACCTCTACCTGCCCTTTGGCATTGGTGGTGAACTCGAAGTTTGCCGGTCCCCCCACCACTGTCCAGCCCTTTGGAAGGGTTTCTCCCACCCCGGGGGCGGTCATCAGGGGGGTCATGGGGAGTGATGACCACCAAGAAGGTTGAACTTCTGTATCGAGCTCTTGGCCAGAACTCACGATCGGCGAGCTAATGAGCAGGAGGGACACAAGGACGGCGGATTGAAGAAGAATCTTGATCATGGTGCCGGAGCATACCCGTCAGGAAGATGGAGGATTCTGAAAATGAACCGTTCGATCCGGAGCCGCTCGGATCTACACTTGAGACATGATTCTGATCCGACCATCCATCCTGCTCACCGCCACTCTGGTTCTAGGTGTCTCAACCGCCACTGCCCAGAACGGTGATCGTGCCGGCGAAATTCAACGGGACCTCCCAGAAGAGTGGCGCCTCCCACCATCGCCCCCACTCTCTCCCGAGGAATCGAAAGAGGCTTTTGAACTCCAGCCGGGATACCGGATCGATCTCGTGGCCAGTGAACCACTGATTGGTGATCCGGTCCAGATTGCCTTCGATGCCCATGGCGATCTTTGGGTGGTCGAGATGCGGGGGTACATGCCCGACGCCAATGGAACTGGAGAGATGAAACCAGTCGGCCGGGTACTGAAGCTCCATGATCAGAACGGCGATGGAATCATGGACGGAGCTGACGTCTTCCTTGACCATCTCGTTCTTCCCCGAGGAATTGCACCAGCGTTTGATGGCCTGTTGTTGATCGAACCCCCCAACCTTCTCTACTGCCGGGACACCAATGGGGATGGTCGCGCCGATGACACTCAAGTTTTAGTCGCAGGCTTTGCTGGTTTAGAGAACCCAGAGCATGCGGGTAACGGTCTTCGTTATGGAATTGATAATTTCTACGAGACTTCACAGCACCATCAATCATTCCGATTTCACCAGCAACCCGATGGCCACCTTGAGGTTGAGACCAGGATGGTCCCACGGCATGGCCAATGGGGGGTCGCACGAGATGATCTTGGCCGTCTCTATTACTCGCCGAATTCCGATCCACTGATTGGGGATTCATTCCCCAAGCACTACTCCGCGCGCAACCCTGAAGCGGGTGGAATTTCTGGCGTGCCACGGCGGGTAGCCACCGACCGTTCTACTTGGCCGATTCGAATCAACCCTGGGGTCAATCGCGGTTATCAGAAATCGACCCTTCGGAAGGATGGCACGCTTCGAACCTTCACGGCGGCGTGCGGCCCAGAGATTTTTCGAGGAACCTTGGTCGAAGGTGCAGATGGAGATGCCTTTGTGTGTGAGACCGCTGGGAACCTCGTCAAGCGATACGACCTTCAAGATCAAAATGGCGTTCCAAAGGCAACCCCGGTTCATGACCAGTCGGAGTTTCTCGCGTCGACCGACGAGCGATTTCGGCCGGTCAATCTTCTCACTGGACCGGACGGTGGTTTGTACATTGTCGATTTCGCACGGGGAATCGTTCAGCATCGAATCTATATGACGTCATGGCTCCGAAAACAGGTCGAGGAGCGTGGTCTGGCGGCGCCGGTTGGAATGGGTCGAATTTGGCGAATCGTTGATGAAGACGCGGCACCGGGAAATACTCAACCTCATCTCGCGGGTATGGAAAACGCCGAGCTGGTTGAACTGATGGCGTCAAATCAAAATGGAGCACTCCGAGACACCGCCCAACGCCTACTGGTCGAACGAAACGCGTCGGACGTGAGCAACCAGCTTCGAAAAATCACGGTGGATGAGACCGTGGCGACGAAGCATCGCCTCCATGCGCTCTGGACACTACAAGGCATCAACTCGATTGACTCATCGCTCATCGAAATGCTGGTCGTCGACTCAGATCCAGTGATTCGCGAACACGTTGCGAGGGTTTCTGAGTCGCTCCCTCCTCGTCTTCGATCCGGACCATTGGGCACACTTGCGTTTGACCAGGTTGATCGGGTGCGGATTCAAGCGGTACTTTCGATCGGCGAACTTCCCTCCAGCGAGGCTATGCCCTTGTTTGATGCGATTCTCGCCGACCAGGTCGAGGATTCCGCGATTCGAAATGCCGTCATGAGTGGACTGGCTGGTCGAGAGGTCGCGATGCTGCGCAGCCAAGGCCATCCCCGGAATGGTGGTTGGCTGGGCGGGGATGGTCCCGCCCAGCGCCAAGTGATCCGCGAACTCATTGATCCAGTCTTGAAGCGACGCCGCCCGGATGAGGTCACCATGTTGCTCGCCACGGCCGCGGATCGAAAGAACGATGCGCCGGGTACCAGCCTGCTTATTCTCGACCGAGTGTCGGCGAAGATGCGACCTGGTGCGAAGAACGCAAAGTCAATGATGCTGCTCGGTAGTCCTACAGGTTGGGACGCGGTCTTGAATTCACATCCCGCGGATTGCGATCCAAGAATCATCAAGACCGCTCGTGCAGTGGATACCACTTTGCGATGGGTCGGTCGACCAGGAACTACGACGACGACCAAAATCGATACCTCGCCAGACGGATTAGTCGCAAGAGGTCGGCGACTCTATGGACACTGCATGACTTGTCATCAGGCAACCGGCCGTGGCCTTCCACCGGTCTATCCCCCACTTGATGAGAGCCCCTTTGTCACGGGCGATCCAGAACGATTAACTCGAATCTTGTTGCACGGTCTTCAAGGGCGGATCAAAGTTGACGGTCGCGTCTACAACCAGTCAATGCCCGCGGCGCCGTATTCCAGCGACATCGATCTTGCGGCCGTGATGAGCTATATCCGCCAAGCGTGGGACAACGCTGCGGATGTGATCGAACCAGAATTCGTCGCCAAGGTCCGCGAAAAGACCAAAGGCCGAGTGCAGCCTTGGTCACCCGAAGAACTCAAAGAGTTTGAGGATTGAATTCATCCGCTTAGAGGCGGATCGAATCGGATTCGCACATCAACGCTTCCCGATGACTTCACCAACCGGCATGTTTGGTAGGGGTTGGATTTGACCTTCCGGGGTGAGCCGGAGAATTCCCGCTGCGTTGAGATACTTCAACACCGCAACCTGGAGGTCACGCTTGGAAGTATCACGCCGATCTTCCGCGGTCCGCAGACCGGCGACGGCCGTCGTTCGGTCTCTCGCTGTGGCACGATCGGGCGCGGCGTCGATGGAAGCGATCCGATTCTCCGCGATCTCCACGCTTCGCTCCTGCAACAGAATTGAGAACTGGGCACGGTCGATGTCTCGGATCGATTGACGAACCGAGACCGCGGCGTCGTCAAGCGATCGACCATAGAGGCGTTCATCCTGAGCGAACCGAACTTGAGCTTGGCGGAGGGCGACCGACTCATCAACCCGGTCAAGCGGGAGACTCAAGAAAACTCCACCACTCGCTCGAGTGTCTCCGAAGTCGACACCATTAACCACATCATTTCCACCCACCCGCAAATCACCTTTGAGGTCGAGGGTTGGCAACAGTCCGTTCTGGGCGAGATCAATCTGCCGCCGAGCGTCCTCGAGCTGGTCACGATTGGTCTGGAGATCGAGTCGATATTCCATGGCGTAGTGGATCGCCTGATCTCGATCAACTTCCGGAATTGGAATCTGGATCTCGGTGGGGATGATCAGCATTGGTTGTTCGGGATCCATGCCAATCCGAACCTTGAACCGATCGAGTGAAAGTTGATACGCCTCCTGACGAGACGCCAGGTCATCAACGGCATCGAGCGTGTCTTTTCGGGCTTCATCGGCTTGGAAGGGTTGTGATCGTCCGGTCTCGACCAACGCCGTCTCGAGCTCCTCGATCTGCCGATTCAGCGCCAAGCCTCGTTCCGCATTCGCAATCGCCTGAAGTTGCAGTACGAGTCCGAGATAGTCGGTGACGATCGCGACATAAAAATCCCGTCGGAAGATCTCGAAGGATCGAGAGGCATAGACGAGGTTTCGCTGGGCTTGAATGAGGCTCTCTCTGGCGACAATGCCGCCGCCTCGGAGGAGCGGGAGTCGACCTTCGACGATGAAACCCGCGTTCTGTACCCCACCCTCGGTCGACGCGTCATCGATATTCCGGGTCAAACCAGCGAGGAATCGAGCGGTGACCTCACCACCGTATGGCAGACGCTGCCGGACCCCAAAGTCGTTCGCGACTCGGAGGGCTGCGTCGTAGCGACCGATGCCTTCGCCGGCATCAATATTGGTCTCGTTGAAGAACCGTGGTTCAAAGAGATGCTCCTGCACGATCAGCGACAAGGCCGAAAGCAGGTAGGTTTCTTCCGCCCCGGTGTATTCGGTGGCGTTCTGTTGGGCAAAGGCGATGGCATAGTCCAGCGTCAAAGGTTCTGCATCGGCTGGGGTATCGGCAAGTCGCCGGATCCGCGCGATGATCGCCTCAGCTTCGCTCTCGGCTTCGGTTCGGCCAGTGAATGCCAGCTCATCCGCCGCTGGGTCGACCGTTGATGGTTCGTTGAGCTCTGGAGTGTCCTTCGGAAAGGGATGACCCTCCGGATACGAATCAGTGGAAAGGGTCGGGGCGGGGCGAGTTCCAGAGGCGAGGACGGCATTACGTTCCTTCACCAGATCATCCGTTCGGAGGTCGACTTGGCGAATCTGCTCACCGCATCCGAGGAGGCCGATCAGGAGCCCGTTGGCGATCACATTGCAGGAGAGAAGGAGGCGAGAGGACATTGGTCATTTCCGGTGTCGTGAGTCGAAGCAGATTTCGGCGGCAGGTCGGGATCAATAAACCGGTGAGTGGACCTCGGGTTCTTCCCTCAGAGATGATTGGTTTCAATCGTCTGAAGGGTCTTCCCATGATCAACATCAGGCTGGAGCCTGCGGGATCCCCCGAATCAGGGTCGTCCTTCAGGGTGATAAACCGCCCTAATGGGGCCTAAAACAAGATTTAAGATCAGAGGGGCTGGGTTTTCCCATGGGAAAGGCTGTGAATTCGCCGATCCCGGGGACCTAGAAAGCGTATCCAGTGGACCAGCCTCATGGCGATTGGAGAACATTCACGGAATGTCCCGCCTCCTGTTGCGGTCTGGTGCGAACACCCCCTTATGCCACCAATTACCTTTGACGGTCGAAGCCTACTCATCGCCGGACGGCGAACCACCCTCGTCGGCGCGGGATGTGAGTACTCGATGCTCCCCCGGGCCGAGCGGATCGACCGACTGCGTGGCATCGCCCAACTCGGTTGCAACACCGTCATCGCGTCATGCCCTTGGTTCCTCCATGAACCGATCGCTGGTCACTTTGATTTTGAGGGTGATCTGAACACTTCGGAATTCCTCACCGAAGCCCAATCGGTAGGTCTTAAAGTGATTCTCAGACTCGGCCCGGTCATTGGCGCCCCGTTCGACGGAGGTGGACTTCCAACTTGGCTCGGGGATCGTCCAGAGGTCGCGTCGAGGACTGGAACCCCAGCATTCCTTCAATTGGCGTCTACTTGGTTCGGTCGAATCACGGCTGAGATCAAGCGTCATCAAGCAGATCGTGATGGGGGTGGCCCGCTGGTCGGCGTTCAGGTCGAACACGGTTGGAATTGTGGTTCCAAGTCTTCGGCTGATGGATATCTCATCGAACTCGTTCGATACGCGAGAGAGTGCGGAATCACAATCCCAATCCTCACCGCCAATGGATTTTGGCAGGAAACCGAAGGAGCGATCGAGACCTGGAGTGGCTGGGATCATCTCTTCTCGAACCTACGCCAGGTCGGCACGCTTCAATCCGGAAAACCGAGATTCTGCCTGCTTGAGCGATCACCTGCGGACGCCTTTCGAAGGCCAGGTGTGGAATCGATCGGTCCGGTTGCTGGCGAGCTTGCAGGTCGTCTGGTTCGGGTCTTGGCCGCCGGTGCGCAACCCATGATCGCTCATGCGGTGGGTGGAGTTCTTCCAGCCGGGGCGGCCGGTTGTGATGAATTTGGGGCGATCGCACCCAATGCCTTTGCCGCCCCGCTTCTCGATGGATCAGGCCAACCAACCGATCTTGGGCGGGAGGCCGCTCCGGTCCTTCGTTTTGCCCGCGATTTCGGTGGCGTCCTCGCCGATCTGGACCCCGATGACCAGCCGATTGTGGTGGATCCAGACGATGCTTCTGACGGCGTGATTGCGGTTCCCCGATCCGGTGGCGCCGGCACGGCGATTTTCTTCTTTCGTCGAGGTGATTCGGCGTCAACCCATGTCATCGATCAGACGGGACGGCGCATTCCTGTTCGCTTCGGAGATCAAGAATTTACGTGGACCCTGCTTGATGCGGATCTGCAGGGGCGCGGCCGCCTCGACTACCTGACCGCCATGCCCCTCGCCCTGATTGCGGGCCGAATGCTGGTCGTCTCGGCGCCGTCGGGGGAGGCCGTTGAACTCTCGATCGACGAACGCCCCTTGACCACCTCGGCGCCTCGAGATCGTCAAGACGGTTCCGGTCCGGTGATCCAGGAACATGCGGGGTTCACCATCGTGGTTCTGAATCAACGTCAGGCCGCCACCCTGATTGACGATGGTGAGTCGATCATCATCGGCGCGAGCCGAGTTGGATCTGATGGCTCGGTGGTTCCCCGAGACGGCATGTTGCCGATTCAAATCGCGCTCGATGGAACCAGATCCAAACCAATGATCATGGATTCGACAGGCCGGGGAAGCCGTCGAATCAAGAATTGGTGGAGTTGGGAGGAGCCCGATTGTCTGAACCCAAATCACCCTCGATCGATTCCGGTCGACGGCGATCTCGGACTCGCGGCGATCGGAGCTGGTCTGGATCATGCGTGGTTCACGGCGGATACGAGCTTCTCCAAGGTCACGGCGGCCGATCAGGAATACCGATTGCTCGGTGGACTCCGGTCAGGTGATTTTTGGCTCGATGGTCGGAAGATGAATCATGTTGCAGAAGCACGAATCACCATGCCGTCGATCAAAGGAAAGCACCAGATCGCGATTTTCGCCAGGCACGCACCGAGAACCGTGGAGGGCATCCGGTCGCCTGGAGACGGTGATCGACCAGGATCGTTGGTTGCCATTTCTCCATTGTCCGATGTGGAGTCGAGCAAGGTCCGTGTGGATCCGCTGAATCCATTCCTTCTCCAGCCATACATTCCAGGTGCGGCCGAAGGAGAGCTGACCTGCGAGGACGGGCTGCAATTCGCG
>ERZ887942.624-NODE-624-length-27579-cov-6.427736_pt1 | contig 27579 bp, 19 predicted proteins | sample MGYA00521099_ERZ887942 | MGnify/ENA primary metagenome ERZ887942 (study PRJEB32303, sample SAMEA104408605) | aquatic metagenome | biome: Brackish water; feature: Pelagic; material: water | place: Baltic Sea | collected 2014-06-07T06:48:00 | depth 16,251 m ...
GCAGCTTCTGCAATGACTTCAATGTCCTCCTCCAATTCGAGAGACGCGGCCAGCCCACTTCGAACCACGAAGTGATCATCAACAAGCATCAGGGAGATTTTGTTTTCCAATTTCACGTTTTGGGAAGCAACACAGTCAAAGTGGTTCCTTCATCGCAATGCCACGCCACATCAAGGTTGAGTTTTCTGGCACGCTCCCGAATCCCCATGCACCCAAAGTGCCCCGCCGTTCCGTGTGTCTCAGCCTCTGGATCGAAACCCCGACCATCATCAACAACCGTTATTTTCAGGCCGGCTTTATTTCGAGCCACTTTGATTGCGATTCGCCCGGCCGCAGCGTGTTTGAGCGCATTTGTAATCGCCTCACGAATTATCATTTTTAAATGATGAACCGTTCGAGCAGGCATTGGTTCTAGATCTTCGAATTCGAGAATGATCTCAGGCCCTACATCTTTCGGCAAGTCACCAACCAATTCCTGAAGTGCGGTTGCCAAATTTGCAGTGCCATCGCGGGAATGTCGCAAATCAGCAACCAGATTGCGGGTTTCAGTTTGGATGCGCCCCACCAGGTTTCGAGACGCGACGAGAAAACTATTCACTTTTTCATCTTTACCAGGCAACGCAGTCACCGCATCCAATCTCAGAGAAAGGCCGGTCAAATCCTGCTCCAGCGTGTCATGAAACTCACGCGCGAGACGTTGGCGCTCCTCAAGCGCCGCCTCATTCTCGATTTTTTCGCGCAGAGTACCGGTCTGTCGATGGACCTGTTTTTTTAGAAGCACGATCCACAAAAGCCCCAGCAACACCATCACTCCTAGCCCCGCCAGGGCCAACCCCAACTTCTGAGGCGTCCACCAACTGGGAGTGCGAAGAATCTTTACATCATCCGCCGAGCGCATTCGGATTGAAACAATATCGGGCGTCGACAAATATTGCGACCCACGAGCCGATTCTATGACGCAAATTCCGGTGACGGTGACTTCAGCTCCCAGAGTGAGGCCTTCGATTAGATTTGGGAAATTCGCATGAAGCGTTCTATTTCCGCTTCGCAAAACCAAAACGCCCCCATTTTCATTGCGATACGAATCGCTCAAAATTCCAGTGATAGAAATTAAGTTGCTGTCATAGGAGCCTTCCCGAAGGTCGAGAAATCCCACTGAAACCGGCGCCGGAGTTGATTCCGCTGGGCTTATTTCAATAACATTACAATCAGCCAATGAGGCACTAAAACGGTCCATTTCAGCGAATCCCACGACCTGAATCTGGCTTCCAACATTCAAGTTTTCATCTTCATTCAGTAAGCGGACGCGGACTGCTGTATCCCCATCCCTAAGATAAATCAGTCCATCTGGAAATTTCGCGAGAACGACTCCACTAAGTTGAACTCGATGCTGAGCCACACCCTCGATATTAAACGTCAGCAATTTCTCCGGCGAAATTTTGGGGATTTTATTCAACTTTGGGGCCGGGGTCAGCATTTCAAAATCACTCCAATTTTGCGAGCGGAGATATGGCGCGACCAATTGACGCCGTTCATTAATCTGCCCCGCCGCCAACCCAGTCACTCGAACGCGACTATCAATCAGTTTAATCGCTTCGCTTGGTGGAGACTCCACGTGGATCTCGATCGCACGCGACCCAAGCGACACATTTACAACTGCAGTCCCCTCGCCTGACGACTCAATAGTTCGGACAATGCCTTCAACAGCCACCCACTGGTAGTGAAACCGCCCCGATGCAAGATCGTCAAAACTCACCGAAATTGGCTCAGGAAGGCCTTTTTTACCGACAACTTCAAACGCGGTATTTTCAATTCCTGGAAGATACAAACCCGGTTGAGTCACACCGCGCACCCGAACGATCGATCCGGGAGTCGGTGGCGGCTTCCCTTCAGGGCGAAAAAATGCTCCTGCCGTTTCATCCTGAAGAAAAACCGTGCTGGGTGGATCCGAGAATATCACTACGCCGGTGATATCAACAGCTTGGCCCGACTCTGCAGCGTCAAAACTGAGTGAACGGACTTCAATCGCCGTTTTCAGCTGCCCGTATCCCGAAAGTGCGGTCGCAGCGAACCAAAACGCCCCAAAGAGACTCGGGAATTTCCTCAACGAAAGTAGCATTTCCAAACCATCGCGTCGCTTCTGCCGATTCGCAAGGATCGTAGAATACTCTAATCTACCCTATCGATCCAATAGGGTATTATAGAAGAACGTATACTATTGATTCGTAGAAAGCCCACGACCGACACCATGGTATTCGAATCCGAATCGCTCCATCGTCTTAGGATCGAGAAGGTTTCGACCATCAAACATCACTGGCGCAATCATCGAATCGCGAACTTTGTCGAAGTCGACGTTGGCAAACTCAGGCCATTCCGTCGCAATCACAACCGCTTCAGCTCCCTCAGCAGCTTCTTCCGGACTTCCGCAAAGAGTAATTTTATCCCCGAGCGGAGAATTCTTAACATGATCCAACGCCTTGGGATCAAACGCGCGAACCTCGGCTCCTTCAGCAACGAGTCTTTCGACCAGCTCAATCGCAACTGAACAGCGAGTGTCATCAGTATCCGGCTTGAAAGCGAGCCCCCAAACCGCAATTTTCTTGTCTTCGAGAACCCAAAGCTTTTCGCGAATTCGCTTAATGAAACGTTCGAGTTGATCGTGATTGATCTTCTCGACTTCCTTCAAAAGATTAAATGGCACCCCGAGATCGTCGCTTATTGCAATGAACGCCGCAATGTCTTTCGGGAAACACGAGCCACCATAGCCCAAGCCCGCGTTCAAAAACGAACGCCCAATGCGCTTGTCCATTCCAATTCCTTCCGCAACTAACTCAACGTCCGCATCGCTAGCTTCGCAAATCGCTGAAACGGCATTGATGTAAGAAATTTTCAGTGCCAGAAACGAATTGGCAGCGTGTTTGATCAATTCCGCGCTGTTGATGTCAGTTGCGAGCACAGGAGCACGGAACGGTTCGTAGACCTTCTGCATAAGCGCCAGGGCCCTGTCGCTGTTTGCACCAATGACAATCCGGTCTGGATTCATCAGATCTGCAACGGCACAACCTTCGCGCAGAAACTCAGGGTTTGAAACAACATCAAACTCCGCATCAGGAGCATATCTGGAAATAGTTTCAGTCACCTTTTCGCCGGTTTTCACCGGCACAGTGGACTTGTCGACGATCACTTTGTAACTGTGAATCGCAGGAGCAATCTCGCGGGCTACCTTTTCGATAAATTTCAGATCGACGGAGCCGTCCGGGTTTGGAGGCGTTGGCACTGCAATAAATACGACATTTCCATGATCAACACCTTCCGGGGTGTTTGTCGTGAACTTCAGTCTGCCTGCCGCAACGTTTTTCGTAACAATCTCCGCCAAGCCTGGCTCGTAAATTGGAATATCGCCCTTCAGCAGGGTTGCCACTTTCTCGGCATTGTTGTCGACACACATCACCTCATGCCCCACTTCGGCGAAGCATGCTCCAGTCGTCAGGCCAACATAACCCGATCCAATAATCGTCAGTTTCATGCCGCCGAATATGTCGAGCCACGATCTATGCGCCAGTGAAATCTTCGTCTTTTCCTGTTCTAAATTCGGAAAAGGCCCATCACTTGAACACAAAAAAAGCGCCGGACTGAGCCGACGCTTCTAATTAAAATTTGAACCAAGAATTTTCTCAACGCTTACTCAAGTCCACCGCCTGGCTGGAAATCGAGCGGAACTGAAACGCGAGGAAATGCTTTCAGTGTCAAGCTCATCAAGACACCCCACTCGTCTTCACCACCGCGGTTATTACGGCTGATCGCGCCGAGACTGGCAGTCCAGCTCGATAGGTCGCGGTGAATTTGATACTGTTGGTATTCCAATGTACCATCCTCAGCCTCGAAACGGTGATTGGTGCTGAATCCCCACTGATCGCTCAGGCGAGTGTAGGTTCCGAAAGAGTAAAGATCTGAATCGTCGAAGAACGGATGATCATTCAGCACGTATTGACCGACGTTAAACTGGAACCAATTGGTCGGCATGAAAGCTACGTTTGAATTGATCTCCGTGAAGCCCATCTCTTCGCCAAAAACAGGAACTTGAGCAACGGTGCTTGCTGACAACCAAGGAAGTGGACTCCATCGAACTTCGTTGAAAAGGTTTGAATAATCACGGTCAAACTCTGGATCATCAATGTAAGCCTCAAAGTAGTTATTGATAGTCAACCACTGGTGGTTTCCGCCATTTCGACGTGTGATGAAGCGGTTGAACGCACCAATACGGGCGATCTGCCAATCCTGAAGGCTATCCACCGACGTAAAAAGCGGAAGATCGATCGGACGAAGTCGTGTCGTTGGTGTAATCCGGTCAATCGGCGTGAAATTGTTGCCAATCTCATCCGTCTTCACATACGAGTAGTTCAAGTATGGCTGAAGAACGTGCATCATGCCGTCAATTCCAAGCGCACCATTGAAGACATCAGCATTCTTGCGTGAAAGCTTGAATGAAAGGTCAGTTCCAGCATGAAACGTAGCACGGTCGAAAGAACTCGTTCCTGGAGCTTCGATGTCAGAATAGTTGGTATAACCAGCACCGGCACGGGGAACCACATTCAGGAAACCAGCGACTGTCGTTGGAAAAAGAAACTCATGATAGGTATCAAAGCGTCCGTAGCCCCGGTTTTCAAGCTGACGCTCGAAATCAGCGAGGAGTGAATCCGTTTCAGCTGAGTCAAACTCTCCAGTTGCGACCACATTCCCCTCGGCGTCGATCAACTCATCACCACTGATTGTAAGGAATCCGTCGCGTATGCTGCGAAGCTGATCACGTTGCGCCGTAATATCAGCAAGCTCATTATCACCAAGGAACTCATCGATCACACCAACAGTGGTGTAACCGTTGTAGAAAAGCCCCGTTTCACCGATTGGCGTGCGAATAACGTCGATTGCAGCTTCGGTCCGCTCATCACTCTGAAAGAAATCATTTAACTGAGAGCGATGCGTAAGCGAGAAAGTCCCGCGATCTGCGCGCTTAACAAGATTCAGGACATTGTCAGGCTGCGGATCTGTGCGGTATTCAGCTGGGAAGAAATCTTCGTAGAAGAACTCATCGCTCAACTTGTTGATATCGATATCGAGATAGAGCGTGCTCTTCTCCGGCCCGGGAAGATAAACTCGGTGCTGAAGATTGATGCGATAACGCTCTTGATCAACAGCCCCTTCTTCTCGAGTCCGTCCACTAAATGCCTGCAGCGGATCTTGATCCTGTGCGTAATAAAGATTCAGACGTCCAAAGTTCTCATTTCCACGATGACGCTCTGACTTGAACTCGATACCACCCGCAACACCGCGCTCGGAGCGATAATCCAAGTGTGCCTGCGCCAGCGTGTGATCGCCGATCATAAAACCATACTGATTCTGAACGAATGCACCCCATGTAGAATTATAGCCCGGCATAAAGAAATAACCGAGTTCGTCATCAAGCGGCTGTGAAAGGTAAGGGAGCCAGAAAATAGCTTTCTCACCGGCGTAAAGCTTCACACCCTTCATTGTCACTTTTTCCCCGGGGAAAACGCGCATCCGCTTCGCTTCAATCCGATAATTTGGGTTTGCCGAGTCATGGGTCGTAAAAAAGCCGTTACCCATCTCAATCACCGAATCATCTCCCGATGCGGCATCAACCTGTCCTGCTTCGTAAAAAATAGGGTCAAGCGATCCTCTCAAATCCAACGAGGTCATTTCACCCGTTTCGGTATTGTAAATAATCTCTTCGCCGAAGTAATTTCCACCTGGTTTGAACACTGAGACGTTGCCCCTTGCGAACACCTTCCCGGAAGATTGGTGAAATTCAGCATTATCAGCTTCGATTGTCACCTCACCGTATTTGAGGATCACGTCACCTGAGGCCTTTGCGACCCCCAAACTTTCATCAAATGTGGTGTAATCACTTTGGATATCAAGGTCCGTAACCGCTTCGGCAACAGCATCACCTAATTGAGCATGCGCAGGAAGACCAAACGCTAGGATAGCGCTGGCCGTCGCGAGCTTGGAGAGTAGCAAACGTGGCAAAAAACTCATGTTCCTTAATAAATATCTATTCAAAACTATGTCAGTTATGAAAACTAGCAAAATCCTTTTGGATCTCACGACCCAATAGTTCCTTAAACGGAATCATTAGCAAATTCCGACCAAAAGACCAATGAAAAAGTGTCGAATTTTGCAGTTTTTCTCATATTTGATCGATGTTGCAGTCATTTCTGATTATCTGCATGGCTGAATATGCACGATTCCAATAAAAATGGCAGTCTGCATCACAACTTAGTCAGCTCAAATCAGCCCCGCTTCTCGAAAGCTAAAAAACGGATCCGATTCCTCCCCAGACTCTGATCCGATGATGACGTGATCAACAAATTCAATCTTCATAATTCGTGCCGCCTCCCGTAAATTTTTGGTAACCGCGTAATCGGCTGAACTTGGCGTCGGATCCCCTGAAGGATGATTGTGAACCAGAATAAATCCAGATGCGGAAAATTGAAGCGCCGCCTTCAGAATGTCGCGAGGGTGAGCAATCGTTTGATCAACCGTCCCCTTTGAAACCTCTACTACCTGAATCATCCTGTTTTTCGTATTTAGAAGGACAACCCGAATGACTTCCTGAGTTAGACGGCCCATTTCCGGACCCAGTAATTCATAAACCGATTCGGCGCTATCAATCGCTTCGCTCGAGAACCGTTCCCCTGCCAATCGATGCCCAAATTCAAAAACAGCGGCAAGCTGCGCCGCCTTTGCAGGCCCAATTCCGTTCATCTCAGAAAGTTGCTCGATCGAAGCCCGCGAAATTCCTTTCAGCGATCCAAATCGGTTCAGTAACTCGCGCCCTAAATCAATGGCACTCATCCCCGGTCGACCTGTCCCGAAAAATAATGCCATGATCTCAGCGTTCGAAAGCGCACCCGCACCTCGTAACAGCAATTTCTCGCGTGGTCGCTCTTCTTCAGGAATCTCTCGGATCAGCGGCGAAGCAACGCTTGGAAAACTATAGTTCAAATTCACACTGTTATTTTTTACAAAAGACATTGAATAACGCAAGTAAATTTTATAAAAAACGAACTAACCCCATTGAATCACCGAACCAACCATATCAGATCGTTAAAATGCCCCTTGTCAGGCAGACACAACTCTTCCCCAATACTCTGTGAAAAAAGGAACCCGCTTTTAAGCAATCTATGGCCCCGCAGTAACCTCGAGGAATCCCTCGAGCTGACGAATCCGCGTCGGATGTCGCATCTTCCGGAGTGCTTTCGCCTCAATTTGGCGAATTCGCTCGCGGGTAACATCGAACTGCTTGCCGACTTCTTCAAGCGTGCGGCTGTATCCGTCAACAAGACCAAAGCGTTGCTCCAAAACGGCGCGCTCGCGCTCGCTCAAAGTATCGAGAACATCTTTGATCCGATCCTTCAACATGCTCATCGAAGTCATGTCACTCGGATTTTCCGCAGACTTGTCTTCGATAAAGTCACCAAAACTCGTGTCGTCGCTGTCACCAACTGGAGCCTGCAACGAAATCGGCTGCTGGGCCATTTTTAGAACGGCACTGACGCGCTGAACCGGCAAATGAATCTCGTCAGCAATTTCGTCGGCGCTCGGCTCACGGCCGTATTCCTGAACCAGCTGTTTCTGCACCCGCATCAGCTTGTTGATCGTTTCGATCATGTGAACCGGGATTCGGATGGTCCGAGCCTGATCAGCAATCGAACGAGTGATCGCCTGACGAATCCACCAGGTAGCGTAGGTCGAAAATTTGTAGCCGCGCTTGTATTCGAACTTCTCGACGGCTTTCATCAATCCCATGTTCCCTTCCTGAATCAGGTCGAGAAAGCTTAAACCGCGGTTCGTATATTTTTTGGCGATTGAAATCACGAGGCGAAGGTTGGCTTCCACCATTTCATCCTTCGCCTTTCGAGCTTCAGCAAGAAGAACCACGAGCTCTTCACTCGATGTATCAAACTCCTCCTGCTTCATCCACAACTCGCGCTCAAAAGCGGTTCGTGCTCGTGTGCACTCCGCTTTTTTAGCCGACTCGGTGGCCCGAGCTGCCTTGCGGGAAAGCTTCTGAGATTCCTCAGCATACCTCTCAGACCATCCGATGAGATCTTCTGAAATCTTCTGTTTAAAATAAAATCGATTATAAATCCGAACGAGCGCCTTGTTACTGGCTTCCCATTTTTCCTGCACTTTCGGGGTCGCCTTGCCCTTATTATGAATCACGTCATAAAGCTCACTGATTTCATCGTGCACGACTCGAAGCTGATCACACAGCTTCGGCAAATTTTTCATGTACCGCTCGCGGGACGACACTTTTTTGTCGGTGATCACGCGATCAAAACGCTCTTGTCCCCCAATCAAACGATCAGCGATCCCCAGATAGGACTGAACAACAAACCCATAGGTGGACAACATGGCATGCGCCTTTGACTCAGAAGTCTCAATCCGTTTTGAAATCTCAACCTCTTCTTCCCGCGTCAGCAATGGGACCTGCCCCATTTGCTTCAAATACATCCGAACAGGATCATCTAGGACGTCCAGTTTCGCGTCCGAACGGCGATTCACGGCCTTAGCAGGCTCTTCCTTTTCATCCTCACCGTCGCCTTCGTGCGTTTTTTCGGCCGATTTAAAATCGTCAACTTGGCTCGCATCGATAATCCGAAATTCCATGCTCCGAAGCCGATCAAGAACTTCCTCTAAAACATCAATTTCAGTGGTGTCCTCAGGCAACGCATCATTAACATCCTCGAAAGTCAGGTATTCCTGCTCCTTCGCGAGCTTGATGAGCTCACGCAACTTCTCCTCGACCTCTTTGGTGAGTTTGATCGGACTTCCCGAATCATTCACAACCGAACTCTTTCCACCTGCACCCCTTTTCGGAGTCTGCTTTGGAGATTTCCGCTTCGAGGCACGACGAGTCGGCTGCTTGCGGGAACTTGCGGTTGGAGAGTTTTTTCTGCCGGCTGCTGCCATAAAATCGATGAACGTGTGTTTCGGGAAGAAAGAAAGAGAGAGGGAGGAAAGCGTCGTTAAAAAATCACACCATTCAGCTAGACCGAAAAGTGTCGCGGAATGTCGTTTAACTGTCTCCTAAGGTCAATTTTTTCTTTCTGCAGCATTTCAATTTGCTCAAACGAAAGATCAGGTGCCCCCAGCTGAGCACTCAGCTCTGTCACCCTCATTTCCAATGACTGACGATAAAGCTTCTGCAGACACGTAGAGGCAATGATTTCAGCTTCTGGCGGCTGAGGCTCATCCAACAAGGTTGAAACCAGTTTTCCTTCCGATGGAGGCAACGATGATGCAAATGCTGACACATTCGACGGACTTGCTGGATCAAAATCAGCAGCCCAGAGCATGGCTAACAATTCAGTTTCCGGAAGCCGCTGGAAAAACTCGGGGGGCGTCTCGCCGCGATATTTTGCCTTTACCTCGGGACTGACGAGAAGCATTTGGCACAAAAAACGAATGCTCTTGTTGGTAATTTCAATCTCTCGAACCGGCTCTTCCTGCGGCTGTTGACCGGGCCGCTGAGGAAGATTCGATTGCCCTCCCCTCGCCTTTTGAGCCGCATCACGCCTTGCCGAAGCTTGCTTGCCCCGCTCCTGATCCCGTTTCGCATTCGATACATTTTTGCGAATATCTTCCTCGCCGACTTTCAGCCTTACTGAGATCCGATTGATCAGCGAATCCTGCACCATTTTGTCCTCGATCAGCGCGATATCGAAAGCCAACTCCTTAGCATAATTCAAGCGATCACGAAGCGGCCCCGTAGTCAGCGCACTTCCCCGCCGATCGATCTGAAAATCAAAATACTCCGGCGCACCCGCAATGATCTCCTGCAACACCGCCGGGCCCTCTTTCTGAATTAATGAATCCGGATCTTCCCCGGGCGGCAGTAACGCAAAGCGCACCAAAACCCCTGCCGGAGCCAACACCCGAAACGCCTTCGTCGCGGCCGCAATCCCCGCCTTATCGGAATCGTAGCACAATACCGCTTCGTCCGTTTGCCGTTTTAAAAGCCGCGCATGCCCTTCCGTAAATGCCGTTCCCAGTCCAGCTACGCCATTTTCCAAACCCGCCTCATAAGCCGCAATCAAATCCAGCTGACCTTCGAAAATAATCGCCTTTTTCTCCCGAATCACCGCCCGCTTCGTTTTATCAAATCCGTAAAACGTCTTCGATTTATCAAACAGCACCGTCTCCGGCGAATTCACATATTTCCCGCCTTTTTGATCTTTACTCAAAACCCGACCTGAGAACGCAATCGTATCTCCATAATCATTCGCCACCGGAAACATCAGGCGATGGCGAAACCGCGCGTAGGTGCCACGTTGCGGATAATTTTCATCGCGGTAAGCCGCCAATCCTGCATCAACAAGCTGGGTTTCCGACCACCCCGCTTGTTGTGCCCATTGAAAGAAAATCGACTGATTTTCCGGCGCATAGCCAAACAGCCAACGCCGCGCCACATCCTGCGAAATTTGACGGCTCGTCAGATATTTCCGCGCCTCATCTGCACACGAATTTCGAAACAGCAGGTTATTATAGAACTCCGCCGCATCCTTTTGCAATTTGATCAGGTGTTGCCGTGATTGTCGTCGCGCATCCGCCTTCGCATCGTAAACGTCCTCCACAATCGTAACCCCCGCTCGATCCGCCAGCTTTTGCACCGCATCGGTGAACGACATCCCCTCATAATCCTTCACGAAATTGATCGCATCACCGCCGGCCTGACAACCGAAACATTTGAACCGTTGTCGCTGCGGATTCACATTAAAACTCGGCGATTTCTCCACATGAAACGGACACACCGCTTTGTAATTCGCCCCTGCACGTTGCAGCTGAATGTAAGAGCTGATCAGCTCCACGATGTCGGTCGCGTCAAGGATTTGCTGAATCGTTTCTGGAGGAACTTTACCCATTTTATTCGCCCGAACGATTCTGTAGAAAACCTCGGATTTCAACTCTCGCCGTGCTAAGGTATTCTGCAAATCGTAACGTCTCCTGCATGAAAAACTCCCGCCGTTTATTCCACTACGCCAGCCTCGTGATCTGCGGCATTTTTGGTCTCAGTCTACAGAACACAGCAGAAAAACCTCCCCTCGCTGAGAAACCGGCGATCGAGAAAAAAATCGAAGCAACAGGGTCCGATCGACAAACCAACCCTGTTGATTCGAAAAAAGCACAGTTTGCCGGAAAAATTGTCGTCATCCCTGTGGGAAGCGAAGAAATTGAGGACGACGAAAGATTCCGTGATTTCCGCGTTTTACTGAAAGAAATCGACAAAAGCAAAGCCAGCGCTGTGATTTTCGAAATTGATGGTGCAAACGTCCGTGATTGGTCGATCAACGAGCGCTTCTTGAGCGAAATCGAAAATCTAAAGACTCCGAAATACAGTTTCATCAACAAATCCGGAACTGAGTCCGGGACCTTCGTCGCCCTCGCCACGAAGGAAATTTACATGGCCCCCGGCGGCATTATCGGGGGAGCAGGTTTATGGCCAAAGTCTCTCGAAAACGAAGAGGCTCAAAAGCGGTATATCGCTCAGTTCATTTCCCTAATGAAGGTGAAAGCCCGCAGTCTCGCCTCTCAGAACAAGCATCGGGTTGAAATTGTCGAAGCATTTATCGACAGCGAAGTTGAGGTCAAAACTGGCGACAAGGTTATTTCAAAGAAAGGTGAGATCCTGACGCTCACCGCCGAAGAAGCCGTTCAAACAATGCCAGATGGCAAACCGCTGATCGCTGCTGGAATCGTGAAATCCATCGACGAGATGGTCGAAAAGATCGGGCTTTCCGGTGAAATCGAAAAAGTCGACGCAGAAGCCTTCGTGAAAAAACGTAACCGCGACCGGCTCAACCAGAAAACATCTGAAAAAACCCGGAAAGACCGTCAGGAAGCTGAGAACGACGACAGCCTTTTCTCCAAACGATCCGGCGAAAACATGAAGGGAAAAATCGTCGTTCTCGAAGTCGGACTCGACACCCTGAGCAGTGGCGAAGCGAGCTTCCTCCATATGGATCGCATCGTTAAAAAAGCTGAACTCGATGGTGCTGAAGCCGTCATTTTCGACATGGATACTCCCGGCGGTTACGCCTGGTATACGCAGGGGCTCGTTTTGAACAGCCTCCAAAACCTGACCATTCCAACCTATTCATTCGTCAATCCGCGAGCTGAATCTGCCGGTGCCATCATCGCAATCGGGACCGATACCATTTACATGAGACCCGCTGCAACCATTGGCTCTGCCCTCGTTGTCGGAGGCGGAGGTGGTGATCTTGGAGAATCCATGACTGACAAAGTCACCAAGGAAATCATGCAAATGGTCGAAAACGTCGCCATCATCAAAGGGCACAATCCGGACATCGCGAAAGCCTTCGTCTCCAAAGACACCCGCGTGGAAATCGACGGCACCGTCGTTCACGATGGTGATGGAGTGCTCAATCTGAACTCGATTCGCGCAACCGAGATCATCGGAGGCAAGCCCGTCTTAGCCAAAGGAATCGCGATTGATCTCGAAGACCTCGTCGAACAAGAAGGCCTCACTGGCGAGATCGTCAAAGCCGAAGCCCTCGGGATGGAAGCGATTGCCGGCTGGGTTCAGAAATTTTCCTTTCTGCTGATCATGGTCGGACTCGCCGGGGCCTACATGGAAATGAAAGCCCCCGGTTTTGGCGCCCCCGGTCTTATTTCAGTCCTTTGTTTCAGCATCTTTTTCTTCGGGAATCATATGGCGGGGAATCTGGCGGGTTATGAATTAGCAGTCGTTTTCGTGATTGGAATTATTCTAATCATCGTTGAAATTTTCCTTTTTCCCGGCCTGATATTCCCTGCTCTCATCGGTACCCTCATGGTGCTCGGATCCCTCGTCTTTGCGATGGGCGACCGCGTAGATTTCCAGTGGAAAATGGACGGCAAGCCCGGCGCACTGCCTTGGGAAGACCTGTTTAGCGGCGCGATGATGAATCTGGCGATCGCTTTGATCGGCGTAGGACTGATCCTGTGGTGGGCCATGCGATTTCTTCCCGAAACCCGTTTCGGAAGCTGGATGATCTTGAAAGAATCCATCGCCGGCGGAGCCTCCATTGGAGAACGCGACGCAGAAACCGGCATCGCCGAAAGTTATGTCGGCCTCGAAGGCATTGCCGAGAGCGCTTTACGCCCAGCCGGAAAAGGCCGATTCGACAAAAAGTTTCTCGACATCACCGCCGACGGCGAATTCATCGAAACCGGCACCGCCCTGAAAATCGTGAAACACGAAGGCAGCCGCATCGTCGTCGAGCGCGCCTAAACAAGGAGCGACGTCTTTCCAAAGTGCCGACAGAACCTCGCGCTTTTTACGATGCAACAGGGTACGTTCGACGAATCAACAGGGTCTGATCGATGAAGCAACCCTATTGGTTCGTGAAACCGATTTTCACTTCTTCGCTTTGACCTTTTTCCCAGTTGGGACGGGCTCAAATGTTGGGAACGTCGCACGGCTCTTTTCCCATCCCGCATTGGCCTCTTGCTTGATTGACCACAGCGTCAAATTGTCGATCTCAACCGTACCGTCTTTGGTTCCAGCAACACCAAATCCATTGCCGCCGCTCGAAACCGATTTCGCGAAGCTCGCCCGTTTCGCATAAAGCGTCGGGCCGTTTTCAAATTGAACGACGAATTCCTCGCCTTTCATTTCAGCGAGAATATGGATCCATTTTCCAAGCTCAGGCTTGTAGTCTTTGGCCTCGGCCACAATGAGGGTTTCACCTTCTGCAAGCAGCTGAAGACCATTTTCACTACTGAATTTCAACCGACAGACATGATGGCCAAACTCGACAAACGGACACACCGCAGTTTCTTCCCCCCCGTTGAATCGAATCGAAAACAATGCCGCAAATTCTGCGGGTGTCAGCGGCACGCTCAGCCTTGGCTCGTAGCCTTTGTGGTGTTTTACGCTCGCCTGAAATTCATCCGTCGAAGGCTGCCCAAACAACACTCCGTCCTCTGCATTGATTTCCCATCGAGTGTGCTGACGTTGTGACCACGCCGTTTTTTCCAATTTTCCGAGTTTCGAAAAATCATTTTCTACGACTGCACTATCAGGAACGACCAACAGCGGTTTTAAATCACCTCCGTTTGCAGTGGCTGATACCAAAGTGCAAAGAATCGAAAGGGCAGCGAAGAACGAATTTTTCATAATTTTGAAGAAGGGCTCAGCGTAAATCACTTGTGAATGAAATCGTAATCGATTGTTCCCTTTCGATAGAAACGAATCTCCAGATTATCGGATTCAGCGCCATTTTTCGCTGAAATTTCCGGATCACAAATAATCATCATAAAAGCCGCTGAGCTTAACGGCGTTTTCGAAAAGAGGACATTATCACAGCTCTGAAGTGTCGAATCGAAGTATAACATTCGTCCGCCGACAAAACTCCCTGAAGATGTTTTCAGCTCATTCAGATGAAAGCCTTCAGAAAAATCAGGGCCCGCTTTTGAACTCGTCACCGCAGCGTCAAAATGGGGATTCGAAGCTTTAAGTGAAATCCAAAATGAACCCCATCCGGTTGCGTCTTTCTTGAAGTCTTGAATCCTGCCTGTCGAATCAGCAGCCAACGCTGCCGTAGCGGTTGTCAATTCTGCTGGATTAACGCCCAACGGCTTCGCCAGTTGAAAAATGAACTCCGGTTTTATCTCCGGTGGCGGATTGACAATTCTCGCCACTCCCCAAAAAGCCATCACTCCTCCGACAATTACATAAAACCAACGGGTTGCAGGACGGTGAAGCAACGCATAGAGGAGGCGGGGCGGTCCGTGAAAATTGTAGAGCCAGTCGTAATCCCGAATGGCGCACCACAACAATGGCAGTCCGCAGACGAGTAAAAATAAAGTCAATATCATCATAATGAATCAGGGGAAATTGGCTCACACAGTTCAAAGACTTGCTGGATAGAACGAATGCCCAGGCCTGCCGTCTCGCGCGAGTCCAGGCCATTTTCCCACATACTCGTTTCCCATTACTTCGGTCCGCTCCCATTCGTCTGAAGGGATCGTTCCCTTCCGGTTTGCTAACTGATCCAAATCGGTCGTCAAAAAATCTGCGATGATCGGTTCAAATCCCGTCCACGAACCCGAATCCAGAGGTCCGGGAAAGAGATCCTAGTGGACCTCCAAAGAACGACTGTAGTAATTCACGGTCAGCAATTGGCTTCCTTTTCTCAACCCAAAATGATCCACCAGATTTAGTGAGTCCTGGAATCGAAGCATCGCCACACAATCGAGTTCATCCGTGTAAGCAGCAATTAGCAAAGGCGATGTCGAAATGACGACCGCAGATCGACTGTCTCCACAACGCAAATTTCTTTCGATGCGATCTCGTTCGATCGGCTCATCCGCGTAACGCGCCGCAACCCCTAGAAAATAACCCTGAAGCCCGAAAAAGTCGGGACGAAGATGGCGGAGGTGATCCAGGCAAAGCGGTATACCACCCGGCGTAGTTGCGTTCGAGTTCGCCTCTATTTTCTTGAGAAATGCCTCCGTGTTTTTCATCCTAAAAGACTTCTATCAGAATCAAAATCACAGTCGAGTTTTTTGGCTTCTAATTCACGCCCTACGAACCGACTTCGTTGTCAGACCAAACCGCAAACTCATTGCCTGACGGCTCCGTGAAATTAAATCGTCGCCCGCCGGGAAAAGGAAACGTCGGCGTGCTGATCACTCCACCGGCAGCTTCCACCTTGGCTTGAGTTTCCTCTAATTTTTCGCTGTAGAAAATTACCACCGCAGCCCCGCTTTCAGCAGACGACGCTTTTTTGGAATGAAAGAATCCACTGTCGAGCTCCTCATTTGAAAACGCCGCGTATTCAGAACCGTAATCTTCAAAAGTCCATCCAAATATCTTTTCAAAAAACTGCTTCGTGAGCGAAAGATCCCGCGAAGGAAATTCCACGTAGTTAATTTTTTAGTGCTGATTCATAATAATGAAATTCGGAGGTGTCTTATACGAATGTCCCGGTTTGCATTTGTGAAAGTTGACTATTTTTACTCGCCCAGTTCAAAAACAGAATTATGAATCAGCCGCTCAATCACTTCCCCGTTCGGACCTTTTAGATTCATCTGAATCGACATTCCCCAAGTCGGTTGGATCTTAGGAATCGTCAGCGACACCGTTTTCTTGTCGTCCGCTAAAACCGCGGCGGACACCTCTAATTCGCGCTCATTGAAATGTTTCGACCCGTAATTTTTAGTACGCTTGAGGTCCCAGGCTTTCACCGTGAAATTTTCAGGACTCACGGATGCTGATTCAATTTCATCGGAAAGCTCAAACGTCATTCCCGATTTCGTAGCATTCAATTTCGTCGGCACAAAAGCCGAATTTTCTGTTTTCCGAATCCGATAAAATCCCCCGGCCTGTTGCTGAGTTCCTGCCCAGGCAAACATCCCACAACTGTAGAGCTGACCATCTTTAGGATGAAACCGACCGCGCATCACGCCCGTAGGAAATTGATCAAACGGCAGTTCGCAAAGCCCGCCCTGCTTCCGGCCATTCACTTCCTCGTGTGGAACGACATAGACTTTTCCATAGCCGTAGCTGAGATTTAGAAGCTGACCATTCAGTGAACCCCAGCCCGCGCCTTTGGGAACCCAAAGCAGTTCCGACGGCGAGCGATCGAACTGATTCGTGATCCAGCACAACGGATTTTTCATCGCGGAATCTGCGGTATCCGTCACTGGCGAGTAGCCGTAGATATTCCCGAAAAACTCGTCTGGCCCATCGCCGTTCACCCAGTTGATCCGGTTTTTCGGATTCCAATGCCCTTCCTGATCCGTCACGATGAAGGTCCCATCTGGGTTGATACACACGCCGTTCGCCGCACGAAATCCAGTCGCGAGAATGTCCGTCTTTTCGCCATCAGCAGAAACCCGCAAAAGCGTTCCGTGATGGGGCACGAGAGAATCCTTGGCGTGGCGCGCGCTTTTCGCGTAGTAAAAATTTCCTGCCGCATCGGTCTGCAAGCCCATCGCAAATTCGTGAAAATGCTCGGTGACCTGATGATCATTGTTCACGCATTCGATGAAATCGATCGTCTCGTCGCCGTTCTTGTCATGCAGTTTCGCGAGCTGATCGCGACACGTCACGTAGATCGAACCATCCACAATTTTCAACCCAAGCGGTTGAAAAAGCCCCGAGCAAATTCGTTTCCACGTCAGTTCCCCCTCAAGCCGATCGATGCCTTCGACGATCCAAACATCGCCCATCCACGTGCAAACCGCGGCTCGTTTTCCATCTGGGTAAAAATCGAATCCGCTCGTTCGCATCCAGGATTGATGCGGATTGAGATCGGCGTCGGGGACGGTGAGAATATCCACGGCGAAGGGGCCGCTTTCGGTGCCGGAGATGATTTTGGTTTTGACGGGGACGGGTGGATTATCGGCGAAGCTTTCGATTAACGGCCCCAAAACAGGAGCTTTAGACGTCATGTTGCCAGTCCTTTTCAAATTCAGAAAATCATTCCTTGGATGAAAATACCATCGGATCGTTCGAACAAATGGGGAACGATTGACGTCCCATCTATCAAAAGAGAAATCGAGTCCCTTCTCGAGTAATTGGTAAGGAAACGCTTTGACCAAGGGCCTGTCGGTCGCGTCGATTTCGACAATGGTTTGCAAAGAAACGCCATTCGGAGAGGTATCCTCTCCTCGCAGTTCCACTTTTTCCAACACCTTCACAAAATCGACTTCGTATTGCAAAACTGGACCTTCGTCGGTGAGATGAATTCCCTTATATTGCGCCCAGTTCCGGGGAATCGGCCCAAACATTCGCCCATCTTTACCAACGACTCTCTCTGCATCCCAATCACCATCAGCTGGGTCAGCCCAACCAGGTTGATCTGGATATGCGGTGATCAAATCGCCAACGATGCTTGTATGCGTTCCGTGCGATCCATCAAAGTCGATTCCCTTCCAATCCACAAATTCATCGCCCGTATAAAACGCAGCCAGCCGCATCGTATCGTGATCATAAATCGCCCACGCTTTCCCTTTTGAAATACCTCCAGGCCCCGGATCAAGCCGGATCGCGATTCCTTTTTGCGCGATGTTTACGTTTTCATCAATCGGGCCCGGCTCGATTTGATACGTCCCAAAAAGCACATTTCCAAAATCCATCAACTCATACTGCGGCGGACGTTTGGCTGCTTCTTTTTCCTCGATCAACGACATTCCACGAGGTAGCGTAACGAGGTAGGCGTCGTCGATTCTTGAGTACTGTTTTGGATTTTCTTTCGCCAAAAACTCCTCCCGAATGTAATGAATCACATCGTATTTTTGCCGCGTCGAATACTGCGGCATCGGCGTCATCAAACCATAGCCTTTCGTCAGTGTTTGCCACATGCGAAACGGATCGTTTCCGTTTTTAAATTCCGCCTTTGGATCATGAAATTTTAGCGACAGCGGGATCGATCCTTCTTGTCCCGGCTTCCCGTGGCAGGTGACACAGAGTTGAGTATAGATCGTCTTCCCGCGCTCGAACGATTCAAGATTCCAACTCTCTACGATTTCCCCGTGATCGGATTTTTCCAATTGCTGAATCCAGGCTTCGGCAAACTTTACGCTGTCCGCGTTTTCCAACGCAATCCCCGTCGAATAGCTCGGCTCCGCCCCGAAATTCGCGAGCGCTCGCTTTTTCTCAACGGCACGTTTTTGCCCCGCCGCTTGCCAGTGAAAATCAGGCGTATTCACCGCAACGGCATCGCCTTTCCCGAGTGATTTCACCTCACCAAGATCCAGTCCTCGCTTCCAAAAAATGACTTGCTCGATCGAGCCATCTTTAAAATCTCCGGCAAAATTCGTCGCCGTGCTTCCTATTTTAAACACATGTTTTTTGTCATCTTTCAATGTGAATTTCTTTTTCTCTCCAACCGGTTTTCCATCGACAAAAAGCTGCGCATTTCCATCGTTATCGACGGCCAAAACAGCGATATGCTCTTTCCCATCTGCCAGATTTTTGCCACCGCGAATCGCACCGAGCCAGCCGATATCGTAGGTCAAAACTCCCCCGCGCAGAAACAAAGTTTTGCCATTTGGCTGCCATCGCCCTTCCTTCGGAGCACGAGCAGCGAGCGTTCCGTCTTTTGCCGTCGTTTTAAAGCGGGCCATCAAAGTGAACGCACCATCCATCGGAAAATCGGCTCCGGACTTCGGCTCAAACGCAAGCGTGCCCTCCGAAACCGTTGAATCAGGCACTTCGATTCTAAGCCGTTCAAAATCGCCCGCCCTCTGAAAATGAATCGTCGCGGGCTTTCCCGAAATATGCTCAAACGTCACGTCTGCAGTCGCATTCTCACCGGCAGGCAATTCCAAAGGATGCCCCGCCAACTTGAGCTGAAATGGCTTTTCGGCATCGTATTTCAAAAACAGCCTAAAATTTGAAACCGGTCCGCTGTTCCCCAAAGCAATCACCGAAAGATCGTCTGTCAGAATCGAAATCCTCGTCTCCTCGACCGGAATCGAAGGCGTCGTCGGCAACTGCCCAAGGCCCTTCAAAGAAAAACAAACGCACAGTAGAAAAAGAGAGAATCGCATCATGTCAAGATCACGTTGTATCAGGAAATACCAAGGCGAATCAACCCCAGAAAAAACCAATTACGATTGTCTTCAATCGCCCCTACCCAATCAAATATTGCCTTTGACGCCGTTTTGCACGCCTTCTTCATAAATCAGAAACAGCCCCGAGTGATCCAAATCGCCGTAGCCATCAGCGACAAACTTTTCCCAGAGCGCACTCGAATTTTCCAAGGTCGATGATTTCAGTCCCACCGATTCCGCCAACTCGCACATCAGCCGAACATCCTTGAGTTGCCACGTCGCTTTGCCGCCCGGCTCAAAATCCCGCCGCACCATCCGATCTCCATGCAGATCCAAAATTCGGCTTTCAGCAAATCCACCCCGCAGCGCCTCGCGAACGGTTCCTGAATCGACTCCCGCCAGCTCCGCCATCCGCAACGCTTGCGCGACCGCATCGATTGTTTGGGCAACAATCAACTGATTCGCCAACTTCGTAACCTGCCCTGCTCCCGATTCGCCAACATGAGTAATTTTCTCACCAACAACCTCAAGAATCGGAAGCGCTCGCTCAAAATTCTCAACCGCCCCCCCCACCATGATCGTCAAATTTGCAGCTTTCGCTCCGACTTCGCCACCCGAAACCGGCGAATCAACCCAGTTCACTTTTTCAGCAAAACGTTTCGTCGCAGGCACTCCAGTCGTTCCAAAATCGATGATCAGCGCGTCGGGATCGAGTTTTTCGTGAAGCCCACCTTCGCCAAACACCAGTTTTTCAACCACATCCGTCAGCGTCAGGTTCACGCAAATCACTCCATCGCCAACTCGCTCCGCCAGTTCTTGAAGTGACTTCGCCCGAGACAGCCCATCGCGAACCGCGGCTTCCGCCGGCTCAGGGCTGCGATTCCATACGATCACTTCAGCGCCCGCCGCGTGAAGGTGACGCGCCATCGGGGCACCCATATTTCCTAGGCCCACGAATCCGATCTTGTTTCCGGTCATGCTTTCATTTTTAATCGCTTCACTCAAAAAATGAAAGTCATCATCACCGGCGGCGGCGGATTTCTCGGATTCCAGCTCTGCAAAAAACTCCAGCAAATTGGTACACTAACCGGCCCATCAGGCGAACCTGAACCCATCGACGAGATCGTGCTCTTCGACGCCCATTTCTCCGAAACGATCCAACAGGGTCTGTTTGATGACCCAACAGGGTCTGCTCGTGGCCTGTCCAGCTCGCTGGACGATGGCCCAAACCTATCCACTTCGAACCAACAGGGTTCGTTCGTCGAACCAACACTGTTAACCCGTGACATCACGGAGCGCGATGCCGTCTTCGATGCGATTGATGGCGAAGACGTTTCAGTTTTTCACCTCGCCTCAATGGTCTCAGGTGAATGCGAATTGGATTTTGATAATGCCCTGAGCGTGAACCTTGATGGGGGTCGACACGTATTTGAAGCAACACGCGCACGTGGCCCAAAATCGCGACTAGTCTTTGCCAGTTCCATCGCGTGTTTCGGCGGCGAAGCGATGCCGGATACGCTCACCGATTCTACGAAGCACTGGCCGCAAACCACTTACGGAATGACCAAATCGATCTGCGAACAGCTGGTGAATGATTATTCTCGCAAAAGTCATTTCGATGGACGATCAGCCCGCTTGCCGACTGTAATTATTCGTCCGGGAAAACCGAATGCAGCGGCCTCAAGCTGGGCGAGCGGGATGTTTCGCGAACCGCTGAGCGGCGAACCGTGTTACCTGCCGGTTCATCGAGACCAATGTCATCCGATGACAGGATACCGAACGGTGGTCGATTCGCTGGTGGCGCTTCACGATTTGGATGGAAAGCTGCTAGGAAACGACCGGGCGGTGGGCTTGCCCGCCCATACCGTTACACCGAACGAGGCCGAATTTGTGGTCCGTCAGGTTGGCGAAGAACGAGATTTCTTACCCGGATTATTGGTCGATGAACCGGACGATCGAATTCAAGGAATCGTAAATCAATGGCCCACCGCCGTCGATGGCTCGCGGGCCGCGAAGCTGGGGTTGCCAGAACCGCCGGAATTGAATCGGATCGTGAGTGAATATTTAGAAGACTTTGGATAAATTCTCGTGCAACTCGCCGGCCGACTTGGTGTTTCAATTTTGAGAAATCGGCTGGACGCCGATTCGATCCGCTCCTAGCCTAAATTTAGAAACTGAATCTATAAAACTCATATGAAGCGCCTTTTTGCCTCACTCGTCCTCGCGACCACTGCCTATTTTGGAGCTGCAACTGAATCCCACGCTCAAGTGGTGATCTACAATTTTGAATTTGCTAAAGACGGACCATCGATCAATTACGGATTCTACGACGAAGCCTGGGTGGTGGCCGATGCAACGGGGGGCGCGGCTTCCTGGATTTTGACTTTTCGTGACGGGGCTCAACGCCGGTACATTTCAATCACCGATTTCGGAAGTTTCTTTTTTGCGAACAAAGGGAAACAAGTCAAAGGGGTGATTTCTGCAGCAGCGGCTGACGGGACTCCTCAAACCACGTTTCTAGCGATTGGAGATTTAGCGCAAACTATTCGCGTTGGAAACATCACCGTTAAGGTTCCCAAAAAAATGAGTGGTCAGGCTTTATCGGCTGATGACGAGACCGAACTTCCGTTTGACTCCGGAGAGGGAAACGTTGGCTTTGCAGGAATTACTTCAATGAAGGGATCGCTACAATACGCAATGACCAACGACGCGAACGATGACAATCAAACCGTTGCCGAAGCCATTGCCGACGTGGTGACTTTAGTCAAGCGCCGCGGCTTTTCAGAGTTTGAGTTGGCTACGACTCTGGACGAGGTGACCGAGACAGCGACAACAAACAATTAAAAGCTGTCAGAATCCAGTCTCGTTCTCAGGTAACGACTTCACGCCTCCTTTTAGCGAAGCCTATTTCAGCTTCTTCATTTCTGCAGTCTTATCAGCAATCGCAGCTCTTAAACCGGCGATTTTTCGATCATAAGGCACACCGGCATTAGTAATGTCAGCCTGTGAGGGACGAATTGGACGGTTTTGCATCTCATTGCGGACCCTATCTCTCGTAGCCTCCTGCTTGTATATGGCTGAATTCAAGGTGCTTATTTCTCCTCTGAGATCATTATATTTATCTCCGGTTGCCTTTTTGAGCATCGCCTCCTTCTGGCGTTCGGCTTCATCAGCTTCTCTTGCGGCTTCTGCAGCCTTCGTTCGTGCCAGACGGCTTTTTTCCTGCCGCTCACGTATTGCAGCAGATTCCTTTGTTCTGGCATCTTTTGCGGCTTTGTAGTCCTTATCGCTCGCACTTTTTCTGCCATCATAAATTTGGTTTTTAGTTTTGAGTGCATTCGGCCGCTGATCCAATACCGCTGCTATATCAATCATAGCTATCGCAGAAGGCGGCTCAGTAATCCGATCAGCAAGGGAATCTGGCAATTCAGTGAACGGAATGACTGCAAAGCCATTGGAGTGGGAAACTCGTAACGAATCATCCTCCACCTCTTTGATTGTTACGCGCTTATAGCCCCTCCCATCCTGAGTCGTAAGGTCCCCCAGTGATTCCTCCGGCTCGAATTCATATTTCACCTGAAACTGCCTCCGGTATTCCGTTAAAAGAGCAGCCTTCAACTTCACCTCTGACTCCAGCTCCTCAACTTTGAATCGGTTTTCGCGCTCCTTTACAATCATTCCCTCGATCGAACTCTCGACCGTTAAAGCCTGTTCGGCTTCTACTTTCATTTCGGCCAAAACCAATTTCAGATCTTCAATTTTCTCTTCGACACTTTCGAGTTTATCCCTTCTCGACTCGACTTTGTTCCGCAGCCGCTTCAGCTCGTATGATTCTCCGGCCGATGCAGTCCCGGCAGATAACACGATGGCAATTAGTAGCAGGCTTAGTTTTTTCATAATGAAATAGCAAATGCGGATTATTGTTTGATGACTTCTCCAGCCTCGATGGTCGCCTCGTGAACGAGCTTCAGCCGCAATTCAATCGGTAACTCTTCCAATAAAATCGTCTCCTCAGCACCGTTAGAATTAATGATCAAACTATCGCCGGTGACACTTGATATCACAGCGGCGGGATAGGATTTTCCGGCGACATCAAGATTTCCCAATTCTACTCCCTTAAAGGAATCTCGAGTCGCTGGTCTCCATAAATCCAATTCGCTGTCGAGATATGTTTCGCTCTCGCCCAACTTCTCCGTGTAGTCGACAATCAGCTCGATTGCTAAAAGCATCCCGGCCTCTTTCTTCTGATTGTATTGAAAATCCCGAATCGTTTTCGTTAGATCATTTTTCTCCTCCGTGAGCTTACTTTGGATTGCTTGTTGCTCATCAATCTTGTCCTCCAACTCTTCATATTCAGCATCGAGAAGTGCCATTTCCTCATCCTCATTCTCTTGACAACCGGCCAACAAAAAAGCGGGAAAGACCGCCAACGCGATCAATTTCTTGAAATTCAACTCCATCTCCTAGTCTATTTCGTTATCAAAAAATTCAACCCTATTTCTTTAAAATAACCCTACAACTTCGGCTTGAATTCCTTTCACCTCTGTTTTATCATCGCGCCCATCCAAAACACCTGCCGGCGTGGCGGAATTGGTAGACGCGCGCGATTCAAAATCGCGTTCTTTCGAGAGTACCGGTTCGATTCCGGTCGCCGGTATTTTTTCTTTTTTGAAAGCACCTAAAAGTTCGCTTTCACACCGCTGAATGAGTCCAACCGCAATCGCCACCATTTCGGGGCTTGTCGTTGCCACTTTAATTTCAGCGTTCATCTCAGCGCTAGAGACGGCTCTCTTCTGCCTGAAGGAACATCACGTCGCCAAATTAAACGAGGACCGTCCCGATCTCCGACGGCAGCTGGCCCGCATTTCACGGCACACCAGAAAAAGCATCAATGAAGTGCTCTTTTTAAGTTCGGTCGCCAACATGGCCATTGCGATCCTCGGATTTTATATCATTCGTCAGGGGCCGCTCATTTTTCCAGACCAACCAGTCCTCAACGCCTTCGCGATCCTCGGAATGATCGTGTTTTTCGGCGACCTGCTTCCGAAGCTCTTCGCCCTGGTTCTCCCGGAACTTGTTTTCCGCCTCACCATTCGCCCCTATCTTTTTCTTTCGCCGCTACTGGAAAAAATAGCCAGCCCACTCGCCACCCTGGCGGAGAAAATCGCCGGCTCAATTCTTCCATCCGGAATGAAACCCATCGGAAATTTTACCGATGTCGAGATCGAGACGCTGATCGACATTAGGAGGGATGAAGGAACGCTTACACCGAGTGAAAGCCATATCATTCAGGAAGTGATTCGACTAGGCAACAAAACGACTAAAGATTGCCTTACTCCGCGGACGGATACCTTTATGTTGGAGGCTGACACCCCACCGACGGAAGCTGCTGAACAGATTCGGGCGCTCAAGGCATGGCAATGGTGGATTCCCGTTTACGAAGAGGATCCCGACACCATCGTTGGCACGCTCGACGTTCGAAAATGGCTCCATAAACCGAACGTATCCATTCGCAGCGCCCTCCAGGAGCCTCTCTTTATACCCGAAACGATGAACGCTCTCGAAGCATTTCGGAGACATCTAAACAGCCCTGGTGACCTCGCTATCGTACTCGACGAATACGGGGGCGTTGAAGGAGTCCTCGGTTATTCCCACTTCGTGGAAGAACTTCTCGAAGATGGGGCTCCGGCGCCTCAGTCGAACGAAGAAATCGTTCAACCCAAATCGGGCAACATGACGGTTCCCGGCGACACCCGATTGGATGAACTCAGTAAAGCCATTGGCATTGAACTCGAGCACAAGGGGCTCGACACCATTGGCGGACTCGTCTTTACCACTCTGGGGTATTTGCCAAAGCCGGGTGCGATCGCTCGAATTAATGGTATTCGGGCCGTCGCTAAAAAAATTGAAGGGGCCCGCATTACCGAAGTTGAACTGAGATTTGGCACCGACCGGCTTGCCGCGCTTGATCAGAACGGAGGGCCTGACGCATCATGACCACCGCTGAATCGATCGGGTTGCTCGCCCTCCTTCTGATCTGCTCCTTTTTCCTTTCAGGATTGGAGTCAGCGATCCTCTCCGTTAGCAAAGTGCGAATACGTCATGCGGCGAAAAAGCACATTCGCGGTGCCGCCAGTCTCTTTCGGAACCTGAAAGGAACTGACCGGCTCCTCATCGCTATTTTGCTGCTCAATGCAATCGCCAATATTGGAGCATTTGCCCTTTTTACGCGACACATCGTTGATTGGCTGGGGAATCCCTGGGGATACATCGCGTCGTTCACCATCTCACTCCCCGTCTACGTCATCTGGGTCGAACTCACTCCCAATTACATTTTCAAAAAATATCCTCAACGGATTCTTATCCTTTTTAATCCACTACTTCGAGTGGTTCGCTACACGATTTGCCCATTCCTCGCGCTTCTCGCCTGGTTTCCGAATCTCATCCTCCGCCTCTTTGGTGTAAAAGATGGCCTTCCAGAGCGGGGTTCGACTCGTAAGGAATTCAGGGCGCTTACTAACGAGTTTCAGCGCCAAGGCAGCCTCGATCAATCCGAAGTTCGGCTCATTCGAAGAGTCCTCGATTTCGAGCTGGTTTCCGTCAAAGAAGTCATGATCCCACTGGCGAAAACGACGGCCGTTCCGCCTGACATGCCCATTTCCGCTGTCCTCGCACTCTCTGAACAGACCAAATACGACCAATTTCCGGTCATGTCATCGACCGGCGATCTCATTGGCGTCATCAATATCCAAGAGCTCCTCCGGCTTCCCTCCCCTTCCGGCAACGTCGAGCAATATCAGAAAACACTGATCAAAACGACACCTGACGAATACGCCCTCGCAATTATGAAACGGCTCCGTAACTCTGGCCAGCCCCTCGCCGCGGTTTACGATTCTCCTGAAGGCATTCCGATCGGTGTGGTATCAACTGAAGACATGATTCAAGCCATGGTGAAAATGTCGTAAAAAATGGCGCCTTTTAAATCGACGAACAGACAGGGTTCATTCGTCGAACCAACCCTATTTAATCGCAACTTTTTCTAGCGCCTTCCGCCGCTCTCGCTACCGTGGTTTCTCGCCTGATATTCACATTCTGATCTCCGACCTTTTCCCGTAAACATGCTGCCAGGGATCGAAAGACTCACATTCCCTCTCCCCGACGACTACACCTTTGATGAAATCATTGATGTGCGCACGCCGGACGAATTCGCGGAAGATCACCTTTCGGGCGCGATAAACCTTCCCGTTTTGTCGAACGAAGAACGTGTGATTGTCGGCACGCAGTACAAGAACGAATCCCGATTCGATGCCGCAAAATCAGGTGCTGCGTTGATTTACAAAAATCTCGCGGATCATCTCTCAACTCATTTTGCGAACAAACCGAAAAACTATCGCCCGCTCGTCTATTGCTGGCGGGGTGGGCAACGTTCGGAAAGCCTCGCGACCGTTCTCCGTGCGATCAGTTGGAATGTGTCGATGCTCGATCGCGGTTACAAATCGTATCGGACGCATGTCATCGAATTCACCGAGCAACGAAGTTCGGAACTCACATTTCGGGTCATCAACAGCCTAACGGGTTGCGGAAAAACGAAGCTGCTTTTTGCTCTTAGGGACCAGGGTGCTCAGGTGCTCGACCTTGAAGGCCTCGCCAATCACAAAGGTTCGGTTTTCGGGGGTGATCCTGAAAATCCCCAGCCCGCGCAAAAGAAATTTGAGTCGTTGATTTACGATCAGCTCTCGACTTTCGACTCTGCCAAGACCATTTGGGTCGAAGCAGAAAGTTCAAAAATTGGTCGCCTCAATCTTCCCGTTCCGCTGTGGATGAAAATGCGTGAATCATCCGTAACAAAGCTCGAATCTACCATCGAAGCGCGAACTGAATTTTTACACGACGACTACGAATCGTGGCTGTCCAATCAGGATCGCGTGACAACAACGATCGATCTGCTGAAATCATTTCACAGCGTGGAGACAATCGCTGAATGGA
>ERZ887942.635-NODE-635-length-27371-cov-7.384353_pt1 | contig 27371 bp, 26 predicted proteins | sample MGYA00521099_ERZ887942 | MGnify/ENA primary metagenome ERZ887942 (study PRJEB32303, sample SAMEA104408605) | aquatic metagenome | biome: Brackish water; feature: Pelagic; material: water | place: Baltic Sea | collected 2014-06-07T06:48:00 | depth 16,251 m ...
CGTCGTCATTTTCGTCGTCATTTTCGTCGTCATTTTCGTCGTCATTTTCGTCGTCATTTTCGTCGTCATTTTCGTCGTCGAGTTCCAGCGAGCAGGAACCGCCGCAGAGCTCGAGCTTCCCATCATCGTCAAGCACAAGTGGATTGTGAGGAATGACGGGATCGGCTGGATTCCAGGCGTTCCGGTCGATCGTGCCTGCCGGCACCGGCAAGGAATACCGGGAGATTTTAAAGGGCAAATTTAGAAGTTTAAATTTCTAAACCGTAGGACCAGACAGCTTCCGTGATTCAAACGATTTACAATTCATGGGCGATTTCGTGTTCCCTCGTTTCAATTAACAATTCAAAATTGAAATTTTACCCTTTAAAATCCTCCTGCATTTCGACACCAAGCAGGTCAGGCGCGAAGGGTTACGCATTGAGATTCGACGATGCGATTCCGAAAAATCGTCGCCACCCACATCCCAAGTTGCGGAATCGCACGCAATTAGTATCGTCCGCCGAATACGATTGATTATGAAACTTTCTATCAAAGACCTTTCGCCCGCAGGGAAACGCGTTCTCATGCGTGTTGATTTTAATGTCCCGCAGGACAAAGAAGGCGCGATCACTGACGATTCACGGATCCAAGGAGCGCTTCCTTCGATCCAGCATCTCGTTGATGCCGGCGCGAAGGTGATCCTGATGTCTCACCTCGGCCGTCCTGATGGCGAGAAAAATCCTAAAGATTCTCTGAAGCCGGTTGCGGATCGTCTCGGTGAGCTGATTTCGGTTCCGGTGAAGTTCGCGGGTGATTGCATCGGTGATGAAGCGGCGGCTGCGGTTGTGGATCTGAACAATGGTGAAGTGTTGCTTCTCGAGAACGTTCGCTTTTACGCGGGTGAAACCAACAACGATCCTGAATTCGCCAAGCAGCTGGCGGCGAATGCTGATATTTTTGTGAACGATGCTTTCGGAACGGCGCACCGCGCGCACGCTTCGACGGCTGGCGTGACGGATCACGTTGAGCAAAGTGCGATGGGATTTCTTATCGAAAAAGAGCTCGAATACTTGGTCGATAAACTCGAAGTGCCGCCACGTCCGTTCGTCGTGATCATGGGTGGAGCGAAGGTTTCGGATAAAATCAAAATCCTCGAGCGCCTCATGGAAAAAGCCGATGCGTTTATCATCGGTGGTGCCATGGCAAACACGTTTCGTCTCGCGCAGGGCTATGACATGGGCAAATCGTTCGCTGAACGCACCGATGAAGCGATGGAAATGGCACGCGGCATTTTGGCTACGGCTGAGAAAAACAACACGCCGTTTCACCTTCCAGCGGACACGCGTCACACGCTTGATTTCTGCGATGATGCGGAGACTGAGTGCACCGGCATTTGGGGCGAAGAAGGCACGGCGGTTCCTGCGGATCGTGAAGGCATCGACATCGGCGACGTCGCTTGCAAAGATTTCGCTGAAGTCATCGCAAGTGCTGGCACCGTGATTTGGAATGGCCCGATGGGTGTTTTCGAAAAACGCGGCTTCGACATCGGCACCAAAGCGGTCGGTAAAGCAATGGCTGAAAACGAGAAAGCGATCACGATTGTCGGCGGTGGTGATTCGGTTACGGCAGCGAACCAATTTGGATTCGGTGACAAGATGGATCACATGTCGACCGGCGGTGGCGCATCGCTTGAGTTGCTTGAAGGCAAAGAGTTGCCAGGCATCGCAGCGCTTGACAACAAGTAAGATTCTCCGATTTTTAAGATCAGATTTCTTTTCGAAAAAGGCGAGTTGGCTTGGTGCTGACTCGCCTTTTTTCGTGTGACGGGAAGCCCGATGATTTTCGAAAACCAAACACCGCTTCCCCATCTCCAAAAAATAAAATTACCGTCATCCTGAGGCGGAGGCACGACAACGAAGGATCCCTGCCGGAATCAGTGATTTTCGGAAAATAAAACCATCTTCCCGATTCCCTAAGTCAGCGGATGGAACGGCCCGATGCTCCAGACCGGAGCCACTGCAGGCTGTCCGGCGATGTTGGCGTTCTCAACTTGGGAAAATTTTTACTCCGAACGGGCTCCTTCGGCGTCGTGCCTCCTTCTCAGGATGACAAGCAAGATCTTGGAGCGTCTTGGTTATGCGACCGGCGCCGCGCGTCGTTGGCGAAATTGAATTGTCAGACCGATGATCACGTAAGCGACGATACCAATTACGAAGAAAATGAAACCGCATGGTATTTTCAATGGTCCAATAACTTTAGTCGCAGGTTTTGTTTCTTCTTTCAGCCCGGGCTTCAGCGCAAAAAACTGAGGAAGATCAGCAAAAAGATCATCCGCTTTGTTAATGCCTTTCACCGTGGTAACTGCAGGCAACGGAACGAGTTCGAGGCGAACTTCGTCACCGACTTGAAGTTTAGTTTCAGCAATGAATTTTCGATCCTTAAATCCCCAGAGAAAAACCATCGCTTCGGATTCAGCGTATTTACCTTTCTCAACTTTCACGACATCAAAGAGCGCCGAATACAGCGATTCCGCATAAGGCGTTTGCTTGGGATCATCGAGTGATGAACGCTCTTTCAGCTTTCCGGTTAAAATCAACGTCGGCTCCAGTTTAGGGGCATTTTCATCTACCGGATTTTCTGGAATAGCGACGTCCCGCTTTGAAAACTGAGCATCACGCCACATCACCCCGGCTTTATTCCCCGGCGTTTCAGACAACAACAAATCGCGAGAAGCAATCGTCCATATCACGAGTTTTTTGTTTTCCACGACGTTCTTTCCGCTCCCCGCAAACGCCTTCCGCACGTCTGTCGCACCACCGCCATTAGCTGTGTGGACTTGGAGATGCGTTCCGAGTAATTTCGCCAGCGTTGCGGCAAATCCGGCCCCGATCGCTGTTTCTCCGTCTTTCCCGAAACCAATGCTCGGGGTGTCGAAAACGTTCACGAAGGAATCTCCCAACAAAGCAATTGGTGACCCCAAATCTGAGGCTGGTGGGGCGCCAGTTTTCGAATCGAGCACGCGGACTATCTTTTGGGTTTCCGCAGAATAATTTTCGCCCGGTGAATCCTCGGTCAGCATGTTGACCATATCCCCCACCCATTCTCGTTTTACCGACTCCGTTTTCACTTCGAGATTTTTCGCGACATCGCCATACCAGGATTTTGCTTTCACTCGCTCGGCCACAACTGCTGCAACTCGTTCCATCGTGTCGTGAGTCCAATGGGTGTCCTGTTTCAAATAAAGTGCTTCGCCTTCGTTTAAATCGGCCTTCCACATCATCAAGTCATCGGTCAGATCCACCAGATCAATTCCCATTCCCCGAAGCTTTTCATAAAGCGCCTCCTGATCCCTATGGCGCAACGGAGCTTTGATTCCCTCGCTCAAAAACTCAGGATGAATCATCGGTTTCACCGGAACCGGGACAAGCATCAGTTCGATGCCACGTTCTCTCAGCTGCTTTGTGAATTTCTCAATCACCGGCAGCTGAGCGAACCACTCTGGGCGATCAGGATCTTTCGTCACGCTATCAGGCTCAGCTTTTAGCGGACCATATCCAGCCAACCCGTCGATTCCCGGCTGATAAAAATACCATCCGTCACGACCAACTGTGACCTTCAAATTTCCTTCATTAAAAACCGACGTGATGATTTTCTGATCATTCTTCGCGATACTTTTGCAAAAACCAGCCGCTTTGATTTCATTTTCAACCGCTCCCAAGTGATCCCGCAAACTTGGCTCCGTTCGTTTAATTTTGCTGCTCTTCTTCTTTTTCGCTGCCAGGGCATCGTCGTCTTTTGCATTAGGAAAATTCCAGAATTCGAGCACCGGCACCCAACGGCTTTCCGTTTTTTTCGCGTCGTTTACGTTTCGCAGAATCGGCGGAATTGAAATTCCCAACAAAAACAGAATCGAGAAAATCCACAACGACACCCGGCCCGCAGTCACCTTGCAGGGATGCGCGCCAAATTTGTCGTAGGGGTTTTCCATTTTCTGTTCACTCATGATTTTTCAATCCCAATACCGTTTGTTTACAATTTTTGCGACATTACCCGCTTCATCTAACCCGATCTTACGCTGATGATAATTATCACTACTCGGCGAGCGCGAGTAAATCAGCCCGCGCACCACGGTCGATTCAAAAAACTCAGCTGGCTTTCCATACTTGGCCTCAATCACAGCCTGCGTTGCTCCCGTTTTTTTTAGAGCCTCTATTTCCGAATTTTTAATTCCCAAAAAATTCTGCGCATCTCCCATTTGAAAAGTTATTTCTATATTGCTCATTCCGCCGCCAGTACGGGATATGAATTTCTGGCCATGAGCCGACTTCAAAGTCCCATCTGTGGAAAAAGTGAACGTTGTGTAGTCCACATCCCCGCGAACGATTCCTTCCTTTCGAAATTCTGGATTCGGCGCCCCCGCAAAAGCAATTTTGGTGTAGGCCTCTGACTTGTATTCCGAAATAGGTTTTCCGACGGCTGAAATAACCGCTGATTCCGGATCGCCAATTTTGATTTTATCGAACTCATCTTGGGAAAATCCCGGGGCGAATTCCGTATCATTCGACAGTGAAAAGAGGATCGAAGACAGAACTTCCTTCGGCCCGACCAAAACAAATACCCCAACGATCGCGATCACGAAAACCGCGCAGCCGATCAGGGAGTATTTCACCGGAGTGCTCATTTAGAATTGAAAGTAGAGGAACGGATTCGCTCCCTGCGTATATAGGAGTCGCACGCTGACGGCCAATAAAATCAGGCTCAACGCGATCTTCCACCCACTGGTTTTTTCCAAAAATTTCGCGGTGTGCGGCATGAACCAAGTCACCACCGAGCAGAGCACGAGATAAAAAATTGTCGCTGGTCGGATTTGAGTGGCCTGCAATAAGTCAGCCGCCGGCGCATCGCCGCCGAAGCCGAACATCGAGCCCAAATAGTGCGTCGCGACTTCGAAAGTCTCCGCACGGAAAAACACCCACGTAATTAAAACGACGCCAAATGTGATCACAACGCGGAGCTGTCCCGGCATTTTTCCAAACCACGATTTTTTCCCCATCAAACGCTCCAGCGCCAGCATCCCGCCGTGAATTGCCCCCCAGGCGATGAACGTCCACTGCGATCCATGCCAGAGGCCTCCAATCAACATAACGAGCATCAAATTAATATAAGTCCGCGCCTCGCCTTTCCGGTTTCCACCGAGCGGGATGTAGAGATAGTCACGCAGGAAACTCGACAGCGAGATGTGCCAGCGACGCCAGAATTCGGTGATCGATTTCGATTTGTAAGGCGAATCAAAGTTCTCCGGAAAACGGAAGCCGAACATGCGCCCGAGACCAATCGCCATGTCTGAATACGCTGAGAAGTCGAAGTAAATCTGGAATGCGTAAGCCATCACCCCGACCCAGGCCATTGGGGTATTCAGAACGCCCTCACCCGCGCCGAAACAGGCATCAGCGATATTTCCCACTGGGTTGGCGAGAATGATTTTTTTGGCAAAACCAAAATTGAATCTGGTGAAACCCTCAACAAATCCGGGCAGCGTGTGATCGCGCTGCCGAAGCTGATCCGCAACGCTTCCATAACGAACGATCGGCCCCGCCACGAGCTGGGGAAACATCGAAACATAACAGGCAAAATCGATAAAATTTCTCGCGGGAACCGCATGACCCCGGTACAAATCGATCGAGTAACTCATCGACTGAAACGTATAAAACGAGATCCCGACCGGCAGCACAATGTTATAGAAAAACTCTGGCAGCTCCGCCGTGCCCATCCCCAGCATTTCAGAAAGTCCGCTGACATTTCCTGCAAAAAACGTCGTGTATTTAAAAAAGGCGAGCACCCCCAGGTTCATAAAAACTGAGATCAACATCCCTGTTTTCCGTTTTTTATGCGACGCCCCTTCGGCCGTGATCATCTTCCCGCAGCCGTAATCAATGATCGTAGAGCCCAGCATCAACAGGGTGAACCACGGATTCCACCAGCCGTAAAAGACATAACTCACCAACGTGAGTATGAGGTGCTTCATCACCCGCGGAGACGCGTAGTAGAGCAACAACGCGATGGGTAAAAAGTAGAAAAGGAAGATGTGGGACGAGAAAACCACGGCAGTAAAAAAGTGAGGCGAATCCTGTCGCGAGACCGCTCACGATGCAAGAGGCGATTTCACGATTCAACAGGGTCTATCTACGAGCCAACAGGGTTGGATCGTAGAGGTTTTTCGAACCAATAGGGTCTGTTCGGCGAATGAACCCTATTGATTCGTGAAATCTCACTCACGATTAATCTTTATTCGGCCACCGTATCCATTTTCGGAAACTGCTGAGATGTTGGAAAGTTCATCGCCGCCCATCAGCGCTTTCCACTCTTCTGATGAAACGGTGACTTTTTTCTGCTCTCCGGTGAACTCTTTGAATTTCGCGACATTGTCTTTTTTCCACAATCCAAGCCAACGAATGGGAAATTTTGATTCGACGATAATTTCGCCGGTCGTGCCATCGAATTGAATTTGGGGGCGGGCTTTGTCTTCGATCGCTGGCTTATCAAGCTGAAACCACGGACTCCATTGCAAATATGAACCGCTGACCGGCGCAAAATAACCAACCTGATCGTCACGAAAAACACGCTCGGTCAAATTCTGACGGCTGGGAGGATCAACGAAGGTGAAAGCCCGATTGATGCGATCAAACCCACGCGTCATGATGCCAAATCCATCGGTGCAATGAGGCAAACCAAATGCATGCCCCATTTCGTGAAGCGTTGCCCCGAGCGTTGTTGCTGCCAGCCCCCAGATGGTGTGACGCCCCGCTGAATCATCGTGCACTTGCTTCGGATCGACAATTTCATCACTGAGAAAAGTCGTCGTGATGTCTTGTAGATTATCCGGCCAGCTGAAAACAGACGCTCCACCAAACAGTCCTTGATTTCCGCCACCGAGAGCGGTGTGAGCTTTCATCTTTCCCGTTTCAGGATCTTTTCGCGTGTAGGCCGCGATCACGATATTTTTGGCAAATGGATCGGGATATTTTTTATTAATCCACTGATTGATCTCACGGTACCACTGCTGATCGCCGATTTTGTAATAATGAGACGCTCCCTTCGGAGCGGCCAGCGTATGGATTTTCGTTTTGCCGGAGTCATCAAGCTCCAGCCGGAAGGTCTTGCGTCCGTATCCGGTATCAAAAAGCCGTTCAGCGGTGAAGGTTTGCAACATTTTCGCCGCGACATCGAGTTTCTCTTCGTAGTTTTGAGGATCGTTTTCATAGCTGGTCGCGTAGTCGGTCGCGCCCGATTTATCTGTCATCCAGATGACGCGGACGTAATACGGATTGGTCTGCTTTTTAAAATTAAGAACCCATTCAGTTTTTTTTCCTGAATCGGAAGTGAGCTCAATTTTGTTTTCCCCGGGAGCCAGTTCGGCAAGAACTTTGAATTTTCCATCGCGAACGCGACCTTCGATTTTTCCACGCTCTGTCTTGGCGGTGATCTCGGTCGCCTTCTCATCGATCGTCCCACGCAACAACACGACGGGATACCGAACTTCGGAGTCGGGTTCGTGGTTGGTGACGACAGGTTCCGCCAACGCGAGCATCGGCAGAAGAAAAAGCGGGAGTGCAAATCGCATTCTAACTTGTAGCGGCGACAGCGAATCCAAGTCAAGCCGCCGACGTGTCAGTATCCGCAAAAATCGGCTTTTTCCAAATCGGCACGCTCGCCTTGATTCGGCGTAAATATTCGGCGGTAATCCGAAACGCATCAGCACTGTGCGGAGTCTGCACCCGAATGACGATCGAAGCTTCGCCGTTAGAGACAAATCCGATTTTATGGTGAATCGCAACGAGATGCGCAATTTCTGAATCCGCCATTTCCCGGGCGATCTTCTCCAACTCCACCAACGCCATGCCTTCGTAGTGGCTGTATTCGATCCCTGAGATGGGACGTTCATCCTCAGAATCCCGCACTGCCCCATGGAATCGGATATCGGCGCCGTGTTTCTCCGATGGGAGGAACGCGGCCTCGACTTCCGCGATCGATTGTTCTGAGATGGAGACGCCCACGAATTCTCTCTGCTTAGGTTTTAAGCTGAAACCGGATCGGCAACAGAGTGGGCACTTACCCGAATATCCTGAATTATTCGTACTGGAGTAAAAGAAATTTTATCCATGCAATTTGCCGGAATCGCAGACTTTAATTCGATCTCCCAAATATCGTGATTGCCGTCGATCAGCTTATGAAGCTTCACCGTTCCTTTAGGGATCATAGGGTTTTCTTCAAGGCGGAAATAATCTGGGCCCAAGTGGGTAATTTTGAACAGCTCACCATTGACATCGAGTTTCAGGTGAATGATTGAAGTGTGTCCGCTCATGGTTAAAACAAATGAATTCTGATCAAGAAGTCAACCTCGCTTCTTATCTTCAAATTTCCACTCTGGAAGTTGTCAGAAAGATCGGATTCGGAATTCATGGCTCCGTTTTTGAAGTCTCGTCTGGTCCAATGTCCACGAGCGTGGTGAAGGTTTTTGAGGATGATTCCGCCTTCGCTCGCGAAAAAGCAGTCTATCTGAGGCTTCAAGATAAAAACATCTCGAAGATAAACGAATTCTCTGTTCCTGAATTATTGAACGCAGATGACGAACTTTTGATTCTCCAGATTTCACTCGTTCCCCGCCCCTTCGTCCTCGGTTTCGCGAGCGCCTACCTCGACGAACTCCCTGCGTGGTTTCCTCCTTTCAGCCGCGAATGGTGGGCCGATAAAGAGAACTAATTCGGCTCTGAAGACTTCGAAAAAGTCCGCGAAGTCCTGACCGAGCTCGAAGTTCTTGGGATTTTCCAAACCGACGTTTCTCCAAGCAATATTGCCGTGCGGGACAAGCCTCAACCGGAGCCAGAATAACAAAAAATCCGGCCATTCCCACCAGTCAAACATGAAAGGATCGCGGGTTTTTCATGAATGAATTGTAGAAAGGAGTGACGGCGACGTCGGTTGACGTGCTGGCTTTCCCGCCTACCGTCGCGACAAACATTTCACAAAATATGAGTGATAAAAAAAGCGATTTCGGTTTGATTGGTTTGGCTGTGATGGGCCAGAATTTGGTTCTTAACGTTGAGAGCCGCGGGTTTCAGGTTTCGGTTTATAACCGGACAACCGCGACGATGACGGATTTCATCAACGAAAATCCGGGCCGGAATTTGGTTGGCGCTGAGACGCTGGAAGAGTTCATCGAGAGCCTCGAGCGTCCGCGCAAGGTGATGATCATGGTTAAATCAACGGCAGCGACTGATCCTGGTGATCGCGATGCGGTGGATACTGTGATCGACTCGCTTGTGCCGCTTTTGGACAAAGGCGACCTCATCATCGATGGCGGTAACACCTACTTTATTCACACCGAGCGCCGTTCCAAAGCACTCGAAGAAAAAGGGCTCCTCTTCATCGGTTCCGGCGTTTCCGGTGGTGAAGAAGGCGCGCTCAAAGGTCCGGCAATTATGCCCGGTGGCCCCGCTAAGAGCTGGGAAATCATCAAGCCTATTTTTGAAGCAATCTGCGCCAATGCAGGTCCGAACAATGACGAGCCTTGCGTGACTCACATTGGTCCCGGCGGTGCTGGTCACTACGTGAAAATGGTTCACAACGGCATCGAATACGGCGACATGCAGCTCATCTGCGAAGCTTACGAGATCTTCAAAGCGGCTGGATTTACCACCGATGAAATGGCCGAGGTCTTCACCGAATGGAACGGCGGTGAGCTGGAAAGTTACCTCATCGAGATCACCAGCGAGATTTTCAAACAAACCGATCCCGAGACTGGCAAGCCTGTTATCGACATCATTCTCGACCGCGCAGGTCAGAAAGGAACCGGTCGCTGGACCATCATGAACGCAGTCGACAACGGCATCGTTGCTTCCACGATCAATGCCGCTGTTGAAGCCCGCATTTTGTCATCCCTGAAAGATCAGCGTCTTGAAGCTGCTCCCCATTTCCCACGTCCGGCGGCGAACATCACCCTCGATAAGAAAGACCTCATCGCTAAAGTTCACGACGCGCTTTACGCCTCGAAGGTTGTGAGTTACGCGCAGGGCATGGATCTCATCAAAAACGTCGGCAACAAGCACGACTGGGATCTCAAGCTCGGCGAGATCGCAAAAATCTGGCGCGGAGGTTGTATCATTCGCGCCAAATTTCTCAACCGCATCACCGAAGCTTACGAGCGCAATCCGGACCTCACGAACCTGATGCTCGATCCGTTTTTCAAGGACATCCTCACCCGCGGTCAAGACGCATGGCGCGAAATCATCTGCCTCGCAGTGAGCAACTCGATTTCCGTTCCTGCGTTCAGCGCATCCCTCAGCTACTTCGACGGATATCGTTCCGAGCGTTTGCCAGCTAACTTGCTGCAAGCCCAGCGCGACTTCTTCGGTGCTCACACCTACCAGCGTGTTGATAAGCCAGCCGACGAGTCATTCCACACCGATTGGCCTGATTTGCTCGATTGATAGATCGGTTCAATTTTTTGGAACACGTATTTAAGAAGGGCGATTCTCCGGAATCGCCCTTTTGCTTATCTATTTCCCTGAATCACCTTTTGATTTCCGGCGTTTTCCCGCGAAAATTGCCACGCTATGCTCGACATTCGCTTACTCCGTGAAAATCCCGACCTCGTAAAAGAACGCCTCAACGCCCGCGGTTCTGATGTGTCGGCGACGATTGATGAAATCCTCGAGTGCGATGTGACGCGTCGTGCTGCTGAGACCTCAAAGCAGGAGCTTCAGGCAGAGCGGAAATCGACTTCGAAACAAATCGGTGCGCTCAAACAAAAGGGCGAAAACACCAGCGAGATCGAAACGCAGGTTCGTGAAATCGGCGACAAAATCAAAGCGATCGGCGAAGATGCAGATGCAGCGGACGCTCGACAGCGGGAATTGCTGCTGGCGCTCCCCAATTTGCCACACGCTGACTGCCCCGTTGGCGACAGCGAAGACGACAATCCGACGATTCGTGAGTGGGGCGAGCAGCCAACGTTCGATGGTTTTGAACCGAAAGATCACGTCGCCCTGGGCGAAGAACTGGGACTTTTCAGCTTCGATTTGGCGACGAAAATCAGTTCATCTGGCTTCATTGCATTCACCGGGGCCGGCGCAAAGCTGCAGCGGTCACTGATCCAATTTCTGCTAAATTTGCACACCAATGAGCACGGCTACAATGAAGTCGCGCCGCCCGTGATCGTGAATCGCGATTGCATGTATGGAACCGGCCAGCTTCCGAAATTCGAAGACGACATGTACGGCATCGAGGACAATCAGCATTTCCTCGTTCCTACGGCTGAGGTGCCGGTCACGAATTTGTTTCGTGAGCAAATCGTCGATCCCAAAGAATTTCCGATCAAAACAACGGCTTACACTCCCTGTTTCCGTCGCGAAGCAGGTTCGGCTGGTCGCGAGAGCCGCGGGATGATTCGGATGCACCAGTTTGATAAAGTCGAACTCGTGAACATCGTGCATCCCGACGACTCGATGGCACAACTCGAAAAGCTCACCGCCGAAGCTGAAAAGGTGCTGCAACTCCTCGGCCTTCATTACCGGACGATCGAACTCTGCACGGGTGATTTAGGGAACAGCTCAGTGAAAACATACGACATTGAAGTGTGGGCGCCGGGTCACGGCGGCTACCTCGAAGTCTCAAGTTGCTCGAATTTCAATGACTGGCAGGCACGTCGAATGAACCTCCGTTACAAAGATGCTGAGACCGGCAAGAACGCGCCAGCGCATACACTGAATGGTTCAGGAACGGCGTTGCCACGACTTTACGTGGCCTTTATCGAAACGTATCAGCAAGCTGATGGATCGATTTCAATTCCTGAAATCCTCCAGCCTTACATGGGCACGGACCGGATTTCGGCGTGATGGATTCATCACTTAAAACGATCTTCGGATCGTTTTAAACGATATAGGGAAAGGGCGTTTTCACAGGTTACATTGTGTGATGAAGAATTTACTCTGCGCACTTCTCCCGATCTCCGCTGCAATTCTATCCTCGTGCAGTCCCGTTCGCACGCAGACTCCGGTCACAAATGAAACGGAAATTTCGCTGCGTGAGGAATTTGTAGGTTCGTGGAAACTTGACGAGGGGATTGTTCATGTCGCATTCGATGAAGATGGCTTTGGGCGGTTCGCCTCCACCTATTGGGAGGACAACGAGTTCGAGACGGCTCATGGAAAATTTAATGCCCTGAGATCAGAAAAGGACAAAGAGATGGGATTCATATCGATCCAAGTGGAGGAGGATGATCCCGAAAACAGAACCTACCAGTTTTGTGCATTCAAACTCGTTGAATCAGGCGAGATTTTGATCTGGCAGACCAATTCGATACGCGATTACGAGCCATTTCTTTCTGACAACAAAATGGTCGGTGAAATCGAGCGCAATAAATTTGGCGACTCAATTCTCTTCATGGACGGTGCTGAACTGGCTACCAAGACTGAGAAGTTTGGGAAATATTTTGATTTGGAAGATCCGATAGTTTTGACACGGGTACTTCCGAAAAAGGAGCCGGAACCGAAAGAGGACGACGACGTCGAAAAGTGAATTCCACGAATCAACAGCGAACCATGCGCGGACGCATTATTGCCTTCGCAACAAAAAGAAGCCCCGCAACAAAGTTGAGGAAGAACCAATCACTACAATGAAAGCAACGAATTACGATAAAATCACTCTTTTTGTTACTCAGGAGGGTTGATTCGATGAACAGACCCTGTTGATTTGTAAATGAATGCCCAAACCTCGTGTCAGTCTCGATTCGACATTTCTCTACCAGCTTTCTGCTGAGTTTTCTCCGGAAACGCCTGCCCTGATCGGCGTGAGCGGCGGCCGGGATTCGATGGTGCTGCTGCATTTGCTGAAATTAGCTGGTTTCGAGAATTTGGTCGTATGTCATGTGAATCATGGTTTGCGCGGCAGCGAGTCAGAAGCAGATGCCGATTTGGTGGCAAAAGTTGCTGCTGAACTTGAGTTTAAATGCGAATCAAAAACGGCAGATGTTGCCAAATACGCGGCGGAAACGAAACAATCGCTCGAACTCGCGGCGCGGCAGGTGCGGCATGATTTCTTCGCTGAAATGGCGTTGAAACACGATTGCACCGGCATTTTTCTGGCTCACCACGCCGATGATCAGGTGGAAACCGTCCTGATGAATTTCTTTCGCGGAAGCGGGCTTCGCGGTTTAGGCGGAATGCGGCGATCCAGTGAATTTCGACACGGTGCCCGCGACCTGATTTTTAATCGTCCCCTGCTGGAAGTCTGGGGTGAAGCGATTGATCTTTATTGCTCAGAAAATTCGATTCCGTTTCGGGAGGATCGGTCGAATTTTGATCCTGAATTTGCGGTGCGAAATCGGGTTCGTCAGCAGCTGATCCCCGATCTCGCAGACATCTTCGGGCGCGATATTCGCGGCGCGGTCGAACGCCTGTCGCGAGTTTTAAAAATGGAAGAAGCCGTCCGCGAATCGCAAATCGACTCGGTGTTTGCCGATCTGATTGATGACAACGGTGCTCTCGATTCGAAAAAACTCGCCGAAATGGCCGAGGCCGATCAGTTTCGAATCGTTGCCCGTTGGTTGTCAGAAAGCGGAGTTCCCGACTGCGGATTTTCTGAAATTCAGCGAGTCCTCGATTTGTTGTCCGAATCGGGTGACCCAGCGAAAATCAATCTCCCGGCTGATGTGCATGCCCGCCGTCGAGCGGGTCGAATTTTTCTCGAAAAATGAGCGGCCATTCCGACATTCTTATCATTGGTGGCGGTATCGTGGGGCTTTCAACAGCCTACAACGTTCTGCTGCAAAACCCTGATTGCTCAGTCACGGTCCTCGAAAAAGAATCAGTGCTGGCCCAACATCAAACCGGCCATAACTCAGGCGTTCTGCATTCAGGGATTTATTACAAACCGGGATCGTTGAAGGCCGATAATTGCCGCAAAGGAAAACGGGCGATGGAGGAGTTTTGCGCGGCCGAAGGAATTGATTTCGAAATTTGTGGAAAGGTAATCGTTGCCCTAAACGATTCTGAAATTCCAGCGATGAATCAGATTTTTGAACGTGGGCAGGCCAATGGGGTGGACTGCACCCTTATTGATCAAGAACGACTTCGGGAGATCGAGCCCCACGCAGCGGGGATTGCAGCAATTCATGTTCCTGAGGCCGGAATCGTGAATTACCGCCAGGTGTGCGAACGTTTGGGCGAACAAATCGCGGCGATGGGCGGGAAGATCCTGCTCGATGAGAAAGTCGAAGACATCACCCTTTTTCCAACAGAGGTCGCGGTCGATACAGCACGCAACACATTCGTGGGACGCCATGTGGTGAATTGCGGCGGGTTGTATTCGGATAGACTCGCACGGCTTTCGGGGCGAGATCCGAATGTTAAAATCGTGCCGTTTCGGGGCGAATATTTCGAATTGAAATCCGAGGCACAATCGCTCGTGAATCACCTGATTTATCCCGTTCCCGATCCGGCATTTCCTTTTCTAGGCGTCCATTTCACGCGAATGATCGAGGGCGGCATCGAATGCGGGCCAAACGCGGTGTTGGCTTTCGCGCGGGAAGGCTACGAAAAATACAAGATTAACGTCGGCGAGCTGTTTGAATCACTGACCTATCCGGGCTTTATCAAAATCGCCGCAAAATATTGGAAAACCGGTGCGGGCGAAATGTGGCGTTCGATCAGCAAACCTGCCTTTGTGAAGGCGCTCGCGCGGCTGTTGCCGGAGATTCACGAAGACGATCTTGTGGCCGTCCCAGCCGGTGTTCGCGCTCAGGCAATTTCACCGGACGGGCAAATGGTCGATGACTTTTTGATCGTCGAGCACCAGCGCATCATCAACGTCTGCAACGCTCCCAGTCCTGCGGCGACGGCGGCTTTGAATATTGGAAAAACGATCGCTGAGAAGATCAAATTGTGATCGTCACAACTCGGTGATTTTTTGAATCAACGCGACGCCGAGGTCAGCTTTGGACTGCATCGGAATACGTTCATCACGGCCATCAGCGAAGAACAAACGCACTTCATTTTCGTCCCGATCAAACCCGATGTCTTTGCGGCTGACGTCATTTGCCACCAGCAGGTCGCACCCTTTCCGCTGCATTTTTTCAACCGCATGTTTTTCGAGATCGTGCGTTTCAGCAGCAAACCCAACAAGCGTTCCTTTGAATCCAAAAACAGAACGAGCACTCCCCAAAATATCCTCGGTTTTCTCCATTTCGAGAGTCATCGAATCGGAGTTCTTTTTGATCTTTTCGGCGGCGATATTTTTGGGTCGGTAATCAGCAACCGCGGCACAAAAAATTGCTGCATCAACAGAATCACCAATTCGATCGCGAACGGCCTCAAACATCTCGTGACTCGATTCTACAGCAATTGTTTCGACTCCCGCAGGAGGCGCAAGATTGACCGGACCGGACACAAGAATCACCTCATGGCCCGCTTTTTCAGCCGCCTCAGCGAGGGCATAGCCCATTTTTCCCGATGACTGATTCGAAATGTATCGAACAGGATCGATTGCCTCGCGCGTCGGGCCGGCTGTGATGAGAATTCGCATGTGAAATTAAATTTTTCGAACCAATAGGGTCTGTTCGTCGAACTTACCCTGTCTGATCGAAATGGCTTCACGAACCAATAGGGTACGTTCGATGAATCAACCCTGTTGGTTCGTAAAAATCGTTTTTTAAATAATCTGCATTCGCGTGAGATCCTGGGTATCAATCACTCCTACAGGCTTGCCTGCGTCATCGATGACTACAAGATCGTCGATTCGGGCTTCTTCGAGCATGTGAAGAACTTCTCCGGCGAGTTTGTTTTCGGTAACTGAAATCGGATTTTTCGTCATGAAATCGGAGACGGGGCGTTCGCCGATTCCGCCTTTTTCGTTGGAAAACGCACGGGCAAAATCGCCTTGAGTAAAAATTCCTTCCATTCGGCCTTCAGAATCGATCACGACAACTGCTCCGGCTCGGGCCGCTGACATTTTCTCGAGTGCTTGAAAAATCGTTGCATCACCGGCGAGACGAACAAATCCTTCGCCTGTTCGCATGATGTCGCGAGCCCGGGTAAGCAGCGCTTTTCCGAGAGAACCACCTGGATGGAGGTCGGCGAAGTCTTCTTTTTTAAAGCCACGTGCTTCCAGCAATACCATCGCGAGCGCATCGCCCATCACGAGCATGTTCGTCGTACTGGAAGTCGGGGCAAGATTAAGCGGGCAGGCTTCGCGCTGAACATTGACGTCGAGGACGTGATCAGATGTTTTTGCCAATGTGGATGCCGATTTTCCCGTCATTCCGACGATCGTGGCGCCAAGACGCTTCAAATGCGGAAGCACCGCGAGGAGCTCGGCAGTCTCACCGGAATAGCTCATGGCGAGGACGACATCACCTTCATCGATCAGGCCAAGATCGCCGTGAAGGGCATCCTGACAGTTTAAAATGGCGGCGGTAGCGCCGGTGGAATTGAGCGTCGCGGCAAGCTTGTTGCCGATATTTCCGGATTTCCCGACCCCGACGATGATGATTTTGTGGCCGGAATCGATTGCGATGCGCATTGCGTCGACGCAATCACAGAACGGCTGACCGACGCGATCGAGCAATCGGGTGAGTTCTTCGATTTCGAGCGTGATGACACGCCGGGCTTTTTCGAGGTAATCCATGGACGTTGAAACGATAGCACCGCAGGGAAATTCGAAAACTCCATTTTCCACGGTGGTGAGACGTGGTATGCGTTGGGTGTATTTGCAAACTGAAGTATCATCCCCCAAACCGATTGTCGGCTGTTTCTGCTCCACTTTTCTGGCGGCGGAAATGCTGCATGTCTATCGTCAAATCACGGGCTTGGCGAATGTTGAGCCGGTGGTGTTCACGCAAAAGCGACAACACGCGGATCGTTTCCCATTTCCTGATGGCAACGTGGTGGAGCTGTCTCGCCCCCCGGGACTGCTGCGCGAGTGGCGGCGGTTCGCATCGCGGCGGCTTTCGAAAAGCCCGCCGGTGATGTTTCGTTCTGAGCTGGCGGAATTGGAATCGGGGCTGCGGGATCGCAATGTGGCGGTGCTGCACGCTTATTTTGGAAACAGCGGTCCGTTTTTGCTGCCGCTACTGAAATCGCCAACGAAGCCGTGTCCAGTGATCGTGAGTTTTCACGGAGCGGATGCCGGAGTGGATTTGGAAAAACCGCGTTATCGAGAGGCGATGCTGGAAGTTTTTGCCAATGCAGATGCGATTTTGGCGCGCTCGGATTCGTTGCTCCAGGAATTGGAATCGTTGGGATGTCCGGCAGAAAATCTGCATCTTTCGCGAACGGGGATTCCGATGGAGGACTGGCCGTTTTGCGAAGCGCGAATTTTTCCTGAAGATGGCGCGTGGCGAATTGTGCAGGCGGGGCGTTTAATCGAAAAAAAGGCCTACGATGTGTCGTTGCGGGCGTTTGCGAGATTTCGGAAAGATTTCCCGCAGGCAACGTTTGAACTGGTCGGAGATGGCCCTTTTCGAGAAAACCTCGAAGCGCTCGCGGATGAATTAGGCATTACTGAAGCGGTTTCGTTTCGCGGATTTTTGGATCAAGACGAATTGCGTTCGACTTACGAAAACGCCCATCTTTTTCTACACCCCAGCCGAACAGGAGCCGACGGAAATCGCGAGGGCGTTCCCAATGCGATGCTTGAAGCCATGGCGACGGGGTTGCCGGTGGTAGCGACCGATCACGGCGGAATTCCAGAAGCGGTCGATGACGGTGCCAGCGGATTTTTAGTCGCTGAAGATGACGAGAATGCTGTTTTGCAGCGAATGCAAGAAATCGCGGGAAACGCGATGCTGTGGACCGAACTTGGAAAAACAGCTACTCAACACGTGCGTGAACGATTCGAGCGTGGGGCGCAAATCGCAGCGCTGGAAGCCGTTTATGACAGCGTGATTTGACCTCCAGCGAGAAGCCTTACCGCAGGCCGCTCAAGTGCAGATCAAACACAACTGAAACGGGCTCGCCATCAGCGTAGCCGATGTATCCCCCGGCCATGCCATCGCCGTTGTTGTCGCTTTGACCTAATGAAACAAAGCCATCGATTCGGTTGTCGTAGACTTTCACATCGCAATCGTCATCCCAGGAAACGTTCTTTTTCTTGGTCTGACTCGTTGCAAGTCTCACCTCGTTGTCGGAATAAATTTTCTCCTGAAGGTTGCGGTCAATGATCGTGAACCAGCGAGCATACGCGACATTGAAATTGCGTGACGTTTTGGTGCGCGCTCGTTTCCATTCGGTCACGGGCGTCATTGAAATATTGATGCGTATGAATGCCGGAAAGCGGCGGAAACGGTCGGATGCGGTTGCCACATGGATTTCGAATTCACCTGTCGGCAATTCGCAATCGAGCGTGTAGGCATCGAGATCTTCTTCCAGCTTAGGCTGAATACACATGGTTCCCGAGCTGGAGAGGAGCGTGCCAATCCATTGCGTTTCAAATGAAACATATTCGGAATCGACAAGCGCTCGATCATTCTCTTTGAACGCGGCTTCCATCATCTCAACGACGTCGTTGGTCTCCATGGCTTTTTAAAAAACAGATGAATTTAGTGTGGCAGGCGGGAACTGAAATCAGCAGTAGAATTTCATTTTGAGTTCCCTTTTCTCCCAGAATTTAGGGGTGCGCCGCATTCTGTCATCTATTTTTCGTGATGTTTTAAACACGTTTTTCCGCCAATCCGATCAGACTCGCTCAAGCTTAATCGGATAAGTATTTCCGGAAGCCCACTGGGGAACGTAAACACTTTCGTCTTGATCGATCCAGATACCGTGCGGCTTCTGAAAAGGACTATCGGCTGCTTTTTTCATCTTCGTGAGATTGAAGCTCGCATCCTGAGCCGGTGCTTCGCCGCCGGGATTCGAAACGACTTGGTTGTTTTTATCCACGACAGTGATCAAGCCATCAAGGTGCGGAGCAATCATGTAATCGCCGTGATTTGCGACCTGACAAACTTTCATCCCTGGAACGGGAATCGTCTGCAAATGAATCCCCGACAAGGTGAAGCGCTTCAATGCGCTGTCCGATCGTGAACAGATCATCAAGGTGTGATTTTCCGGATCACGCGTGTCGACGATACCACCGTGGGGCGTATTCAAACTCTCGGGGCTGCCGCCCTTTCCTCCGAAAATATTGAGGATCTCGCCATCCGCTGCATGATGCATCACCCAGCTGCTTCCGTAACCGTCCCCGACGTAGAACGTGCCATCCGGCGCGGGCATGATGTTTGTTGGAGCCCATTTAATCTTCGCATTCTTTCCCCGGTACTGCGGCAGATCGGGACGGCCCAGTTCCATGATGACCTTGCCCTTCATGTCGGTTTTGAAAACCTTGCCCAGCTTTGTATCACTCAGAAAAAGGAAATCCGTTCCGTTTTCATTCACCAAATCCAACCCGTGCGCTCCAGGAAACGTCGTGCCCCATGAATCAACGAGCTTGCCACTTTTATCGTAAATGATGACGTTGTTCTTCACGTTGGTTTGAAAAAGAATCAGCCGCCCCTTTGAATCACCCGCCATTTCGTGGCAATTCGCGACCGGCGTTTGGGCTGGATCCAAATTTCCCCAGCCCTCGACGACTTTGTATTTAAAATCCCCATGCCCAATGATCTTCGGCGCCTGAGCGCGAGACTTTGAGGTCAGCGCGAAAAAACCGGAGACTCCTGCAATCGCAGCTCCGGTTGAGGTCGAAACAAAACGGCGCCGACTGGGGCTTTCTGAAAGATTCTGTAATTTTTGCATAAGATCAGGCTACCAATCCGCATTACCGGTGTGAAGCACACAAATCCGCCATTCGGCATCATAATTGCGCAGGAAAAAAGATTGAGTGCGAACAGTGCGGGCGTTAGTCTCGCAATTCTGAATTTTGAATTCGGCTACAGTCCGGATTTAAGTAAAACCAAATAAAAAATACGACTATGAGCGACATCATTCCAATGATCAGTTCCGGCACGACCGGCCCACTCGGCGTTCTTCACCTTCCTCGTTTGTGGCTCAAGGCCTCACTCGGTGCAGCTGGAAAACTCCACTCTGACTACCCTGCAATCGGCGCTGGCTACGACCAGATGGTTCTCGACGGCCTCGGTATCGACAAAGCAGCTTTCGAAAGCTTTATCGCTGGCAAGCCAACTTACGTTGAGACCGAAGCATGGATTCTTGAGCAAAAAGGCGGTTCCCTCGATCAGGGTGCTGTCACAGCGCTGAATGATTCCATCATCGGCTACAACCACGACGACGACACGCGTGCGGGCATCTGCTCAACTGCAGGTCGTGCTGACGACGGATCCGTAAAAGACGCGATTCACCTCAACAACCTTGAAGATTGGGCTGATTTCCATAGCCAGAATCTCAAGTAAGTGGTGCTGAGATTTCCGACCCGAATTTTTGTTCGCATCGAAATCCAAATCATTTCAAAAACCCGGTTTCGCGCAAGCGAAGTCGGGTTTTTTTGTTTTGCCGATGCCGCTTCGATTTGCGAGACTTCGTAGGAAAAGTAATCGAGAATTTCGAAACTCATGTCTTCTGAAAAAAATAGCCTGTCCGCCGCTCTCATCGCCGGCGGGGAATCCTCCCGTTTTGGCGAGGACAAGGCCTTTTACCAATGGCGCGGGCAGCCGCTGTTTGCGTTTCAGTTGGCGAAATTGGCGCAGCTTGAGCCGGAGCAAATTTATCTCTCGGCGAATCAAAATCAGCCGTTCCCCGATTTCATAGAGGGGATTTCTATCGTCCATGATCTAGATGGCAATCTCGGTCCCATCGGCGGTTTGGCTGCGTGTTTAGAACAATGCGAAACGGATTTCCTCGTCGTTCTCGCTGTCGATTTACCGAATCTTTCCCCCGATTTTCTGAAACAACTCGTCGACACAGGAAAAGGCATCGTTCCTCGAATCGATGGGCGTTTCGAACCGCTGGCTGCGGTTTATCCAAAATCAATCCTGCAGCTCGTTCGCGAACAAATCGCAGCGGGTGAACTCTCGCTTCAGAAATTAATCGCGAAAGCCGGTCTGGAAGCGCTGGAAATCGAATCGGAAGCAGATCGAGCTTTGTTTGCGAATTTGAATCGGCCGGAAGACCTCGCCACGATCCAACAGGGTCTATTCGACAAACCAACCCTATTGGATCGTTTTAAAGCCGGAAAAGGATTTGCTGCAGTCGAAGATTTTGTTGCTGCTGAAGAACCGCTCGAAATCCGAATCGAAGACCGCAGCATTGCCGTGATGATGCGGACGCCCGGGCATGACGACGAATTGACCGCGGGATTCCTGCTGACGGAGAGCGTGATTAAATCCGGCGACGAGATTTTCGAAATTTCAGCCTGCCCTGATGTCGATCCCGAAGGGATTGGGAATACGATTCAGGCAAAATTGGCACCGGGCCATTCCGTTGATTTGGAATCGCTTACCCGACACGTTTTTACATCGAGCAGTTGTGGCGTCTGCGGGAAAGCCACGATCGATTCCATTTTTCAGCAATACGATTCAATTCCGGCTGAAACCGGCGGAGTTGTTTCTGAAAAGGTGCTGCTTTCGCTTTCAGGAACATTGCGTGCCGCTCAGGAAACGTTCGACCGAACCGGTGGATTGCACGCCAGTGCGATTTTTGACCGCGAGGGAAATCTGCAGTGGCTTCGCGAAGATGTCGGCCGTCACAACGCGCTCGACAAGGTGATTGGTCGCGCCGTTCTCGACGGCAAAATTCCACTTTCCAATTCAATTTTACTCGTCAGTGGTCGAATTTCATTCGAGCTGATGCAGAAAGCCCTCGCCGCTGGAATTCCCATCGTGGCAGGTATTTCAGCGCCAAGCAGTTTGGCAGTTGAAGTCGCCAAAGAGAGCGGCCAGACCCTCATCGGCTTTTTGCGGGAGCGAAGTTTCAATGTTTACGCGAATGCATTTCGGGTGCAGAAGTCTGAGCCATGATGATTATTCCTATCGAAGATTTTTTTGACGACATCATTACAAAAATGATGCGCGGTCACAGAATCACGGAAGCTGAGCTTTCAGCGAAAACCGGAGTCCCGACTGACGTGTTGGCTCGACTGTGCCGAGGTGAATTCTGCGATGCAGATGCGTTGAAAAAAGTCGCACGAGCGCTCGATCTGGATGTCGATGCCCTGACTATTGCGGCTTCAAAAGCATGGGCTCCACGAATGGTTTCGCTGGATGGGTTGGAGATTTTCAACGCCGCCTACCGCGACATGCGGGTGAACTCGTTTCTGATTTGGGATCCGGAAACCAAGGTCGCGGCGATTTTTGATACGGGCACGAATTCACTACCGATGGTTGAACGGGCAAAGCAGCTTGGGCTGACGATCGAGTCGATTTTTCTAACGCACACGCACAACGATCACGTCGCGGATTTGCAGCGGCTTGATGCAGCGCTCGATTCTAATGTCCGCAAATATTGTAACAGCACCGAGCCATGGCCGGGAACAGAACCTTTTGATGAAGGCGCTGAATTTTCGATTGGCAATTTGAAAGTCGAAACGCGAACCACATGGGGTCACTCCCCCGGCGGAACGACGTATGTAATTTCCGGTCTCGCCGAGCCGGTCGCGGTTGTTGGCGATGCCATGTTCGCCGGATCAATGGGCGGGGGACTTGTTTCATGGGACGACGCGTGGAAAACGAATCGCGAAAAAATCATGACGCTGCCGGATGAAACTATTTTGTGTCCTGGTCACGGCCCGATGACGACGGTTGGGGAAGAAAAACGCCACAATCCGTTTTTTGCGGGTGAGTTTTAAGATCACTTTAAAAATTGTACCACCTTTGATGTCCTTTTCGAAACGCTTTCAACTGTGAAAGTATCTTTCCTGCAGAATAACGCTCATGAGGCCCACTATTCATGGCCTCTAGGGTCGTGACGACTTCTTCAGAATCCATCGCAATTGACGAGTCTTCGATATACGGTCTGCAGATTTCGAGCCTCGGATCCCCTAGAAGAATCTTAGAAAGATTTTGAAAATTACGTTCGAAGTTATTGTGCAAAGTTCCTCCGAAATTGATAATCCACACCTCAATCTCCTGTTGGTTACTTCCTACAGTGAAGTATTCAGGAAATTCCGAATTGTTGGAGAGCCTTTTAAAAACTTTGGCGGAAATCTCCGAGGAAAACTCTCTGTCTTCGCCAAACGGCCCTGCTGGTATCGGGCATTGTTCCATCAAGTGAACCGTAATTTGCAGATTCAAAGCCCATTCACCCTCGAAATTCGAAGGCGTAACAGTCACGCACTCATAAACTCCTTTGATTCGGTTTCTCCTGACGGAATCAATATAGCATTTTCCTTGGCGCAATTTGAACCGTTTCGAATCACCCAGTTCGATTTGCTGGAACAAGTTTTCATCCAATAGTTCAACTAACTCTCCTTTTCTCATTTCGAATATTATTCAATCTTCACCGGAATCGCTTCGCACGCTTTTTGCCAGCCCTCAAAATTCCAGCGATTGGGAAATCCGGAGCACTGGTAGGGCTTCACGTCGTTGATCTGACAGTGATTTTTTCCTTCGAGAAAAATGCACTCGCCGTTTGGCTTTTCGGTCAGGGTCAGGCCGCCGCGATTGAGCCGGAGGTCGGTGTATTCAGCCACAAAATCGTAGAGGGGCATTTTTAGATAGTCCGCGATTTTTTGCATTTCGGCATCATCGACGGGCACTTCTCCGGGCCAACGGCAACAATTGCCGCAACGCTGACATTGGTAGTGAATTTTCTCTTCGTTGTCGGTGCCTTCGGACATCGGCCCCACCTTCGTGTGGAAAGTCGTTCGGGCAATTCCCAAATTCGTTTCAGGGGTTCCACAAAACTTTTAGCAAGTTCGGCTACCGTTTGGATTTTCCGAGAGGACGCGATCCGTTTATTTGCGATCAATAATGCGAAAATTTCGTTCGAAGAGAAAGAAAAGGGATCTCTCGAAGTGGGAAAGCGGGCCAATTTCATTGCGCTTGAGGAGGACATTCTGACCTGCGACGTTGATAAAATCCGCAGCATTAAAGTGTCACAAACCAACGTAGGCGGGGCAATGATTTATCCAGAGTTGCCGCAAAAGTGACTTTTAGAAGCTGGGAAGAGTCTCTTCTTTGCGATGCAACATTGATATTGTATTTAAAAGCAGGGTGCTTAACTTGGTTAGGAAACACACGACACTGAATGAGACATGAGACGGCAAGCGCTTCCCTGATTGGGAGGAAGGTTTGCGGGACATGGCTGCGAATTGCGGCTGTGCTCTCGGTCGTAGTTGTGCAGCTCACGGCTTTTTCCAACGATCAAGTTTCTGTCTCTCAGCAGCATTCCCGGGGAGTTTGCATTGGAATGCGGCCAAATGGCATCGTGCAGGTGGAAGGAGTGCTTCGTTCCGAGAGTGAAGCACGCGGCATTCTGTTGGCGATCCGTTCAGTTCGGCCGGATCTCCGGGTTTCGGTCGAAAAACTGATGATTGATCCTTCCGCGCCTGCAGTCCCGGTATTGAATCAAATTCCTGATTTCATTGAAGAACTGTCGCTCACCACTCACGAATGGGATTTGTGCGTCAAACCAAGTGAATTTCTCGTTTCAGGCCAGACTGACAGTTTGGTAACCCACGCCACCTTTGAAGCGATGTTAAATATTGTGCGTTTTGAAAGTGACTCTTTGAAAACTCGTAATCTTATTTGCCTGGTTGCGACGGCAGACCTCCCCGAAGTTCCCCGTAACTTGCCGAATGCGCTCACAGAACACGAAGAGTTTTTCAAAAATATGCCAACTGCGGAGCGCATGGCGAATTCATTAGTTGCTGCAGCGGCGCAATCGAACCCAGCCGATATTTCTTTCGCCGGCAGTCTTGCAACTCCCCCCAGCCTCATGTCAAGACTGCTGAATCTTGAACTTGCAGGGCTCGGGAAGAAAATAACGAACAGTGCGGATGCGGGACTTTTGGTTCCAGACCGGTTGAACTGGCTTTTTCTGGAAGCCGATCGCGCATTGCACACTCCGCCGCCGCTCATCGCTACCATTATTGCGACGCCACTCTCTGATGAAGGTGCTGAAGCGCAGGAGGATTCGACGCCGGTATTTGTTGCAAGCCTCGTTCAAGTTGAGCCCGCCGAGCCAGCTCGCCCATCACTTTCGAAACGTTTTTTGATGCGCGCTAAGCCCAAAAATAAGCGCAATCTCAAAGTGCTGGGAAGGGTGCCGTTTGGCAGCCAGAGCTTCATGCTTCAAACGACGCAAATGACCGCCGTGGACAAATTTGCAGGGGAATTGCTCACCGATCTGCGAATCAATGACGATGTCATTCTCCTGGCACGAGTTGGTGGGACCGGCACGGATGCCTTCAATGAATGGGTCAGCAATAAGCGAGTTGAGGAAGTGAAAAGAAGCCTTCTGAGTTCCGGGATCGCAAAAGAAAGAATCTCGGTGGAATTAAAAGCAGCCCGTTCGGATGATGAAAATTTAAATACGGTTGAAATTCGTGTGCCTATTCAGGCAGAAGCAACCGCATCGATTTTCCGAAAACCCACAGTGGCGGGAACGAAAAATCCCGAAACGCCGAACGCTCCAACGACTTCGGAAATCACCGCACCTGCGATAACCGATCAATCTCCGATTGCGGCACCGGCTTCAATTTTCAAAACGCCGGAAAATTTGCCAACGATTGATGCGCCGATTTCCACTCCAATCGCCGTTCCGGTTCCCGAAACGGGCGTAGTCTTGAGGGTTGAATGAGAGCGCAAAGCGAGCGAAGACTTCTCTACGCATCATGGATCCGCTCGTTTCTCTGAAAAATATCTCGATCGATACCGGCTCTCGGCGGCGCTGGTTTCGCTATCGGATGTCTGAAGAAAAGCTCGTCGACGACGTGTCATTCGATATTGCGCCGGGACAATGCTTCGGCCTGGTTGGTGGCGAAGCCAGTGGAAAATTACCAGTTACCTTCGCCCTTTTAGGGCTTCATCAGGTGTCTGATGGTGAAATTCATTTTGATGGGCAATCCATCGAATCAATGACTCGACGAAAGTTCCACCCATTGCGAAAACATATCCAAGCCGTGTTTTGGGATGAGCTCGGTCAAATGAATCCCCGTTTGACGCTCGATCAGGCTTTTCGCCAAGTAATTCGAGTTTGGAATGTGAACGCTGATAAATTCGAAATTCTGAGCCGTATTGAAAAGGTGATGGACTCCGTAAAACTTCCGGCTTCAACCCGATATCAAACTCCGCTCGAACTTGATCCGGCTGATCGCCAGCTCGCAGCGATTGCCCGGGCGCTGCTTCCTGAGCCCAAATTTCTCATCGCACACGAGGTGACGCGCGGGCTCGATGTCGTCGAACAAGCCCAAATTTTGAATCGAATTTGCGACATTCGCGACGATTCAAACCTCAGCATTATGGTGGTAACAGACGATCTTGCAGTTGCAGAACATATGAGCGATAGTATCGGCGTGCTGCATCATGGTCGGCTCCTTGAGACAGGGCCAACCAATCAGATCGTGATGCATCCCGAGCACGATTACACACGCAGGCTGGTGGGTTCCACCGTGACATATTTCCCATCCTGATGACCCCACTTCTTCGCAAATTTTTTGGCATGAATTGGCTGCTTTTCGTAGCCATGATGGCGCTTCTCATTTTTGGCTGCAGCGCAATTTACAGCGCCAGCGGCCAGCGCGACCCCGAGCTCGCCGGCAAATGGCGTGACCAGGTCGTTTTCGGCGTGATCGGATTGATCCCGTTCTTCATCGCTTCACTCATTGATTACAAGTGGGTCAAATGGCTCGGACTTCCCTTTTACATTGCCGGCCTCGGACTGCTCGTTTACACGCAATTTTTCGGTGTAGACATTTATGGCACGAAAGGCTGGGTCGATCTCGGATTCATATCGATTCAGAGTTCTCAGGTAGCTATCGCAAGCGGAATCATCGTCATGGCGCTGATTCTTGCGCATTTACACAAGCTGCATCCCGTTTTCCGAAATCCCTTCATGCGTTTGGCCATCACTGGAATTGCCGGAATTATTCCCTGCGGCCTCGTTTTGCTTCAGGGCGACTTTGGATCGGCCATGGTGTGGATTCCAGTGATCGCCGCAATGGTTTTAGTGGGAAACATTCCGTTTCGCTACTTAACCGTCATCGTTCTCTGCGGCACCATGTTTTTGCCGTATGCGTTCTTTGGCCTGAAAGAATACCAAAAAAAGCGGATCACGGTTCAATTCGAGATGTTGATGGGTAAAAAAGTCGACATTCTCGGTGACGCTTATTCGGCCTACAATAATCTACTCGCCATCGGTTCAGGTGGCTGGGACGGCAAAGGATTTGCCAATAAAAACACGGTGAATAACAAGGGTTTCATTTCGAACAAGACAGCGATCAATGACTTT
>ERZ887942.643-NODE-643-length-27141-cov-6.847744_pt1 | contig 27141 bp, 32 predicted proteins | sample MGYA00521099_ERZ887942 | MGnify/ENA primary metagenome ERZ887942 (study PRJEB32303, sample SAMEA104408605) | aquatic metagenome | biome: Brackish water; feature: Pelagic; material: water | place: Baltic Sea | collected 2014-06-07T06:48:00 | depth 16,251 m ...
GAACGCAGCAACCGCCGATGCTCCGGTAGTCGAGCTCGTCGAAGAAGAACTGCTCGTCGAGGAGATCTCCATCGACGGCATGTGTGGCGTGTACTGAGCTCCGTAGCGGACTCGACCAACATGACCGACTCCCTGCTCGAGCAGCGACTGATGCTGCATCCGCAGGTGGCACTGCGCCCGGAACCATTCGGTGCGCTCGCGTACCACTACGGCAACCGGAAGCTGGTCTTCCTGAAGCATCCTGACGTTGTGCGGCTTGTTCGGGCCCTTGACGGCACCGGCACCACCGCCGAAAAACTCTCCGAGTGTAAAATCGACGCAGCCCGTTGGCCGTCGTTCGAGCATGCACTCGCCAACCTCCACGCATCGGAGATGCTCAAATGAGCAAGACCCAACTCGTCGAACAACTCAAGAGTGGCCTCGACGCCCCCATCTGCCTGACGTGGGAGTTGACCTATGCCTGCAACCTCGAATGCGTGCACTGCCTGTCGTCATCAGGGCGCCGCGACCCACGCGAGTTAACAACCGACGAGGCCAAAGCGGTCCTCGACGAACTGCACGACCTGCAGGTCTTCTACATCAACATGGGTGGCGGCGAGCCAATGATCCGTCGCGACTTTTTCGAGCTGCTCGAGTACTCGATCAGCCGAGGTATTGGCGTCAAGTTCTCCACCAACGGAGCATTTATCGATACTGCCAAGGCCAAGCGCCTTGCAGCAATGGACTACCTCGATATCCAAATCAGCCTCGACGGCACCGATGCAGTCACCAACGATGCCGTCCGCGGTGAGGGCTCCTACGACACAGCGATCCAGGCGATGAACCATCTGCGCGAAGCAGGCTTCGGTGAGTTCAAGATCTCTGTCGTTGTCACTCGCTACAACGTTGACCAGCTCGACGAGTCCAAGGCGTTGGCCGACGAATACGGGGCCCAGCTCCGCATCACCCGCCTTCGCCCGTCCGGCCGCGGCGCCGACAGCTGGCACGACCTGCACCCGACACAGGCTCAGCAGCGTCAGATCTACGACTGGTTGGTCCTCAACGGCGAGAACGTCCTGACCGGCGACTCGTTCTTCCACCTCAACGCACTTGGAGAAGAGCCGCTTCCGGGCCTCAACATGTGCGGCGCCGGGCGCGTGGTCTGCCTGATCGATCCAATCGGTGACGTGTACGCCTGCCCGTTCGTTATCCACGACGAGTTCAAAGCTGGCTCGGTCCGCGACGACGGCGGCTTCAGCCAGGTGTGGAAACAGAGCGACCTGTTCACCGAACTTCGTGAGCCACAGTCGGCTGGCGCATGCTCCGGGTGCGGAGAGTTCGACGCCTGCCAAGGGGGCTGCATGGCCGCCAAGTTCTTCACGGGCCTCCCGCTCGATGGCCCCGATCCCGAATGCGTCAAGGGCCATGGCGAAGCGGCACTGCTAGCAGCATCGTCGGTCCAGGTACCGAAGCCGATGATGGACCACTCCAAGCCGAGCCGAGTACCGGTCACCATTGGACGCCGCTAACTCAGTCCGCGGCGAGTCCTGAGACGTAGCTCTCTTCGATCACTTCGCGAAGTCCGTTGCTCTCGATGTCGAACTGGGTCCCGATAATTTCGGCCAGGTCGGGTGTGTCGGCGAGGTCGGCCCACGACTCAGGCTGCCAAACCTTGCCTCGTCGAAACGACTTGGCGCAGTGGCTGTACAGCTCGGCGACTTCAACCACAATTGCTGCCTTCGGTCGCCGCAGTTCGACGGTGAAACCATCAAGAATCGCGGCGTCGGTCGTCACCGTTGCTGGTCCGTTGATCCTGACTGTCTCGTCTTTACCAGGCATCAGCAGCAGCAGTCCGACGAACGGATGGGAAACGATGTTCTCGAGCGTGTCGAGCCGGTTGTTCCCGTTCAGGTCGGGGATCGCAATGTGGCGATCGTCGAGCCGCTGCAGGAACCCAGGTGGCCCGCCGCGCGGCGACGCGTCCATGGAATCTCCGCCGTTGGAGGTCGAGATAACAATGAATGGACAACGATCGATGTACGCCGCCGACATCTCATCAATCACAGCAAACGCCTTGTTCGCCACGAGCTCATTCGGTTCTCGATACAGCTCGCGGAGGCCGGCCCGGTCGGTGATGCGGTCGTTGATCTGCATCCTCCGAGACTAGGCGGAGCGGTCGGGAGCAATGACGGCCGGAGCCGGAGCGTCGGTGACGAACTCCACCTGCTGCACGGCGCGAGTGATTGCAACGTCGAACAGACGCGCGCCGCGTGGAGTTGGCCTCGTCGATGAGACGCTGGTCGGCGCGGGTTCATGCGCGCTTCGTGCCAACCGCGAGCACTCGTTGTCAAAGTCAGGGAAGAGGTCAGGGCCCGGCAGGCGGCCCCACGCCGGAAGTTTCACTCTCGCGTTGGTTGGGCGCAGTCAACAACGTGTCAAGATGCCACCCGTGTTGGCGGTGCTGCTCATTTTCTTGTCGTACGCCCTCGGCACTTTTCCGAGCGCGATCTTGGTGGCGCGCGCCAACGGCATAGACATTTCCACCGTCGGGTCGGGCAACCCGGGTGCTTCGAATGTCACGCGGGCACTCGGGTGGCGCAAGGGTGTGTGGGTCTACGTGCTCGATGCGCTCAAGGCCGGCCTCGCCACTGGCCTCGGCTTAGGGATGGGCTTCGACTGGGCCGGCACCGGTCGACCGCTCGGCTATGTCTGCGGCGTTGCCGCTGCGCTCGGCCATATGTTTCCTGCGACTCGTGGCTTCAAGGGCGGCAAGGGAGTGGCCTGCGGATCAGGCGCCTTGATCGTGCTGCAACCAATCATCGGCATCGCTGCACCGATCGTGTGGTGGTTGCTCAGCAAGATGACCGGCAAGGCTGCGCTGGGCTCGATCCTGACCGTGGGCTCGGTACCAATCGGCCTCGCGCTCACCGGCCGTCCAGCCTGGGAGTTCGGCGCGATGGCAGGCCTGTGCGGCCTCATCCTCGTCAAGCACTGGCGAAACTTCGGTCGGTTGATCCGACGCGAAGAGCCGGGTTTGCGCCGCTGAAGCAGGCAGCGTCAGGCGGGAATGCCGTCGGTCGAGAACAGCGCAGGCCAGCCGCCCGTGTGAATGAACACGATGTCCTCATCGGCAAAGCGACCTTCCTCAGCGAGGCCAAGCGCACCAGATAGGCCCTTGCCCGAGTACGTGCGATCGCACAGCCAACCACCGTTGGCCGCTGCCCAGCGGACCGCGTTGTCGCCAGCTGTGGTCGGCACTGCGTAGTCGCCGCCGATCCAGCGCTTGTCGACTTCCACGTCGACGGGATCGATGCGCACATCGGTGAGCGCCATCAGATCGAGCGTCTGGTTCGCCAGGTCGGCAATGTTGGGCAAGCCAATGTTCACTCCCTTGGCGACGCCGATGGCCACGATGCCCGGCACGGTACGGCCCGCTGCGGATGCTGCGGCGCGACCAGCGAGGAGGCCCGCGTGGGTGCCGCCGCTCGACGACGTGAAGACCACCGTCGACGGCTCGATACCCGCTACGTCAAACTGGTCGAGCAACTCGATGAAAGCTGCTGCATAACCAAGGGCTCCAACTGCGGTGCTGCCGCCGATTGGGATCGAGTAGGGCGCCAGGCCAGCGCCACTCAGCTCGCCGGTCAGCAATTCGCGTGCAATCTCGAGTTCGCCCCAGTGGCTCTGGGCCGCACCGGTGAAGTGCAGCTGGGCACCGAACAACATCGACAGCAGCTGGTTTCCGGTCGCTACGTCCGGTTCGTCGCCAGACAGGACCAGATGAACTTCCATGCCGAGCCGGGCACCCGCAGCAGCAGTCATCCGGCAGTGATTCGACTGTGCTGCACCCACCGTCACCAGCGCCCGAGAACCAACCGCAAGTGCATCACCGCACAGGAATTCGAGCTTGCGAGCTTTATTGCCGCCCCCGCCAAGCCCGGTCAGATCGTCCCGTTTGACCCATAGCCGCGCTCCCCCAGGAATCACCGGGCCCTGCTCCAGAGGCGTCGGTGTGGTGGCGAGCGTCGCTCGCTGGAGGTGCTCGAACATGGCTTTCATGCTAGGCACAGATGTTGATGACCACCGATTGGAACCCGCTGCTGCGCGCTGAATTCGACAAGCCCTATTGGGCCGAGCTGCAAGCGTTCGTCGCTGCTGAGCGCAAGGAGTACTCGATATATCCACTTCCTGACGACGTGTTCGCCGCGCTGCGCCTCACGTCGTACGCCAACACGAAAGTGATGGTGCTCGGGCAGGACCCGTATCACGGCCCTCACCAAGCCAACGGCCTTGCGTTCTCCGTGCGGCATGGGGTCAAAACGCCACCGTCGTTGCGGAACATGTACAAAGAACTCCACGCCGATCTCGACCTGCCAATCCCGTTCCACGGCAACCTCGAGGGCTGGGCGCGCCAAGGTGTCCTGCTACTCAACACGCGGCTCACTGTCCGAGCCGGACAGGCCAATTCGCACCAGAAGCAGGGGTGGGAACAGTTCACCGACGCAGTGATCCAGGTGGTCAACAACAAGCAAGATCCGGTGGTCTTCGTTCTCTGGGGCAACGGCGCTCGGAGTAAAACGAAATTCATCGACCGGTCACGACACACCGTGATCGAGTCAGCGCACCCATCGCCGCTCAGCGCCCACAACGGATTCTTCGGGAGCAAGCCGTTCAGCCGCACCAACGAGGCGCTGATCGACGCAGGTCACGAGCCAATCGACTGGGATCTCTCAATCGATTCGGTTGACGATTCAGTTGATGGCCAACCGGGCGGGCCAGACTGACACAATGGCTTGGCAGACCAGCAACGCGGTAATGAAGATCCGGAAGAAGTCGGGCGTGGTTGACACGGTCGTTGAGATGCTCGACGGTTGGCGGCTCCACCTGTCTGACCGGAATGCATCTGTCCTTGCGTTTTTCACCTTTCTCTCGATCTTCCCGCTCATGCTCGCGGCGACGATGATTCTCGGAATCGTCCTCGACCACAACCCTGACCTTCGCGACCGAATCATCAAGAGCGCAGCAAACGAGATCCCCGTAATCGGGTCCGACCTCAGCGCGAATCCTGACGCGCTCGACGGCTCGGTGTGGCTGGTCGTTGCCGGCCTGCTCGGAGCAATCTGGTCGTCGACCAAGGCATTCGTCGGGCTCCAGGGCGCCCTCGACGACACGTGGGAGGTGCCCGTCGACAATCGTGCCGGCATGCCGCTACAGCGCGCTCGGGCGATCATCGGGCTGCTGATCGTTGGTACGGCACAGGTTGGGGTCCTTGCGATCATTGCGATCGTCAACGCTGCCGGACTCCCCGGAATGAGCCAGTTCCTCGTTGCATTCGGCACGGCACTCCTCAACATGCTGGTACTCGCCACCATGTATCGGTTCCTCACGTCAGGCAATCCAACCTGGGGCGACGTCTGGCCCGGAGCGATCATGGCTGGCATCATCTTTAGCGTGCTGCATTTCTTCGGACCGCGGCTGGTTGAGACCATTGCGACCAACGCTGGAGACACGTACGGCACCTTTGCGATTGTCCTTGGGTTGATCACATGGCTGAGCTTCGGTGCCATTGCCTTACTGATGGCAGCCGAGCTGAACGCAGCGATCGTCCGCCTGCGCGAGAACCCGCACGATGTCCACGATCTCGGCCCCGACTTCGACCTCGCCGTTAGATGATCATCAGGTAGCCGTCGACTTCGGTGAGCAGGTCAGACGTTGGCCGCTCGGGAAGCGCTCGACCAAGATCGCGTGAACGGACCTCGCCGATCCACTGGCTGTGCTGGTACTCGTGGTTGGTCACGGCGATAATCAGCCCGACCGCAATCTCGGCGAGTTGTGCCGGTGCACCGACGTCGCCGGACGCGATGTTGCCCATCCGAAAGTGGAGCCGTTCGGCAGCTGCGTCGCGATACGCACGGATTCGGTCGAGGCCAGGCAGGTCGCCGCGGTCGGGCTCGGGGGTTGCGCTGTCCATCAACCGGTCCAGTTCGGCATCGAGCGAGGGCTCGGCTGCAGTCAGGTTGCGAACCATGAAATGTGAGACGGCTGCCTGGTGGCCAAGATGCCAGGCGATGGCGCTGAAGTCAGCATGGGGCCGCCAGTGCACTTCGTCGCTGGTGAGATCCCCCCAGAGTGCATCGGTGTAGGCCTTCGCTCGGTCGAATTCGGCGAGCAGGTCGGAGATGGCGAATCGAGTCATGGAGTCCTTGTTGCGACGTGGCTTGTGAGCTGGCTTCTGATCTGGCCAGCGGTTCGCTCTGCTGCCTCGAGTGCACCTTCGATGTGGCCCGGGGACGTGCTGGCTGTTTCGGTCGATGTCCAGTACAGCCGATCGTCGAACGACGGACCTCGGAACGCCTCGTGACCGAACATCTCATAGGAGGTCAGCTGCTCCACACCGGGCGGCGACGTGAACCGTTCGGCTCGCCAGTCGCAAATGTGGATGGCATCGGCAAAGCCCGCTTCGGGGCCAAACATCGTCACAAGCTGCTCGACGATTGCGGCCTCGGAAACCGTTGGCTCGCCGACCCGACGAGCTGGCACGAAGCCGAAGAGCGCGCCCGGCACACCGTCGACACCGCTCATGTCGTGCACTTCGCGCATCGGTCCAACGTGGCTGATGCCAGAGCCGGAAAGACCAGTACGTCGCCAGAACGCATCCGGGTAGCTGGCGACCACTTTGGTGATCCCGCCCATCCAGACCGGCGTTGAGCGCGCTGCGCTCGCAACGGCCTCCGGCAGCGGCGGCTTGAAATTGATCGACGCGACAGCGAGTGCCGGTGGGAGCGCCAGGACCACAGCGCGAGCGACGAGATCGCCCGCATTGGTGGCCACCGTGACGGAGTCGTCGGCGTGAGCGACCGCTGCAACCGTGGCGGACAGGCGAAGCACGCCATCCGGGAGTTCCTGGGCAATGGCGAGCGCGAGCGAGTCGGCACCTGCGACGAAACGGCCCGACATGACGTCGATCGGGTTCCCGTCAAGACGCTGCATCGCGCTGGGATCGTGATATACCGCATCGCCATCGAGATGCTGTGCATGAATAGGCACGCCGAGATCGAGGATCAGCGCCTGGACCCGCGGCTCATTCGGCCAAAACCAGGTGGCGCCGAGGTCGAGGCCGTCAACCGAGTGCAGTCGCCCGCCGACTCGATCGCGCGCTTCGAGCACGATGACATCGAGGCCGGCGCCAACGAGGTGCCGGGCAAGCGCAAGGCCCGAGATACCGGCGCCGACGATGGCGACGTCACAGGTGGAATGACTCACAATGCTCAGGCCAGCCTGGTGGCGATGACGCTGGCGTTCTCGAGGGTCCGATGGACGGGACACTTGTCAGCGATGGCCAGCAGCTTGTTCCGATCGGCATCGGTGAGATCGTCGCCCTCAAGCGTGATCACGCGTTCGAACCGGTTGATCATGTTGGTGCGGCCCTCGGCGATGCCGGAGAACACTGCATCATTTTCAGCGCACTCGAGGCAGTCGTCGGCATGGACTTTGCCGTGGAAAACCTCGACGATGATCCGATCAAGCGGAAGCTTCTTGCGGTCGGCATACATCCGCAGCGTCATCGAGGTGCAGGTACCAAGAGCTGCGCCGAGAAAGTCGTAAGGGGCTGGGCCCGCGTCGAAGCCACCAATCGAGGTCGGCTCGTCGGCAAGCAAACGATGCTGACCGACGACGACGTGATTGAGGAACGGACCTTGCGCCGTCTCAGCAACGACTACCGGCGCCGACGCCTTTGGTGCGTCAAGGGCACCGCTCTGGTCAACGACATAGCGGTTGGCGAACCCGGCGATCATCGATGCAGCGAAGGCCGCGTCGCCCGCTTTCGTCAGCAGGTGGTCGGCACCATCGAGTGAGACGTAGCTCTTCGGGTGCTTGGCTGCGCCGAAGATCTCACCCGCATTGTCGATCCCGACCGTGTTGTCGACCGGCGAATGCAGCACGAGGAGCGCCTTCTTGGAAGTAGCGACACGCTCGACAACGACGTGATTCTGTAGATCGTCGAGGAACTGCTTGCGGATAGTGAACGGCCGGCCTGCGAGTTGCACTTCGGCCTGGCCCGACGCCTCGATCTCTTCAACAGACGACTGGAAAATGCTCGTGACATGAGCTGCATCAGACGGGGCCCCGATGGTCGCGACGGCCCGGACCTCAGGGATTTCACCTGCGATGGCGAGCACGGCGTCTTGACTGCCGGGAAAAGTGATTCGTTCGATTCGTGCCGTCACATCGCGAACCTAACGCCCACCGGAGCGCTCTGTTCACCACCCTCTTTGCACTCTCTTTGCACTCTCTTTGCACTCTCGTTCAGCGCCGCCTTCACCCGGCAGATGCCAACACGTCGGAAAGATCGCCGCTACTATTTCGCCAGATGTTGGCTCTCACACTCGGCGGCCCGCACCGATGATCGCTGCACTTGCCACCTCCGGCCTGTTTGCGGCAGGTGAATCGACGATCGGGCCGACGCTCGCGGTCATCGTCGGCACCGGCATGGCAGCTCAGTGGATCGCCTGGCGCACTCAGATTCCGTCGATCATTGCTCTGCTCATTGCGGGCCTCCTGCTCGGTCCAGTGACTGGCGTCATCGACCCAGATGAATTGCTCGGCGGCAATCTCTTCCCACTGGTATCTCTCTCGGTTGCCTTGATTCTCTTCGAGGGCGGCCTCGACCTTCCGCCACGCGAGCTGCGTAACACCGGCATCGTCGTGCGCCGATTGATCACCGTCGGCGCCGTGATCAGCTTCCTCATCGGCTGGTACGCGTCTCGCGAAATCTTCGGCATCTCGAACCAGGCGGCAATCGTGCTCGGTGCGGTACTCGTCGTCACCGGCCCGACCGTGGTTGGCCCGCTCCTGCGCTTCGTTCGCCCGGCCGGCACCACTGGCCCGATCCTGCGTGCCGAAGGCGTATTGATCGACCCGATCGGCGCCACCGCGGCACTGCTGGCGTTCGAAATTGTCCTGCTCGACGGCGCCAACGAGGCAATCCTCAAGGTCGCGGGCATTTTGGCGCTCACGATCGTTGCAGGCGCCGGTATTGGCCTCCTCGCCGCATTCGTCCTCGACGAAGCCCTCCGCCGATTCCTTATCCCCGACCAGCTGATCGTGCCGATCACCTTCGCCTTCGTCGTGGCCACGTTCGTCGCAGCAAACGAGGTCCAAGAAGAGTCGGGGCTACTGACGGTCACCGTGCTCGGCATGTACCTCGCGAGACGCGACACGTCGACGGTGCGACACGTCCTCGAATTCAGTGAGAGCCTGCGAACGTTGCTCATTTCTGCGCTGTTCATCCTCTTGGCGGCGCGAATTGAAGCCGACGCGCTCCGTGACGTGTTGCTGCCCGCACTCGGCTTCCTCGCCGTCATGGTGCTGATTGCTCGCCCTCTCACGGTCCTGGTGTCCACAGTCCGCACATCGCTCACGTGGCGCGAGCGAGTGTTCCTGATGGCCATGGCGCCGCGCGGTATCGTCGCCGCCGCAGTATCGGCGATCTTCGCAATCCGCATGGAAGCTGAGGGCGTCGCCGACGCCGACAAGATCGTGCCGATCGTGTTCCTCGTCATCATCGGAACGATCGTCGTCTACGGCTTCTTCGCTGGCCCCGCCGCGCGCTTTCTCGGGCTGGCCGAGGCCCAAGCCACCGGCGTCTTGATCGCCGGCGCTCACGCCACGTCGCGAGGCATCGCCCTCCAGCTGAAAGAACATGGCATCAAGTCACTCCTCGTCGACACCGACCCGTACAACGTCACCCGGTCGATCTCGAGCGGGCTGGCCGCACGTCGATTAAATATCCTCACCGAAGATGCCGCGCACAACCTCGACCTTCGGGGGATCGGCCGCCTGATGGCGTTCACGTCGAACGATGAGGTCAACGCGCTGGCCACTGCCCGATTCGCCCGAGAGTTCGGCCGCCGCGAGGTGTTCCAACTGTCGCCGGGCAAGCGTCGCTCAGGCGAAACAGGTGTTCCGTCGGAGTACCTCGGTCGCCAGATCGGCATCGACGGCGTGACCTACTCGACAATCGACGACCGAGCGCGCCAGGGCTGGAAAGCACGGAGTACCGAAGCCGGCCCAGACGTCAACACCGCCGTCGACAACGACCTCTTCATTCCGTTGATCCGCGTGATCGACGAACAGATGGCGTTCCTGTGCCGTAACGATGCACTCCCCGTCGAGGGCATCGTGATCGGCATGGCCGCTCCGTCATTCCAGCGCGAACTGGACAACGCAGCAGCGGAGCGTGTCGAAGCCGCCGAGGTCGTCGAGGACTCAACTCCCGGATAGTCACTGTTGCTCAGGTATCGAAGCCGATGCCGAGTCGGCCGAGAAACTTGAGCCAGACGTTCTCTCGGCCCTGGCGCTCATCGGCGCGTTGGATCGATTTCTTGGTGATGCCAACGACAGCTGACCGCAGCGGTTCGGGCGGGAACGGGAACGGTTTCGACCGGACCATCTTGAGTTCGGTTCGCTCTGTTTCGACGCCGTCCACGAGGTCGAGGGCAACCTGCGCGCCGAAGCGGCTCGCAGCGACACCCAGGCCGGTGTAGCCGCCAACCCACGCAAGCCGGTCATCAAACCGCTGCCCCCATGCACAGGTGAAGCGCGACGTCGTGCCGATCGGGCCACCCCAGCGATGCGTAAAGTCGAGGCCCTCGAGCTGTGGGAACGTCGAAAAGAACTGCTCGGCAAGTGCCCCGTGAGTTTGCCTGCTCTGCTCGTGGCGGGCGTCAACGCTGCTGTTGAAGTGGTACGTGGCGTCGTAGCCACCCCACAGAATGCGACCGTCTGCGGTACGCCGCGTGTAGTGGAATTGGTTCGCAGCTTCGTCGATTCCCTCCCAGCGGCTCCACCCAATCGACGCCTGCTGCTCGTGGGTCAGCGGCTCGGTCATCAGGACATGGTCGTAGACCGGGATGATCCGTCGGCGGCTGGCACGCACCGGGCTGGGATATGCATTCGTCGCGACGATCACGCGATCGGCGAGCACCGACCCCGTCGCGGTCGCCACACTGAGGCGCCCATCGAGCTCAGCGATATCAACGACGGGGCTCTGTTCGAAGATTGAGCCACCGAGGTCGAGAACGACCCGGGTGAGCCCCCACACGAGCTTGGCCGGATCGACGAGCCCGCCGTAGCCCTCTGAAAGCAGCGCACCGATAAAGAGCGGTGAGTTGATTCGGGCACGTGTCTCGTCAGCGTCGAGCATTCGGACGCTGTCACCGGTGGAGGTGAGCACGGGGATCCCTGCAGCGAGATCTTCAAGTTGCCATTCCTCAGTGGCGACGTCGAGCCAATCGACTGAGCGGTAGTCCGCGTCGATGTGATGGTCGATAAGGCACTGTTGGAGGTCGGCGAAGTTCTGGTCGCCGAGACGGACAATCGAGTCGAGCTCGTCAGGCCAGTGCCGGTGGGCATTCTCGGCACCGTGCGCGATCGAGGCGTCGAGCATGCCGCCATTGCGCGTGCTCGCCCCACAGCCCACGGAGCCCGCTTCGACAATCGCTACCCGGCGGCCAGGCGCTGCGGTGAGGGCGTGGATCGCTGCCCATAACCCGGTGAATCCGCCGCCAACGATTGCGAGGTCGGCGTCGATCTGCCCGTTCAGGCGCTGCGCGCCGTCTGGGGCATCCGGGCGATCGGTCCAGAACGCGAGCGGACGCGCGGCAGTTAATGCTGTCTGAGGTGACCATCCGCGCAGAGCCATGTGGCATTCTCTCAACGTGTCGACCGGAAACAGCGGAGCCCCGCCGCTCTCTCATCTTTTTGTGTACGGAACTCTGCAGCCGGGCGACGTCCGCTGGCACTTTCTCGAACCCTTCGTCGTCGACGAGGGCTGGGCCGACAGTGCACCCGGGCAGGTATTCGACACCGGCCTTGGATACCCCGGCGCACAGTTCGAGAGCACGAGCAGCAGCGCGGTCATCGGTCGGGCGTACGCGCTGCTCGAATCATCGATCGACCAATGCCTCAAGGTGCTCGACGCGGAAGAAGGAACGGTTGGCGGCGATTACCGCCGAATCATCGTCACCACTGCCAAAGGTGTGCGTGCGTGGGCCTATCAGTACGGCGGCGGGCTCGAACTGACGCCGATCGTGAGCGGCAACTGGTTCGAGCGCTGACGAACGCTGGCCATTCGGTCCATCAACCGAACCGCTCGCTCTCCAACAGCTGAGAGCGTAGGTACAGGGCCATCACGTCTCGCGGCACGCGGTCGATCACGCCGCGTCGCTGCTCGTCTCCGTAAGACAGCGCTGCAATGCCACTCGGGTCGGCTGCATCGTCGGCGTTCTCGCGACAGATCAACAGCTCGCCATCCGATGCTTGGTGCCACCAAAACCAGACATCGAGCATCGCGCCGCCCTCGTCGATGACGATGGCCCTGCACCCCTTGCGTTCGCTGTGCACCACCTCGAGAACTCGCAGCGCTGTTACTCCGAGTTCTTTTACTCGGTGCAGCGTGCCGTCCACGTGGGCACGGGCCTTCTCGAGGCGACGGGTCTGCAGGCGGCGGAAGATAGCCCGATCTTCTCACCGAGTGGGTGCACGCGGCTCGCCGGGCCAGCAGAACAATCAGCTGGGTGCAAGAAGTTCGAGCACGTTCCACTCGATGTCGGCTGACATGTCGGGGTTGATCGGCTGCACACAGACATGGTCAGCGCCAGCGTCGTAGTGCGCCTGCACCCCGGCCCGCACCCGATCCTCGTCACCCCACACGACCACGGCATCGACGAAACGGTGGTCACGCTGCTGGATCTCGTTCTCGGTGAAGCCGAGTCGGATCCAGTTGTTGCGATAGTTCGGCAGCGCGGCGTAACGGTCGATCTGCTGGTTGCCAGCTGCTCGTGCGGCGTCGGCGTCGGTCGTGAACACCACCTTCTGCTCGACACACAGCAGCGCATCAGGCCCAATGGCTTCACGCGCCATCGCTGTGTGCTCCGGTGTCGTCCAGTACGGGTGAGCACCGTCAGCAGCCGACGCCGACAGTTCGAGCATCTTCGGGCCCAGCGCAGCGAGCAGAACAAGCGGCTCGTCTTCGGGTGCAATACCGCGGTACGGCTGAGTTTCCATTGCTGCGAGGTAGTCCTGCATCTTGGTCAGCGGCTTGGAGTAGTCGAGGCCGCGCAGCCCAGCGACCATCGGCCCGTGGCTCACACCCAGGCCGAGCACGAAGCGGCCGCCCGTCTGCTCAGCGAGCGTGTTCGCTGCCTGCTTCATCGGCCCCGGATGACGGTGGAAAATATTGGCAATGCCAGTGGCGTACTGCAGCGTTGTGGTCTGCGAGGCAAGCCACGCGATATGCGCGAACGGGTCGCGGCCGATTGTGTCAGGAAGCCACAGGGTCGAGTAGCCGAGCGATTCGATGCGGCCAGCAGCCTCGGCGGCCTGTCCTGACGACATCCCATCGGTGAAATACCAGACACCTGTCGTGGACAGTCGGTCGCGTGCGGTCGTACTTGTAGCCGTGGTCATCCTGTGACCTTACGGAAGCACGGCCTCCAACTTCGGGCTGTGGGAAACTGGTGCTGTGCAGGTGGCCCTCGTGCTGTTCCCCGGTGTCTCGATCGACGAGTGCGAAGCTTTCGCGCTCGCCTTTCGGCAGCTCACCCTGTCCGGGCTGGCTGATTGCCAACTCATCGGTGTCGGAGCTGTTCGAGGCGAAGTCGCCGGCATCGGTGGGCGACGCAACGTCGAGCAAACCTTTACCGAAACCCCTCGACCCGATGTCGTGTTGGTCCCCGGCGGCATCGGGGTCGAGCGAACGTCGCACGACGAGGCGTTGCTCGCATGGCTGCGGAGCGTCGAGCCGTCGTGCCAATGGATGGCGGCCAGCTCGACCGGCACTGTCGTGGTCGCCGCTGCCGGGCTACTGGCCGACCGGCCCGCGGCCACGCACTGGCTGGCCGGCCCCAGGCTCGCCGAGTTCGGGTCCGAGGCATCAGCCGAACGCATCGTCGAAGTCGGCCGCGTCGTGACCTGCCACGGCCGCATCTCGGCAATGGACGTTGCGCTCCTCATGATCCTGCGTCTGACCAACCGGGCGACCGCCGAGCAGGTGCGCGTGGACCTCGAACGGGCGCATCTACAGGCGGCGGCCACCCAACCCTCATGGTGGCAACGCACCAGAGCGCTGGTTCGGCCTGCCGCACGTGGGCCGGCACGACCGCGTAACGACCAACTTGACACGTCGGATTGGATCGAAATGGAACTGACCGGCGAGCGGTGATTTTCGAGCGCCGGGCCCTCCCAGTAGCTTGAACTGCCGTGAGCACAGCGACGATCAGCTTCGGTACAAAACGCGATGGGCTTGAGCAGCTCCGGCGGCACTGGGCTGTCGGCGCACCGAAAGCAGCAATCCTGCTTGTTCACGGCATCGGCGAACACTCCGGCCGCTACGAACACGTAGGCGGGGCACTCGCTGCTGCTGGCTACGACACGCTCGGTTTCGACCAGCGTGGTTTCGGCGAATCCGGCGGTCGCCGCGCCTTCGTCAATGACTTCAGCGAATTTGTCGACGACGTCGCCGACCTGCTTGTCGAGCGGCGCGAACTCGGGGTTCCAGTGGTCTTGATGGGTCACTCAATGGGCGGCTTGATCTGCGCGACATACCTGGTGAGCAACCGTCCGCAGCCCGACCTTGCCGTGCTGAGCGCTCCGGCACTCAGTGCCAAGATTCCGCTGTGGCAGCGGATGGCTGTACCCGCACTGAGCCGCGTCGTACCGAAGCTCCACGTAAAATCGGACTTCGACGGCTCAGTTCTGTCACGCGATGTCGATGTCCAAGAGCGCTACAACAAAGACCCGCTGCGTGTCGACGGCTCGACTGCAGCGCTCGGCCGCCAGATCCTCGGTGCAATGAAGGCGACCTCGCCAGCAATCGCAAAGATCACGCTGCCTACCTACGTACTGCACGGCGAGGCCGACACGCTCGTGCCTCCATCGGCATCAGAGCCAATCAGCGAGCTACCAAACGTCACGCGCAAGCTGTGGGCAGGCCTGCGCCACGAGTGCATGAACGAGCCGGAGTGGCCCGAAGTCGTCGCTGGCATTACCGACTGGCTCGATGCCCAGCTGCCGGCCTGAGTTCTACGCTTGACGACGAACGAGGGCGAGGCCGAAGTCGCCAGCCTCATCGGTAAAGAACTCGCCGTTGGCGAAACCAATTGCAGTCAGATCGGTGAGCAACTTGTCTTGCCGGAACTTGGTCGAGACCTCGATGCGCAGCTCTTCGCCGGCTTCTAGGTCGAGGTCGAGGTCGAGCGCCTCTATCCGAGCATGCTCGGGTTCACATGCGCGGAGCCGCATATCGATGCGTTCCTCGCGACCGTCCCAGAACGGCACGTACTCGAAGTTGCCGACGTCGATGTTGCCATCGAGTTCGCGGTTGATCACCGTCAACGCATTGCGGATGAACGCATCGGTGACGCCCTGGCTGTCGTTATATGCAGCGACGAGACGGTCGACCGGCTTCACGAGGTCGACGCCAAGCATCAGCCAGTCACCGGGTTCGAGTACATCAGAGAGCGCACCAAGAAAGGCGCGCCGCTCCTCCTGGTAGAAGTTGCCGAGCGTGCCGCCAAGCAATGCGACCAACCTCGTCCCGCCGACCGGCAGGCGATGGAGATGCCGATTGAAGTCGCCAACAACGGGTGCAACTTCGAGGTCCGGGTAACGCTCGCCGAGCATCTCGGCAGCATCTATGAGTGTGGCTTCACTCACATCGAGCGGAGCGAACCGGTCGATCGAACCGTGCGCAACGAACGCATCGAGCAACGTGCGTGTCTTGTCACTCGTGCCTGACCCAAGTTCGATCACTGTGGTGGCGCCCGTGATCTGGGCGATCATTGCGGCATTGGCCTCAAGGATCGAGCGTTCGGCCTCGGTCTGGTAGTACTCGGGCAGCCGCGTGATCTGGCTGTAGAGCTCACTGCCTCGATCGTCGTACAGCCAGCGTGGGGGCACCGTTCGCGGATGGCTTCGCAGGGCGCGGAGGAGTTCCGTTTGGGGATCGACTCGACTATCGATCGATCCGGTGTCGAAGATCGAGGTCTCGGAGGGTTGATTCATAAAAGATTCCTGACTGCCCACTGTTGTCTTGGTCACTGGCGATCCGTGGCCAACCGGACGCCCGAGGCATGCCAGCGAGTGTGCGGATGGAAGAAGTTACGGTAAGTCGACCTGGTGTGGCCGGGCGGCGTGAACACACATCCGCCGCGCAGCACCTGCTGGCCGGACATGAACTTGCCGTTGTACTCCCCGATCGCACCGTCGGCAATCGAGAAGCCGTCGGCCCCGTGATCGACACCGATGTCGGCGAGACCGCCGGCGAAGTCGACCCAGTTGCTGGGCCCAGGGTCAACAGCGGGCGCATGCGGACGATCGGCGTAGGCCGGTCCAACGGCAGGATTCATCGAGAGGACGTGCTTTATGTCCATCAGCAAGAGCTCTTGATGCTGCTCTTCGTGATGCGTACCGAGTTCGACGACCGCAGCGATTGCGGTATCGAGGCCACCGGTCATCAGCTCGAGCATTTCCTTGTCAACATGATTGCGATAATTGGCAACCTCAGCAACGGAAGGGCGAGTAACGAGACCACGTTGTGGTCGTGGGTGGCGCGCGCCGACTGCTTCGTAGTAGCTGTTGTAGAGAAAGCGGTACTCGGGCCGATCCCACACGCGGCCACTTGTGCCGTCGGCGCGCAATACAAACTCGGCGAAGAACCACGTGGTGTGCGCCCGGTGCCACTTCGTCGGGCTGGTGTCGGGCATCGACTGCACGACTTGATCTTCGGCCGACAGTGGCGCCGCCAGCCGTTCGGTACGAGCCCGGACCTTTGCGAATCGGTCGGCGAATCGGTCGGCGAATCGGTCGGCGACTGCATCGACATTCGTTGCCATGCATCTACCCAACCGCAAACGACTCGCAATTAATCCGCCGACGGCGAACGAGTTTGTCGGCCGCACTAACGTGACGCCCATGGACATCGGCGTCACCATCTTTCCGACCGACCAGACAATCAACCCCGTCGAACTGGCCAAAGAGGCCGAGGCACACGGCTTTGAGTCGCTCTGGTTCCCCGAGCATTCGCACATTCCGACCAGCCGGGCAACACCCTGGGGCGGCCGCGCTGGCGCTCCACCGCTGCCCGAGTTCTACTGGCGCACGCACGACCCGTTCGTCACGCTCGGGGCGTGCGCATCGGTGACGAGCACGATCAAGATCGGCACCGGCATCTGCCTGGTGGCCCAGCGCGACCCGATCCACACGGCAAAGGAAGTCGCCAGTGTTGACTCGCTGTCCGACGGCCGCATGCTGTTCGGGATCGGTTACGGCTGGAACAAGGAAGAAATGGCACAGCACGGCACCGCGTACGGCGAGCGCCGTAAGTTGCTGCGCGAGAACATCCTCGCAATGAAGGCGCTGTGGACCCAAGACGAAGCATCATTCGAAGGCGACATGGTCCAGATCGAGTCGAGCTGGGCCTGGCCCAAGCCGACACAAAAGCCGGGTCCGCCCGTCATCCTCGGCGGCGCCGCCGGCCCGAAGACTGCGGCACACATCGCTGAGTTCTGCGATGGCTGGATGCCGATCGGCGGACGTCACGGCATCGACGGTTGGGACAACGTCGTCAAGGCATGCGAGGACATCGGCCGTGACCCTGCCGAGATCGAACTCGGCATGTTCGGCGTGCCCGAAAGCGAAGAAAAGCTCACCGCACTCGCCGGGCAGGGCCTCAAGCGTGCGGTGTTCGTGCTTTCGCAGGGCCCACGTGACGACGTCATGGCCGACCTCGAACGGATCGCGCCGTTCGTCGACGCCATGCGCGACGCCTGACCCTCGCCAAACTGGCCCTGTCACACCGAGGTCACCTCGGTGTGACAGTTACGGGCGGTCGGTGGCGTTGCGGGCGACGTCAACGGTGGTGACCCAGAGCTTGCCAGTGGCGGTGCCCGCTGCTTTGGATGGGTGCGAATCCTGGCAAGTCAGCGCGAACAACTGGTTGCCGTCTGCGCCGCCAAGCATGCAGGCATAGGTGTTTTCCTCAGTCGTCAGCTGATGCGTGATCTCACCACCCTCGAGGACCCGTACCACTTGTTTGCCAAGTGCATCGGAGTACCAAATGCCGCCCTCGGCATCAACTGTGCACCCGTCGGGTGCTGTGCCTTCGACCTTCGCCCAGATACGCCGGTTGGTCAACGTGGCGTCATCGTTAATGTCCCACGCTGTGTACTGACCACCAAACGACTCGCCGACGATGAGTGTCTTCCCGTCGTCGACAATGACCGAGCCGTTCGGGAACATGAGATCGGTAGCGGCAATTTCGATGGAGCCGTCGGCTCGCACGAGCGCCAACGAGGCCATGGCGAACTCGTCGCCAGCCTCCATGTCGAAGCCAAAGTTGCCGACGTAAGCGTTGCCTGCAGCGTCCATGACCATGTCGTTGCAATGGCCGTTGGCAACGCCGCCCAGGTCGGCGTACTCGACGACGGAACCATCTGGTTCAACGCACATCAGCTTGCGGTCAGCCATCGAAACGAACACCAATCGCCCGTCGGGCAGCCAGTCGAGCCCCGATGGTCTGGCGTCGCATTCGACCTCGACGTTCCGAACTCCGTCGAGGCCGACCGTGGAAATTGTCTGCTGGTAGAAGTCGCTGAACCAGAACTTGCCGTCATGCCAACGCGGCCCTTCGCCGAAGTCGATGTGGTCAATCACGAGTTCCCAGGTCACGGAGCCGACAGTAGTTCGCTCCCTGGATCCGATCGGCGGTCAGAGGCCGGCGGCGGTCCCGGTCATCGGTGCGGCCTGACACTGCCGTAGGGTCCGCTCAATGAAAATCGGCATCAACGGCTCCGGCCACCTCGCTTCACCCAACCTCGATGCGATTGTCACTGACATCGAACAGAGCGAAGCCGATGGTTACGCCAGCTATTGGCTCGCGCAGACAGCGCTCGCTGACTCGATTGCGATGCTCGGGATCGCTGGCCGGACGACATCGGAAATCGAACTCGGTACTGCCGTCGTGCCGACCTGGACCCGCCACCCCGAGGTGATGGCTGCCGGCGCGCTGACAGCGCAGGCAGCGTCGAAAGGCCGTCTTGTGCTGGGCATCGGACTCGCTCACCAGACAACGGTCGAAGACCGATGGGGAATGGCCTGGGAACGCCCGGTCAAGCACATGTCCGAGTACCTCGCGATCCTCGACTCGCTGTTGAACACCGGTACCGCCTCGCTCAAGGGCGAGGTCTGGTCTCTGAACCAGCAAGCAGCATTGATGACCGATACGCCGCCCAAGATCATGGTCGCTGCGCTTGGCGAGCAGATGCTCAAAATCGCAGGCAAACGGACCGACGGAACGATCCTCTGGTGCGTCGGTCCCAAGACGCTCGAAGCACAGATCGTTCCGGTCATCAACGACGCCGCCGACAGCGCCGGTCGTCCCGCTCCTCGTGTCGTGTGCAGCCTTCCGGTCTGCGTCACCGACAACCCGCAGCCAACGCGCGACTTCGTCGGCCAGATGCTCGCCGGTTACGCCGAATTGCCGTCGTACCGGGCCATGCTCGACATCGAAGGTGTACACGGCGTCGAAGAGATCTCGCTGATCGGTGACGAGGCAACGGTCAACGCCGGCCTCGACGCAATCGCAGCCGCAGGCGCCACCGACTTCACCGCCGTGGTCATCCCCGACGGTGATGGCCCGGCACGCACGCTGAACCTCTTGCAGGCCCGCACGAACTGACGGACTGTCACACCGAGGTCTGACCTCGGTGTGACGATCCAGCGCACGAACTGATCACGCTAGAGAACTGCCATGCCGTCCATTTCGCCAAGCGGATCGTTGATCAGTTCGATGCGTTCGCCATCGGGGCCAGAGCAGTAGAGCGAGTTGCTGCCGACGATGAAGGTCTCGACGCCAGCAGCTTCGAGCTTGCCCTTCAAACGATCCCAGTTGTCCGGCGGCACCGAGATGGCGAGGTGGTGGTGCCCACCGAGCACCTCCGCGTACTCATTGAGGCCGAGACCCGGGAAGTCAAAGAAAGCCAAAGCGTTGCTGTTGCCGATGTCGAAGAAGAAGTGAGTCGATCCCGCGTAGTCGCGGTTCTCGAACAGTTCCGTCAACGGGAACTCAAGGAGCCCCTGGTAAAAGTCAATCGTCCGCTCGACGTTGCTCGAGATGAGCGCCTGATGATGCACCCCGCGAGCTGACGACGCCGGTCGATCGGCTGCAGCGCGGAGGTACTTATCGCGCATCGCTGCCCACTCGCCGACGCGATCAGGATGATCACCATCATGTGTCGACCCAAAGTGCGGTGATTTCGTTGTCACCGCAACAGTCTTCCTGATCTTGGCCCAGATCACAATCTCGGATTTTGAACCGTTCAGTACATCGATCCGCTGGATCCGTCGATGTTGTTGCCACGTGCACGGTCGAGTTCGGCGTCCATCCCGAGCTTCATCGCCTGAAGGTCACCGGTGACGGTGACCATCCGGTAGCCGCGCTCGAGCCGATCAGGAGTCAGCGCACCGGTTGCATGTATGCCAGCGACGATGCCGCGCTCGTTGCAGCCTGCAGCGATCGCGTCGAGCGCTTCGAGGAATTCAGGCGCTTCGTCGTGGTTTCCCGGGCCGAGGCCAAGCGTGATCGAGAGGTCAGACGGGCCCACGTACACCGCGTCGATACCGGGCACCGCAAGGATGTCGTCAAGGTTGCCAACCGCTTCGATCGTCTCGATCATTGGGATACAAGCGACGTTGTCCTTTGCCCACTCGAAGTACGGCCGATCGGTTCGTGCACCAACCAGAGTCGGGCCGCTACTCCGGGCGCCTTCTGGCGCATACCTGCACGCACGGACAGCGGCTTCTGCTTCCGCGACCGTATTCACCATTGGGATGATGACGCCTTGCGCACCAGCATCGAGCATCTTGCCGATGATCCCCGGCTCGTTCCATGGCACACGCACGATCGGGCGCCCGCCGCCGAGCAGAACCGCCTGGATCATCGAGACGCAGTCGGAATACTCGACAGCGCCGTGCTGTGCGTCGATGCACACGTAATCGAAGCCAGCGCGCGCTACAGCCTCGGCCGTCACACTGCTGGGAACCGACAGCCAGCCTCCGAGTGTCGTTCCACTGTCATTCCAGATCTGTCGGAGTGTTTCCATGTACGCAGTCTCGCGCTTACTCAGGTCACGATGCTGGCTGAACGGCCGTCGAGAACTGCAAGCGCGTTGTCGATCGCATGTTCGAACAGCCGTCGTCGACCGATTGCCGTCGACGATGCAATGTGCGGTGTGACGATCACGTTCGGCCGCGTGAGCAGCGGGTGGCCGGCCGGCAACGGCTCGGGGTCCGTGACGTCGAGCGCGACGCCAGCGACGTGCGCGCTGTCGATGGCAGCCACCAGTGCGTCCTGATCGATGAGCGGGCCACGCGCGCAATTGACGAGATAGACGCCACGACGCATCGATGCGATCGACTCAGCGTTGATCATGTGCCGGGTTGCCGGGATCGATGGGGCGTGCAGCGAGATCACGTGGGATGTCGCAAATAGTTCGTCGAGCCCGACGAGTTCGACGTCGTCGATCGGGCTCTGTTCAATGCCCGGGTCGTTGGCGATCACACGCATCCCGAGGCCGAGTGCAGCACGGGCGACTCGCACCCCGATCCGGCCGAGCCCCACGAGGCCGAGCGTCGACCCGTCGAGTTCGAGTGACGTTGCCACCGCTGGGCCACCCATCGCTTCTGCAGCTCGGGCCTGCTGGATCGGAAGCTCCTTGGTGACGGCGAGGAGCAACATCATTGTGTGTTCAGCCGTCGACACGGTCGGCGAGTCAGGACCGTTGCAGACCACAACGCCCGCTGCACGAGCAGCGTCGAGGTCAACGTTGTCGTACCCGATGCCCATGCGCGAGATCACTCGAAGGTCGGGGAACCTCTCAAACCGCTCGGCATCCCAGTGATGTCCAATGCCAATCACCGATGCGACTTGGCCAACCAACTCCGCATCTGTGTGGCCAACCAGTTGAGCGCGACCCTCGACGTAGGCGAGGTCGGGTTCAAGGATCGGTCGGTCGATGTGAAGCGTGTGGATCGCGGGCATACCTGCCAGGTTGCCAGGCCCAGCTCGCCAGCCAGTCAGCCGGGCGCTACGCCGAGCGATTCACCCAGCATGACAATTCGTGTCCCAATGCCAATCCAACGAGCGAGCGAGCAAGTCATGCCGAATCAGCCCGATATCGGAAGTCAGAATCGCCCAACCCTGGCTGAGGCGACTCTCAAGTGGCCGACTCTCGGACACCCCAAGTGGTTTCCGCCGTGATCGATCGCAGCGCTTCGTCGACATCTCTCAACACGGTATTCATCGTGTCAAATGTGTCAGATGCGTCAAATTTCGTATTGGATCGCGTTGCGCGAGCTCACCTTGCCGGCGATGAACTCCTGCACGAGGGCAATGTGGTCAACGTGGTCGCGGTAGATGGCGAAGTCGTCAGCGGACGCGAAGTCAGCCACGACGACGTAGTCGCTGTTGCCGTCAGCGGTGCCGACGTTGGGGCCGTAGACATACGACTCGATGACCTCGACCTTGCCGGGCAGGGCGTCCAAAGCAGCAGTCGTCGCTGCAACATGGGCATCATCAATGCCATCGGCCCAGGCGAACATCACAACGTGGCGAAACATGGAGCCCATCATGCCTTATCCGCGAGGACGAGTAGGTCGTTCGTCGTTGGCTTCAGTCCGTCAGAGGCTGTCGAGGTAGGCGAGCAGGCCGTCGAGCGCGATGGAGTAGCTGTGCTTGCCGAACCCACCAACGACGCCGAGACAAACGGCGCTGAGCATCGAGGTGTGGCGAAACTCTTCGCGGGCGTGCACGTTTGACAGGTGCGTCTCGACCACCGGTAGTTCGCAAGCCGAAATGGCGTCCCGTAGCGCAATGCTCGTGTGGGTGTAAGCGCCCGGGTTGAACACGACGCCGTCGGCCCAGGTACGCGCATCGTGAAGAGCATCAACTAAGTCGCCTTCGCTGTTCGACTGCGCATCGCGGAGTTCGACATCGCGACCGGCAACGCCGGCACGCAACTCGGCGAGGATGTCGTCGAGCGTGTCGGCGCCGTACACGTCGGGCTCGCGCGTGCCGAGCAGGTTCAAGTTCGGTCCGTTGAGGACGAGGATCTGGCGCGCCATGACCCAGACACTACGTGGCGCCGTCCGGCTGGAGGCGGACGGGTTCTCAGGTACGCGCCGACTCGGTGTGGCCATCAACAGTCAGCGCCTGACCGCTGATGCGAGCCCCCGCCGGCGAACAGACGAACCGGACCATCGCTGCGATGTCTTGCGGATCGACGAACGTCTGTAACGAAACTGCTTTGGTGAACCCGGCGCGGATGTCGGCCGCTGGTCGGCCACTGGCGGCTGCCTCGAGATCGACGACACGATCCATGCGTTCGTTATTCACCGAACCAGGGCAGATCGCGTTGACACGGATACCGAACTCGCCGAGCTCCATTGCCATCGTCTTCGTCAAGCCGATGACGGCCCACTTTGATGCCGCGTATGGCGCTCGATACGGGAACCCGAAGAGCCCTGCTGTCGACGACAAGTTGACGATTGAGCCGCTGCGCTGCTCGATGAGGTGCGGGATCACACGCCGACTGGTGAGGAACATACCCGTGACGTTCACATCGAATGTCTGACGCCACGCATCAAGATTCAGGTCTTCGAGACGCCCACCCGGCCCGGCGATGCCGGCATTGTTGACGAGTACATCAACACCACCCAGGGTTTCGACTGCCTCGTCGATGAAGGCGTCAACTGCGGCCTCATCGGAAACGTCAGCAACCACAGCGCAGATACCTGGCCGCTCGGCGCCCAATGCTGCCACCGCAGCGGAGGAGACGTCGCAGACGAACACCGACGCGCCGCCATCGGCAAACTCCTCGGCAATAGCACGTCCGATGCCGGCAGCCCCTGCCGTCACAATCACCCGCAGCCCGCTCACACCAGCATCCATCCGGCGGATGCTAGAGCAGCAGGGCTCGGCTGGCGGCGGACTGAGCCCATTTTCAGATATTGGGTATCATTCTCACTGCATGGTGGCGACGAGCGAACTTGAACGGGCGGTCAGCGACCGCCTCGCCGAACACGATCTGCGCTACACCGCTGGCCGGCGTGCAATTGTCGAAGGGCTCAAGGCCGCCGATGGGCCAGTCACGCTCCCGGAACTACTCGACTCCTCCCCCGACCTGGCGCAGAGCTCCGCCTACCGGAACCTGGGCTTGCTCGAAGAGGCCGGTGTCGTCCGTCGGCTTGTCCACGGCGGCGAACATGCTCACTTCGAGCTCTCCGAATCGCTCACCGAGCACCACCACCACCTGATCTGCGAATCGTGCGGGCTTGTCCGCGACGTCACCCTCGAAACCAAGCTCGAACGCACACTCGATAAGGCCTTTGACACGCTCGCCGAGGCCGAAGGCTTCGTCACGACGCACCACAACGTCGACCTCTACGGCCTCTGCAGCATTTGTCGCTGAGCCGGTCACACTGTGCCTGACACAGCGTGACCGCTAGTGATCGTGGTGGTGATGTTCGTGGTCTTCGTGGTGGACGCCGTCGTCGATGGCCACCACTTCGTCTCCGAGCTGGAGCACCCGCCCGCCGTAGGCCGCAACAAGGTGCTCGGGTGTCAGCGCCTCGGCTGGCGGGCCTGACGAGACGACTCGCCCTTTGACCAGCACGACGTGATCGGAGCGCGCTGCCTCATCGAGATCGTGTGTTGCCACGACAACCGTTCGGCCGGCGGCGCGTTCTTCCTCGATGATTTTACGAATCTGACCGATCGAGACGATGTCCAAGCCCGCCACCGGCTCGTCGAGCAAGAGAATGTCTGCTTCTTGGGCGACTCCCTGCGCAACGAAGACGCGCTGCCGTTGGCCCCCGGACATTTCGGCAAGGTGCTGTTTGGCCAGGTCGGCGATGTCGAGCCGATCCATGGCTCTATCGATCGCTGCTCGGTCGTTGGCCCGAAGCCGGCCGAAAGGACCGCGCTGCGCCGCTCGACCAAGCGCAACGACCTCGCGAGCTGTCACCAGCAAATGCTCGGAGGCATGTTGCGTCTGCAGGACATACGCGACGTCGCCGACTGCATCAATGTCGCCCGCAAACGGGAGGACGTGAGCAATGGCGTGAAGCAACGTCGACTTGCCGGAGCCGTTGGGCCCGACCAAGGCCGTGACGCCGTGAGGGATCTCCAGATGATCGACGCGCATCGCTTCCCTCCCCCCACGGCTCACTCGGATGCCGTCGACAGTGATCGCAGGCGCGCTGCCTTTCGCTCGGTGCACACCAGAATCTGGTGAATCAGGGGTTGTCGTATTGAGAGTGATTCCCATATCATAGCCTAATGAGAATGATTCTTACTCCGATTGCCATATTCGCCGTTGCGCTGAGTGCCTGCGGGTCCAACAGCGACACCAGCCAGGCCGACCTCCCCTCGGTCGTCGTCACGACGAGCATCGCTGGCGACATGGTCACTGCAGCACTCGGTGACCTCGTCGGCTCCGAACTAACCGTCGACGTCATCACGCCCGTCGGCGCTGACGCACACGAATTCGCTCCGTCGGCCAAGCAGGCCGAGACGATGGAGAACGCCGACCTCCTCGTGGTCAGCGGACTTGGCTACGAAGAGGGCATGACCGACCTGATTGCTAACGCCATGGACGCCGGTGCCGTCACCTTCGTTCTCGGCGGCGCACTCGAGCCGTCGGAGGGCGTCGACCCGCATGTTTGGCTCGACCCGGTGTTGATGTCAGAAGTGTTCGCCACGTTCCCCGAAGCCGTCGCCAGCACGACCGGGGTTCCCATTGCTGACGTGAGCGCGAATACCTCCGCCTACGTTGCCGAGCTCGTCGAACTCGACGCCACGATCACTGCGGCATTCGCCGCGTACCCCGACCTCCAACGCAACTTGGTGACGAGCCACGACGCGCTCAGCCGCTTCGCCGATCGCTACGGATTTACCATCGTCGACACGATCATCCCGTCGGTGAGCACGAGTGCGGGTGCATCGGCCGCCGACCTCGACGGAGTCCTCGAAGCCATTCGCACCAACGACGTCCGTGCAATCTTTTCCGAGACAACGGAATCGGATGCACTGGCGCAGGCAATTTCCGACGAAATCGGGCGCGACGTGCCGGTCATCGAACTGTTCACCGAAAGCCTCGGTGAACCAGGCAACGGCGCAGACACCTACATTGGCATGATGGCGACGAACGCACAACTGATCGCTGACGCACTCAGTTGATGGTTGCCGCATTTTCAGACGTTGTCCTCGATGCTTTCCAGTCGCAGATCTCGCAACGCGCACTGATCGGAGGCCTGCTCGCCGCCACGACCACGGCCCTTGTCGGCACATGGGTTGTAGTGCGCGGCCTTGCCTTCTTCGGCGACGCGCTCGCGCATGGCGTGCTTCCCGGTATCGCGCTCGCTGCGATCTGGGGCTTCGATCTGACGCTCGGTGCGCTCGTCAGCGCACTCGTGATGGTGGGCGGCGTCAACTTGGTCAACCGCACCACCCGGCTCTCGGACGACACCGGCATCGGCTTGCTCTTCGTCGGGATGCTCGCACTCGGCGTCGTGATCCTGAGCCGCGAGGCGACCTTCACCGGCGACCTCACCGGCTTCCTGTTCGGCGACGTACTCGGTGTTCGAAGCGATGAGATCCGCCTCGGCATCGTCGCCCTCGTTATTACCATCATCGGGCTCGTCGCAGGGCACCGCTCGTTCCTCGCGCTCGCGGTCAACCGCGACAAGGCCGAAACACTCGGGTTGAAGCCGGGCTTGGCCCACGCTGCACTACTCACCTTGCTTGCCGTGTCGGTTGTGTCGAGCTTCCGCGTCGTCGGGACCCTGCTCGTCTTCGGGTTCCTCGTCGCTCCCCCAGCCTCCGCTGTCCTGATCGTCAGGCGCATTCCGGTGGCGATGGCTGCTGCCGTGCTCTTCGGGTGGTCATCAGTCGTACTCGGCTTGATCGTCAGCTATCACCACGACACGGCAGCATCAGCCACCATCGCCGGGCTGGCGGTTGCTCAGTTCTTCGTCGTGCTCATCGTCACCGAAACGCAGCATTGGCGACAGCGGCGTCGCGTCGCTGAGCTGGCCTGATCAGCA
>ERZ887942.646-NODE-646-length-27002-cov-6.756967_pt1 | contig 27002 bp, 19 predicted proteins | sample MGYA00521099_ERZ887942 | MGnify/ENA primary metagenome ERZ887942 (study PRJEB32303, sample SAMEA104408605) | aquatic metagenome | biome: Brackish water; feature: Pelagic; material: water | place: Baltic Sea | collected 2014-06-07T06:48:00 | depth 16,251 m ...
TTCCACTGCTTCCACTGCTTCCACTGCTTCCGCTGGATGGGCGCTTCAGGTCTTTCGCCGAGAGCTGCTCATAACGAATCGCGACCACTTGATTTCCTTCAATTTTGATCTGTGCGGTCAGCGTTTCCAAATCATCTTCATCGCCATCCATTGCGACCAGCTGCAATCCACCGTCGTTCGCTTCTTCGGAAACGAGGAAGGATTCTTTGGTTTCCAGGTCGATGAGAGTTGCGTAAAGGTCGTCCTCGATCGTGGCAATGCCGGTCATTACAAGCGATTTGGAAAGGCCGACGGTTCGAAGAAACGGGGATTCACTTTTCAACGCCGTGAAATTTTTCGTCGTGACAGGGCGAGGGAGATGGGCCGAATTCACCGGCATTTCATCCTGAGAAATCGCGACCAGAGGACCGCCGAAAAGCAATGCGAACCAAATCGATTGGAAAATATTGGAAGAACCTTCTCTCACGAAGAGACTGACCGTGGAAACCAGTAAATTGGCAACGGCGCGATTGAGAGTGGGACGCGGATCGAAAAAATGTCCTTCGTCAAAAGTGCGTGTCGCCCCTTGTTTTCGCAATCGAAAGCTATATGTTTGCGGCTAAGACACCAAGCGAACACCCTCATCTTCAAGCCTCCCTGACGACCAAATTCATGCGACGATATGCGCTGACAGCCCTTTTAATCGGCATGATTATGGCTGGAGTTGTGCTCGGACTATATCTGTTGGGAGTTTTTGGTCCGCTGGCGAACTGGCTGGGCCTGGTCTACCAAAGCAGTGGCTTTTTTCCTGAAGGTGAAGCTGCCCGGATGGGCTGGCTGGAAATCGTGCTGATCACAGCAGCGGCGCTCGGTGCGGCGTGGTGTTTGGTCGATGTTCCTCAGCTCGGGCATAAGGTGCTGGTTTTCATGACGATGCTGATCGTGATTCTCGGGCTTTCTCCTTCACTGGCGCTTTATGGAAAACTGTTCGAGCCGTTTTCGGCGATGATCAGCGCGTTTTTGGCGGCAACGGCTGGAATCATTTACGCAGGAACGGAGCAGGGAATGCGGAAGAAAGTGCTGCAAAATGTGCTGGGCTCACGAGTTTCGATTTCAACTTTCAATGAGCTGATGGATTCAAAAACGCCGCCGGATTTCAGCGGGACGACGCGGGAATTGAGTGTGTTGACGGTTCGGGTTTTCAATGATGACGAATTGAGGTCAAAACTGCAACCGGCGGAGCAGCTGAAAATTTCAAATCTCTTTTTGCGGACAACGGCCGATTTTTTGAAATCAAAAGGCGGCTATGTCGACGAGTCGGGACCGGATTTGGTTCGGGTCTTTTTTGGGCTTTTGAAGCCTGAAGTTGATCACGCGCTCAATGCCTGTCGAACGGCGTTGGAATTGCGGACGCGACTTCAAAATTTAAACAAGGAATGTGAAAGCCGCTGGTTTCAGACGCTCCAATTCGGGGTCGCGGTTAGCACGGGCGAAATGACGGTGGGCGTCTACGGATCAAATCGGCACTTCTTCTATAGCGGAGTAGGGCCGGAAACCGATTTTTCACGACGGTTAGCATCGGCAAATTTGCGCTACAATTCGGATGTGCTCGTGAGTTCTCAGACACTGCAGGCGGTTACGGGCAAAGTTGAGGTGCGGCCGTTGGAAATGTTTTACGATCCAGAAGAAGAGGTGATGACTGAGATTTATCAGCTTGTCGCGTTGGCCAATCAGATGACAGAAGAGGAACTGAAGCGACGCGATTTGTTTTGGCAGGGCGTTATTTTTTATCGCGAAGCGAAATACGATCAAGCACTGGAGCTTTTCAGCCGAGCACAGGTTCATGGAGTGGAAGACCCACCACTGAATTTCTTCATTAATCGGACTCAGGAATACCTGACAAATCCCGATTCTGAGCATGCGGAAGACCGCCATGAAATCACGGATCGGACGCACGCGCGGTTGCTCGGGACGCTCTAATTTTTCGGAATAAGAAATGGCTCAAGTCGATTATCCCGAACCGGTAAAAGTGCTGATTGCGCAGTTGAAGCGCCTCCCCGGAGTTGGTCCCAAGAGCGCCGAGCGCATTGCGGTGTGGTTGATGCAGCGGGGCCGCGAAATGACGGGACCGTTTTCGGAAGCTCTCGAAAAGGCGGGCGAACTGGTGCTTGAATGCGGCACGTGTGGTTTTTTTGCAACGGCAGAGAAAGGCTGCGCGATTTGCGATGGGTTGGGACGCGACGATTCGGTGATGTGCGTTGTCGAGCAGCCCACCGATATTTTGCCGTTGGAGCGCTCGGGAGCGTTTCGTGGTCAGTATCATGCGTTGCGTGGGAAAATTTCGCCGCTCGATAATGTGGGGCCGGAAGATCTGCGGATCGGTGAGTTGGTCGCGCGTTTGAAGCGGGGTTCGTATTCAGAACTCATTTTAGCGCTGAGTGCTGACGTGGAAGGAGAGGCGACTTCGAATTACCTCGTCGAAGTCCTCGGGCAGGTTGGTAAAGAATTGAAAATTACCCGGTTGGCTCAGGGAATTTCGGTGGGTGGCGGTTTGGAATCCGTTGATGAATTGACGTTGTTCCGCGCACTCGAAGGCCGCGTCGGAATGTGATTCGAGTGGCTGGTTTCGGCCATTGCGGAGTTGGCTAAAATCTGGTGTGATGAGTAATCAGATTCATGATTTCACGTTTTTTTATCCTCATCCTATTGGGTAATCACGCCTTTTCCCAGGAAGTCGAGTTTCCAATACTGGTTCGAAGTTTTGCCGAGGTGAAAAATCCGATGGGGACATTCACCGAAGGAAAATTTAATCCGAAGAATGGAGAGACCATTTCCTTTCTCGGGGGAACCAACACCTTCGATCAGCAACGGGCTAATGCGCTGGAGATCAGTTTTTACCTTGCGTGGCCGGAGCGAGAGTTGGAAACTCGTAATCTTGCCTGGCAGGGAGATACTCTTTTCAAGCAAGCGAGGCCTCGATATTTCTACACGAAAGTCGGCGATACCCAGCCGGGAAGCTCTCCCGATATTCGTGAGCGAACGACTCCGGGGATTATCATTTTGAATTTCGGGAAAATGGAATCGCTCTCTGGAATCGAAGCGCTTCCAGATTTCGTGGCGGAATACAAAACACTTCTCGATCTACTTGAGCAAAAGACAAGGCGGCTGGTTTTGATCGGCCCAACGCCGTTTTTCGAAACGGGGCCAGCTGCGGCGTTGGCGGATTCCCGAAATGCCGTTTTGGAGAAATACGTTATCGAGATTCAGAAACTCGCCGAAGAAAGAGAACTGATTTTCGTGGATGCATTTGCGTTTCCTAAATCACCACCGGGTAAGCAATTCTCGACCAATGGAGTTCATCTCACTGATGTGGGACAGGCTGCGTTTGCCGATCGGGTTGCTGCTGAACTGAAATTTCCTCAGTTACGAAAATTGGACGCCAGCTCGCCAATTAATCAAGCCGTTCAGCGAAAAAACCGGCTCTGGCAGCAATTTTATCATCCCACGAATTGGGCGTTCCTTTTTGGGGATCGGCAACATGTGCCTGCATCGCGAGATCATATTGATACCGCGAAGCGCTGGTTTGTGGATGAGGTTCAGGCTTTGCCCAACCTCATCGCTGAAACCGAAGCAGATATTCATCGCTACACCCGGGAGGTCGCTCAATGAAACCATTTCTAATCGCGCTCATTTGTGTTTCTGCGACGGCTTTTTCTCAGGTGAAGAGTCCTGACCGAGCTCCGGCAAAGGATAATTCCGTAGAAGCTGAAATGGCTTCGTTCGAAATTCACGACGATTTTGAAGTATCGCTTTTTGCGGACGAGACAATGGGAATTGCGAATCCGATCGCAATCCAATGGGATGATCGAGGACGGCTTTGGGTGCTAACCACATCGGCCTACGCCCAGTTGAAGCCCGCCGAAATTCCCAACGACAAGCTGATCATCCTCGAAGATTCCGATGGCGACGGGAACGCAGATACTTCGACGGTGTTTGCTGACGGACTTGAAATGCCGACGGGATTTGCGCTGGGGCACGGAGGTGTTTACCTGGCTGAAGGCCCGGATTTGGTTCATCTGAAAGACACGGACGGCGATAATAAATCCGATAGGAAAAATTTAATTCTGACCGGATTTGGAACGGGCGACACCCACCAGAATATCAGCAACTTCACCTTCGATTCGGGAGGTTTTTTGTATTTCAGTCAGGGACTCCATGCCTTCTCTCATGTCGAGACACCTTGGGGAGTGTCGAGGGGAGATCACGCCGGTTTTTGGCGGTTTGATCGACGGATTACCAAACTCGATCCGTTCTGTTTTCCGACGATGATGAGCGCGAATCCATGCGGAATTGCTTTAGACCAGTGGGGTGCCTTGTTCGTAAAAAGTAACGGCCCTCACCTCGGTTTTGCCACGCCTGGGTTGATCCCCACAACTCATCCGAAAGAGCTGATGCAGTTTGCCCAAATCGGTGCGACAACCGGAAAAAGCATGGGCGCAGAAATTGTCGAGACGGAGCATTTGCCAGAGTGGATTCAAAACCACGCGCTGATATCGGGTTACTTCGCACGACAAGTGATGTCACTTCCATTGATCGAAAAGGGAGCAGGATTCGAAGTAGTTGAGCCGGTGAAAATCATGTCCGCCGAGCACCAGAGTTTTCGTCCAGTGGATATTCGGATTGGCCCTGATGGTGGAATTTACGTGGCAGATTGGTTTAATCCCGTCATCAACCACTATCAGGTTTCCCTACGGCATCCGCATCGGGATTATGATCACGGTAGGATTTGGAGGATTACTGCCAAAAATCGATCGCTGGTGAAACGCCCCATTTTTGATGCTGCCAATCGGGAGTCATTGTTCGAACATTTACGATCCCCCGAGCGTTGGATTCGAGATCAGGCTCGGCAACATTTATTCGATTCCGATCCAACGACGTTTTCTGATCAACTGGTTGAATGGGCGCTGAAACTGGATCCAAAATCAAAGACCGAAAGCCACGCACTTGTCGAGGCCGCCGGGATTCTTGAATCCCATCGCATTGTAGAAGCCAACATTTTAGATCGTTTGGAAGCATCGACGGAGCCTCACGCTCGGGCTGTGGTTGCCCGGATGATTGCCCGTGCGGCTGATCCCATTTCCGATTCGGCCGAACGACTTTCCCGACTGCTGCGAGATCCACACCCCCGTCCCCGGCTTGAAGCGGTCGTTGCCTGCGGCAATATTCCGACATCGGATTCCATGAGATTTGCGTTGATCGCATTGGATTCCAAAGTGGATAAAAACATCGATCATGCTCTTCAGCAGTCGGTTCATGCGCTCGCTCCGCATTGGTTGGCCGATGTTGAATCGGGTGCGATTGAATTTGAAAAGCCGGAACATTTGGCGTTCGCGCTCACGACATTCGGCGGAGAAAGAAGTGCCGTGATTGCTCGCAAAAAAATAAACGAGATGAATCCTTCCGACCCGAATCGGGTAGTGTTTTTGCAGCTCCTGGCGAGTTCAGGAATCGCGAACGACCTTTCCATGGTCCTCGCGCATCCTCACGAAAACGCTTCGCTTCTCAATGCAATGATCGATTCGTGGCCGATCCGAAGATTGGTTCCGACCCCGCCGTTTCAACCCCGATTGGGCGAGCTGCTCAATTCCGAAAATAGCGAAATCAAAATCGCATCGATTAAACTGGCGGGCTTGTGGTCCGCTGGAGAACTGGGAGATTCGATCGAAAAACTTGCGTTTGATTCAGCAACTGCGTCTGCTGTTCGAGGCCCGGCATTACTGAGTGTCGCCCGGATTCGAGGGAAGTCCTTGTCGCCAAAACTTCAGGAACTGGCTTTTTCGACGGACACTCATCGCATGACTGCGCTCGAAGCACTCGCCATTGCAGATGCAAATGCAGCTTCAGATGCCGCTGTGAAACTGATTCAAACGACTTCAAAAAATACCGACTTGTTGCTGATCATTAACCCCGTTTTGAAAACAGGAGTCGGGGCGGCGCGTTTCAAATCGCTCCTTTCAAAAACGGAAATGCCTTCGGAAACGACGCAGCAAATTGTCAACGTACTCACTCGAATCGGCCGGCTCGACCTGAACGTTTACGCTAAACCCAAAGACGTTGGAAATGCGGATTCGGACGACTACGATGCCAAACGCGTTGCCACAATTGTGGCTGCAGTTCAAGCCGGTGACGGCGACGAGACTCGCGGGAAAGCGGTTTACGATCGAGCTCAGCTAACTTGTGTGGCGTGTCATCAAATCAAAAAAATCGGAGGAGTTCTCGGGCCGTCGTTGGATGCCGTTGGCGCGGGATTGCCGTTGGATCAGATTGTCGAATCGGTTCTATGGCCGGCCCGCCAGCTTAAAGAAGGCTATTTTGCGACGGCTATCACCACGGTTGATGAGCAAGTTCACACGGGATACATCGATCGCGAAGCTGCCGGAGCGATTTGGCTGCGAGACAGCGCCACTCAAAAACTGCGCCCGGTTTCCCAGCATCAAATTCTGAAGCAGGAACAGATTGGATCGCTGATGCCCGCGGGATTAACAGCCACGCTGAAACCGGCCGAACTGATCGATTTGATTGCGTTTTTGGCGTCGTTGAAAGGCTGAGTATTTTCTACGATCCAACAGGGTCTGTTCGCTGAATCAACAGGGTTGGTTCGTAAATCTATTTTCAGCAACACTTGTCGTCATGGCAGCAGGTCAATCGAAACAAAAGCGCAGCTGTCACTGAACCCGCGAGGGACGCCACGACGGGAATCCACAGTTGACTGAGAGCCAATTTTCCGGCAATCACCAAACCGATCGCGACTGCTGGATTGAGAACGGCGAGTGAAATATCACCAACGCAATAGATCGCCGCAAGAACGATGGAACCAATCGCAAGGCCGTATACCTGGTTGCCTGCCAACCCCGGGGCCATCGCAACTTGCAAAATAATCCAGGCCAATGCGAGCGTAAAGAAAAACTCGGCCACGAGGGCGGGAAAGACCTCCAAATCTGCGGTTTCGATCGCTGCGGGGCCTGGACCGAGCAGGTAAATCCCGACAAGCGCTCCGAGGATACAGCTGGAAAATTGGGCGATCAGATAGGGAAGAACCTCATGCTGACTGATTTCCCCACGAATGCAAAAGGCCAACGTGATTGCAGGATTGTAATGCGCCCGCGAAACGTGGCCGCCGCCGTAAATGAGCGCCATCAAGCCGAGACCGATCGCGACTCCCGCGAGATCGCCCGCTTTTCCCATCACGCCGGCAATGACGATGATGAGCATCAGAAAAAACGTTCCTACAAATTCGACGATGGCTTTTCTCATTTTGAAATGGGGATCTGGCTGCTTGCCGATAACCGATAAATCATTAGCCCGACATCCGCATGTGACAGTTTTGATTCTGGAAATTAAGAATATTCACAAGTTTGTTGCTCAATTCTTTTAATTTACATAATTTAATTCTTATTTCATAACTAAGCAAGTTTACTAGAAGCGTTAACTGCACAAAAAATGATCCATTTTAATCCTGAATCCCACCAATTTGACGTTCGTATTGATCACGCAAACTTCGAAGGCTCATCGATTTCGAGTTTTCGCGACGAAATTGGCAGTCTCCGCGCTGATGATGTCGAAACGGTTGCCGTTGATCTGGAGCGTGTGAATCGCATGGACAGTTCCGGCTTAGGCGCTCTGCTCGACCTGAAGCGTCAATTCGACAAAGCTGCTGCGACGTTTTCGCTGAAAAATGTAAGGCCTGTGGTTGGAAACGTGATCGCGATTCTGGGCGCTGCTGAGTTTTTGAATTTTCAGTCGTCTAACTGAATCACTGCTTTCCGCATTCCCGCGGAGGTGATCGTCGGCTCGAATTGAGTCGGCACATCAGCCAAATTCATCTGATGAGTGATCCACGGGGATGTATCAACTGTTTTAGATTCGATCGCTTCGATGACGCTGGTGAACGTATCCGGGGTCGCATTTCGGCTCGACTTCAAGGTCGTTTCGCGGCGGTGAAAATTCGGGTCGTTGAAGGTGACATCGCCCTGAAACAGTCCCACGAAAACAATCGTTCCACCGTGGCCGATGTTTTCGAAACACCGGGCCATTGAGCCCGGGTTTCCGGTGACGTCAAAAATGATCGAAGGCAAATTTCCGCCGCCTAAATCGCGGAGCCCGCGCTCGAGTTCAACTGCGGGATCAATCGTTAGCGTTCGTGGAACGCCCAAGCCATCGCGGCAAAATTCGAGACGCGAGGTGTCGAGATCAGCGATGGTGGCTTGGTCTGTTTTTGTTTTGAGGAATTGGAGAACGCTCATTCCAATCGGCCCTGCGCCAAGAACGACGGCGTAGTCATTGGGTTTTACTTCAGCGCGATCAACGGCATGCGCACCGATGCAAAGCATTTCGACGAGGGCAAGCTGATCTGCCGTCGCGGATTTACCTGCGTGAAGTTTATCGATTGGCACGATGATTTCGCGCCGCATTCCTCCATCGGTATGAATTCCCAAAACCTGCAATTCCTCGCAACAATTTGATTTTCCTCGAAGCGAAGCCGGAGAGTTTGGATTGTTCAGATACGGCTCAACCGCGACGAGCTGGCCAGGTTTGAGATCTGAATCGCCGTTGAGTTCGAGAATTTCGGCACCGAGTTCGTGTCCTAGAATTCGGGGGTAATCGAAAAATGGCTGCCGCCCGTGAAACGCGTGAATGTCCGTCCCGCAAACTCCGATTCGCCGAATGCGAATGCGCGCGTATCCTAGAGGAACTTCGGTCGGGACGGGGCCGGTTTGCGAAACAAAACGGCCGGGTTCGGCGAGCGAGATTTCGAGTTGGGAGTCGGATTTGGAAGCGAGCATGTGAAGAAGTTCGAAGATGCTAGCGTTGGATTTTGAAATGACAAACGGTGCCTTCTACTTCGGTAAAACCTCGTGGACCGCTTTCAGAATGGTCTCTTCCACAGCTTCGGACCACAAACCCGGCAGGCCATAATAAACGTTTGAAGTGCCTCCTTCATAACCGCCTTCTTTCAGTACGCGAAGTGAGGGGATATATGCCATGACGTCGTTCGCATACCCTGCCACCCACGTCTTTTCATCGCTGCGTTCACGTTTTATCCGCACCGCATAATCAACCACGACTTCGCCGCCGAGGGCGATGAAATCAATCTCGCCTCCAATTTTCCAACCGGTGATCGGGTAGGGGTAACTGCCGTCGATGGCGCCTTTTTTCTCCATTTGCCGGAGGAGATGCTTGGCTCGCGCTGCTTCGAAAATGCTGGTCGATTTTGCGGTTGAGTCTAAATCATTTTTTGACGGCAAACCAGCGAGTTCAAGATCGGTTTCGCTGTAGTTTGTCGAAAGCTTCGCGGGAAGCGTCGGCATCGGGGCGGTGAGAACTTCTTCGACGGCTTCGGCCAATTCTGCGCCGTAAATTTCAGCGAGCTCAACTGATCTTCGGGGGAGGGGATTCTGATCACCACCGCAGCCCGCCCAGAAAAGCGCGACACAATCGGGATGCATTTTTTCGATTTCGATTTGAGCGTAGCCAGGGTAATCGCCGCTCCATTTTTGCAGGCCAATCGTCGTGGCGTGACAGGCGTACCCGAAAAGAACGGCGCGCAGTTTTCCTTCGGTGTCACGAACGCTAAGCACTGGCACATCGTGATCAACGGGGCCTTTCAGCTCGCCGCGATTTCGTTTTTCAGGAACTTCGGTGTAGGGCTTGTTTTCGCGTCGATTGACCGCAAACGTCGCTTTTCCGCTGCCCCATTGAACCGTTGCTGGCTCGGCCGAATCGATCGCAGCGCCGACTAATTCGATGATTTTTTTCTGCAAGGTGGCGGCGTACTCATCGATCAATTTTTTCTGTTCCGCATCGACGTTCATGTAGTGAAGCGGCCCGAGGTTTTGCCCGACAACCGGCCCGCTGTGCGTGTGCGACGTGCAAATTACAATTTGGTCGCGCGTCAGGTTGTGCTGGGTTTTCAGCTGCTCGCAGATTTTTCCCGTCGCCGCGCGATCAATCCCGACGAGGTCGAGCGTGATGATGACGCCGCGTTTTCCCGCTGCGTCTTCGAGGACTAACGCCTTTGCCCACAGTTCGGTGAATTTTCCATCCGCCGGGGCTTTGCGTCCGCCGTAACCCGCCATCCACATTGGCTTTTCGGGTGTGATGATTGTCGCCGCCGCGCCCGCCTTCCACGGCGTTTCAGCGGAAGCGAGAGAACTCGCAAAGACTAAGAAAATGGCGATCAGCGGAATGAGAAATCGGTTCATGTCCGCAAATTTTGTGAAAAATCAGGCGATGCGGCGAGGATTTTACGTTACGCATTCAGTGATGCTTTTTGAAGAAACCAAAACAGTCTGGTGGTCGCAGCTCCTCTGGGCGATCGCGGTTGGCGACGTCATTCTTGGCGTTTATCTGTGGCAACAATTTGATGCCGCCGCCGCCTCGAATCCGCTCGCATGGTTTGCCATCGTGCTTGTCGTCGTCACGTTGATCGCGCTGGTGATTGCAGCGATCGCTTTTGCTAAATATTCAGTGACCTTCGATGGCGAGCGACTGAGTTTTGGCTTCTCAAAGCTGAACGGCTACGTGCCGGTTGAGACGATTGAATCCATCGAAATTATTCAACATGTGAACCTGCTGAAATTCGGCGGCGTTGGCTGGCGTTTTGATTTTGGCGGAAAAAAAATCGGTTTTCTCGCGAATAAAGGTTCCGTGATTGAAGTCACGCCGAAGGGTGGAAGCTGGCGGTATGTTTTTAACTGTGAAGACACGGAGCGGCTTGCGGCTTTTTTGGAGAAGGCTGGGATTGGGATGACGGACGAGGCGGATGATGAAGACTGACGAAACCAGTCGGCAAATTCATCTGTAGAAGTGACTGACCGTCGTTTTGATCATCGGTCTTTTGATCTGATTTTACCTGTTTGTCGGTCCGTTTTTTCTCGTTTCGACCAATGAAAATCGAGTTTTTCTCGATTGGGTGACAGGAGGGCCGACCTAGCTCGGAAGCTTTTGGGTGGCGATCAATCACTCGTTCTTCATCATTCAATCCAAATTTGAAATCTACGGCGGCTACATTGCCTGGGTTGTTGAGTTTGCGGGGACGTGATCCAAAAATGCTGGGTCTTGGCGAACTGTCCGCAAGCGCCCGAATTCGAAAAACCAAACTTTTTTGTCCAATAATCCGTCCTTCCGCGGACCTGTTGTGGAAGTTACTCTTTTTTCTCCATGCCAACCACGGATTCCAACAGCGATCATGAACGCTTTACCCGCCTCCTTCTCGAGAGCGAACCAGTGATGCTGCGGTCGATTCTCGTCATGGTTCCGCATCGGGCGGACGCTAGGGAAATCCTGCAGGAAACGGCTGTGGCACTGTGGCGACAGTTTGAAAGCTATGATCCTGACCGTCCGTTCATCAATTGGGCGATGGGATTTTCGCGGATTGAAACGCGGCGCTTTTTGGCGAAGGAATCCCGCAGGGCTCAGCTCACGGAACAAGCCAGGGAAGCCCTCGAGCAGGGGATGGAGCGTTCATCTGATTTCGACATTGCCCTCGAAACGCATCTCGCCACCTGCCTCGGCAAGCTCAACGAAAAGCCCCGCCGACTGGTGAAGGGCTACTACCACGAGGGCCACAGTCCCGAAATTCTCTCACAACGCGAAGGTCGCACGGTCGAGGCGATTTACAAAACGATCCAACGCGCCCGCCGCGATCTGCAGGCGTGCATTGAACGACAACTAGCAAAGGAACCGGCATGACTGACTCAAACGATTGGCAAGCGCTCATACAAAAGCATCTCGATGGACAGACTTCCGGGGAGGAAGCAGCAGTCTTGTCTGATAAGATAGTAAGCGATGCAACGGTTCGATCGGAGTATCTCACGGCGGCGCAAATTCATGGCGCGCTCGGCGATGAAACGCTGGCTTTGGATATGGAAACGGTTCCGTTCCCCGCCCCGGAGCCATCTCAAAGCCTCAACCTTCGCCCCTTTGCCTGGTCCAGACAGCTCGCTGCCGCTCTCGTTGCCGGTGCTTTGTTGGGTGTGTTAGGTGTTGGAGTGGCATGGGCCGTGGGTTCACCAAAGTCGCAAGCTGCATTGATTCCTGTCGCGAATGGAGCCTTTGAGGATTCAGCGGGTCCCATCGATAGTGGTTTCCCATCCACCTTCGGCGGTTGGAGCGGAGATCCTGCCGAGGTGATCGAGGAAGCAGACGGAAACCATAAATTGCGGTTTCTTGAGACGGCCAATGTCACCGGAAAGCCCAACGGCGGAGCCTCCGCGTGCAATGTGTTTCAGCTCATTGACCTGTCGTCGATCCAGCAACAGTGGGACACAGAGAACTCAGAAGCTCAGTTCACGCTTGAGTTTTCTGCCAGGTTCAATCGCGAAGCGGCTCCCAATGATACAGAAGTGCCCAAACTGAAAGGGACGTGCACGATTTCTCTCTACCGGGCTGAGCCCGAGTCCATCGGCAAAGCATGGCCGCTCGTGATCAGCGATGCGGTAGCGGTTGGGAACAAGGCGATCAAGCTCAAGCCCGGAGACGAGCCGGGCACCCTTTCCACATCCTGCATTTTGGAGCAGGAAGCCACCATTGCCCTCATTTCTGTGAACGTGAATACCATGACGGGGTCCAAAACCCCCATCGAACTGGGCGGCTACTTCGTGGATGATGTCCATCTCACCTTGATTAAACAGCCCAATCTTCCGGTGCGATTTGTGAAGTGAGCATCTGATTGAGGATGTGCGGTCTTTGCATTCGTGATTTCCCGATGACTTTGGGCGGGTGCTGATCGTCGGCCATAGAATGGGCCTTCATTCAATCGCAGCCCCAGGCGGGAAATTCAGCGGACCATTTTTGTTTTTCCGAAGAGTGAACACAGGAATCGGGATTGTTTCTATTCCCTGGTCGATGCCATTCGACGGGCGGATGGAATTCACGGAAGCGGAATCGTGAACACTTTGGTAAAGACAAATTCCGCGCCGAAGCCGGTGAGCAACGCCAGCTGGAAAAGGATGAGGCGGTATTTTTTGTCCCAGGCAGACATCAAACCTCCGGTAATGAAAACCATGAGACTCGAGGCAATCGCGAACGGAATGGGTGTGAACACGAGAAGCAACACGTAGCTTAACAAGGCGACAAAACAGGCGGCGGCGCGTCCTTTACGTTTGGTGAAGGCGGGGCTGTCCGAGTCGAGATCAATCGCGTCTTCGTCGGGCTGGCCGCGTTCGCGAATGGAAACGATGATGACGATCACGAACAAGATCAGCACGAGGATCTGCATGTACTTCGCGAAATCAGGGACGACCCGATTCTCCTCAGCGATGACGGATTTGAAGCTGTCGACGGTGGCCTGAATGTCGGCTTCGACCTCTTTGCCACGCAGAAAGGTTGGATCAATACGCAACCGCTTCATCTCGCTCTGGGCGATTTCCGTCTGCATCGTTCTTTCCAATACATCGGCGAGATACTCCTGAATTTCGGGGGGCGTGTCTTTGGCAGCCCACCAGTAGTAACCATTGCTGAAGGTCACGGGAAAGCCCTGCTCGATTGCAGTGCCGGCATCGGGAATTGCGGGATGTCGCTCTTCAGACAGTACCGACAGCGCTTTCACATTTCGATCGGCTGGGGTGTCATCCCCGTCCCGGAAATCAAGATATTCCGAGAGAGAGAAAATTCCGGCGTCGAGGTGCCCTCCGATGAGGCGGTTGTAACGATCCGCTCCACCATCGGCCGAGACAATGCTGAATTTAGCTCCTGGAACCGCTTTTTCGAGCTGGAGGGTGATGAAGTAGGCCGCGGAACCGATGTTCGCGCCGAACTTGAGAGATTTCGGATTCTCGGCCGCCGCGTTCAACAGAGCTTTGAGATCCGGATAGGGACAGTCTTCGCGGACCATCACGATCATGGTATTCTTTCCCGTCTGGGCAAACTTTGCAAAATCATCCGGGCCAAAATCTACGGTACCCGCTAATTTAGAGCTGATCATCGAGGTGTGATGACAGATTACCTTGTAGCCGTCGGGACGGCTGTTCATCACGTCGCGGCTGCCAATCGTGCCGCCACCGCCGGGGACGTTGAACACCGCCAGCGGAACATCGAGCAGCTGTCCTTCTTCGATCCCTTGCTGAATGACTCGCCGGACAAACGTGTCTGAGCCACCGCCCGCAGGATACGGTACAACGACTTCGATGGGCTTATTCGGGTAGGTCGTCTTTTGCGCACTGAAACCTTTCGCGATCCACCAACCGACCAGGACGACAACAAGAAGCCACGCCACGATGTGCCAGGCGCGCAGTAGGCCTGTTTTTTTCTGAGAATCGGAAGAATCACTCATGACGCTTTGACCCCGGGTGGTTTGGGTAATGAAAGAAGTTTTCTAATCGCAGGCATGAAAAGCATCAGCACAGAAATGATGACGAAGGTCAGGGAAATGGGTTGGGTGAAAATCGGGGAGTAACTTCCGTTCGAGGCCTGAAGACCAAGGCTGAGATTTTTCTCGGCGATTGGTCCAAGCACGAAACCAATCACAAATGGGGCGAGGGGAATCCTGAACGATTCCATGCAAAACCCGAGCAATCCAAATCCGAGCATCACGTAAATATCGAAGACTCGATTCGACAGCGCGTAGGACCCTATGACCGCGAAACAAAGGATCATCGGTAGCAAATACGGGCGCGGAATGCGCACGAGCTTTGCAATTTTCTTCATTGAGCCAAACATGATCAACGCCATGAAAATGTTGGCGATGAACATCGCTCCCATAATTGTGTAGACCATGGTTGGGCTCTGCTCCATCAGGCGCGGCCCCGGCTGTATTCCGTGAACGATGAGCGCGCCGAGCAATACCACTTCCATGACACTGCCAGGTAAGCCCATAGCAAGGAGAGGGATCAAGGCCCCGCCGATGGTCGCATTGTTGGCTGATTCCGCCGCGACGACTCCCGGCTCATGACCGGTCCCGAATTTCTCCGGCTCTTTTGAAACGCTCTTCGCCACCGAATACGCGGTGACCGATCCGATATTTGCGCCGATGCCCGGTAGAATCCCAATCCACGTTCCGATCACCGACGAGCGGACCATATTGACGGCGTGATTCTTGATGTCGACCAGTCCGACCAGCACTTTATTTTTACCAATATCGATCGGTTTTTTCTTTTGCTCGATATTGATGATTTCCCGCAGGATTTGATTTACCGCGAACAACCCGATCAACACTGGCATGTGTCCGAATCCGGCGTTCATTTCTGTGATGCCAAACGTCATTCGCGGCGCGCCGGTTGCAGCGACGATCCCCGGCATCGAGAGAAGAATCCCGAAAAAGCCCGAGAACAGCGAACGGGAGAGCGATTTTCCGCCGATCGTAGCGATCAAAACGAGGGCCATGAGGACGAGCGAAAAATACTCGAAGTAGCCAAATTTCGAGGACAGCCGCGCGATCGGTTCTGTCAGCAAAACGAGAAATCCCCATGAAATCATGCCGCCCATCGTTGAGGCCATGACCCCCAGCCCGAGGGCTTTGCCCGGCAAACCGTCGCGGGCCATCGGGTAGCCGTCGAGCGTCGTCACGATTGATGCAGGCGTTCCCGGCATTCGCAACAGCGTCGCCGTGATCATCCCACCGCTCACCGCCCCGACATAAACCGCGATGAGAAACGCCATCGAGAGCAGCTTGTCGTGGCCATAAGTCAGCGGCAGCATCAGCGCGATCAACATTGTTCCCGTGAGGCCAGGCACCGCCCCGACGAAAACGCCGAGCGCAGTTCCGAAAACAATCAGCAATAAGCCCCACGGACTTAGAATACTGGCAAGTGCGTCGGCGAGCGGGCTGGCTTCAGCTAAAAGTGGAACAAATTCAAACATGATGATTATCGGGCATCAGCATAATGACTCGCCGCAAGATGACCAGTCTTGACTCGCCATTCAAAAAGCTCACACACCAGTTCATTTTTCTTTTCTGCATGATCCGCTGAATTCCACAAATTGACCTGCTCGCCCGGATCGTTCACCAAATCAAAAAGCTGCCCTTCCGTTCCGCCATCGATCGGATCACTCCCTGTGATTTGAACCAGCTTCCATTCGTCGCTTCGGATCATCGTCTGGTAATCCGCTGAAACAAAATTTCCGTCGCGGCAGCCTTCGGCAAAAACATAGTCACGGCCCGACCACTCAGAGTCACCTTCCAACGCGGGGTTCAAGGATTCCGCCATGAAATTCTCCGGCACTTCACAATCCGCCAACTCCAGAATCGTCGGCCCCAAATCAAATAGCGACGTCAGCTCATCAATGCGACGTCCACCTTCACCAAACCGTCCGTTTGAAGACCAAACGATCGTCGGCATCTTTGTGACTTGTTCGTAAAACGTCCACTTCTGGGAATGCCCGTGATCTGTCAGGCAATCGCCGTGATCGCTCGTAAAGATGATCACTGAGTTTTCCAGGTAGCCCTGTTCCTCGAGCGATTCCATGATCTCGCCGACTTTTGTATCAATCATCGTCACGTTTGCCATGTAGTGCCGCCGCTGATCGAGCCGTTGCTCCTCGGTTGGATCAAGCTCCAAAATCACGGAGTCATGGTCGACCTCGTTGTTGTGTTGCCGCATCGCTTTGTAGGCTTCCGGCTGGTTTTCCAAATCATCCGTTGTCACCGGCTGAAGTGGGATCTCCCGATCGGCGTAATCCGCGAGCGCTTCCGGTGTGGGATCATACGGCGGATGAGGCCCCGGAAATCCGATTTGTAGAAACAGCGGATCCTCTTTCGGATGCGTTTTCAGCCACCATTTCGAAAGATTCCCCACAAAGTTATCCGAATGCGTTTCCGGCGGCAAATCCCACGTGAAAGCCCCGAGTCGGTCCGCATAATCATCCCGTTCCCGATACGTTTCGCGCTGTTGTTTCACCAATCCGCGAGCCGCCAGCGCCTTGTCCCATTCATCAAAAAAGTAACGCCCTTCGAGATAGCGGTCCTTATTTTCCACCACGTAGCGCTCATTAAATCCGCACGGCGTCGTAAACGGAAAAGTGTGCATTTTTCCTGCATTCACACAGTGATAACCCGACTCCGCGAGATCGTTCACCCAGCTCCTTGTCCAGCGATCTGCGTTTTTTAGAATCCCGTTGGTGTGTGGATACTGCCCAGTAAAAAGGCTCGCTCGCGATGGAGCGCAGCTGGGTGCGGTGACATGGCAATTGGTGAACGTGACACCGCCATTCACCAACCGATCCAAATGGGGCGTGTCCGCATAGGGGAATCCGAGCGCATTGATCGTGTCGAATCGCTGCTGATCGGTGATGATAAAAATGATGTTAGGTCTTTCCCGTGCCATAAATTCTCCAACTTATTAGCTGCACATCGGAGCACAACAACTCGCACGAATCAATAGGGTATGTTCGATGAACAGACCCTGTTCGTTCGAAAATTACTTCGGCTTCAATTTGGGGAACGCGACCACAAACCTCGGCGACGGGGTCAACATTTTTCAATTTTTATCGAAGTAGTTCAACCAAATCGGCTTGCATCTAATCTGAAGAATTCATCTCCCTATTTTAACGAACCAACAGGGTTTCCTCAGCGAACGTACCCTGCTGGTTCGTAAAACTTCGGTTCGCCGTACTGTGACGCCAGCGGGGAAATCTGGACGCTCTACTACGTCGAGCAATTCGATTCGACGCTGGAGATGATCGATAGCGCCTTGCTTATCATCGGCCGCGGGAAGCGAGGATTTCAGCGGCGACTGATCGGAAAAGGCTATGCGCCAAACTTTTTTGTCCAATTTGGGTTCATTTCGTGGACCTGTAGCGGAAGGCGATTTACCAGCGTAGCCCACGATCATATTTAACCGTTCAGTCGAGCCGAAAACATGAAGAAAAACACCTCTAAAACATGGGCCTTGGCTCTTATTATTCTTATCGCGTTTTCAGCTAGTCTGAGAGCCGAGGAGCCGGCTTTTGAATCCGAACTGTTCTCTTCCGGAACCCTGGTCTATTCCGATGACTTTGATGGGGAAATCAACCGCGAGAGATGGGGTGCCAAAGGCACGAAAATCGAAGAGGGAAAATTGATCATTTCACCCCAATTTACGGACCGCGAAGTAGCGATGAAGGCTCTCAAGCGCGATCATCATCTCGGCCTCGAGCCGGTGGGACATCTGAACAAAATCCCGGGCCAATTCGTTTGTCACCTTCGCTACCAATTCGAGAAAAAAGAACTGACTCCCGGTCGCCCCAGTTTTCAGATCGGCCATCACATGATTGTTCTCGGTTTTCTCGAAGGCGGTGGGCATCGCATTAAGTTGCCTGACGACGGCCCTTTGTTTTCCGAGCCGGATTCAGAAATGGCGCTCAATGAGTGGATCGATTTGGTGATCGAATACAGAAAGGGCACCATCCGAATCTCCGTCAACGGCTACAGCAAGACATACGAACACGAGGCGGTCAGCATCATCAATGAGAAGGATAAACTCGGACCCCGATTCACCTTCAAAGGAGGCCCGGATTGTCGTATCATGTTTGACTCTGTCAGGCTTTGGGAGTGCGAGGGGGCAGCGAAATCGGAACCGGAGAAGTGAACTCACCATTTAATTTACAAAATCATGAAAACCTCTTTCAATCGCCGCCACTTCCTTCGCGGAACCGGAGCGCTCATCGCTCTGCCCGCGCTGGAGTCCATCGGTTTTCGACGCTTTGCTTCGGCCGCTTCCACGACACCCGGCACGCCACCGAAACGATCCGTTTTCCTCGGCACAGGCTTCGGGATGACGAAAGAGACATGGTTTCCAGATGTGGCGAAGACCGGCACCGACTACGAACTTTCCGAAGGGCTCTCTCCGCTCGTGCGTCACAAATCGGACATCACGGTGGTGCAGGGCTGTTCCAACCAATTCACCAACGAGGCGCACTGGGGCAGCACCTTCTGGCTCACCGGCGCGAATCGTTACTCCGTGGCCGGGCAGAACATGGCCAACAGTATTTCCGTCGATCAGGTCGTCGCTCAGCAACTGGGACAAGAGACTCGCTTTTCTTCGATCCAGCTCAACAGCTCCGAACTTCAGGGGCACGGTCCCGGACTTTCCCTCGCCTGGGATCAGCGCGGCAAGCCGGTCGCCGGACAGAGCGACCCGGTGCAGGTGTTCCACAAACTGTTTTCCGCTGACGACCTGCCTTTGGAACAGCGTCAGGCGGCCATCGCCGAGAACCGCAGTGTCCTCGACGCCGTGCTATCCGAAGCAAAGCGCGTCCAGCGTGGGCTCTCCACGACAGACACCGACAAGCTGGACGAATATTTTCAAGGTATTCGCGACATCGAGACCCGCCTCAACAAAGACGAAGACTGGCTCGATGTGCCCAAGATAAAGGCTCCACTCGATGAGCCTGCTCCGGGCTTGAAGGGGAAGGCTGAGATTGAAATCATGTATCAGCTCATTGTCGCCGCGTTGCAGACCGACAGCACCCGCGCGCTGACCTATCGTTTGCCCGCCAGCACCCTCCTGCAGAGTCTCGATCTCAAACCCAGCGCTCACAATGTGAGCCATTACTCCGAGGGCGAGCGCATGGAGGCTTCCAAGAAGCGCGACAAGGTCCACAGCGAACTGCTCGCCGGCCTCATCGACAAGCTCAAGGCCACGAAAGAAGCCGGCGGATCGAGCCTCTTTGATCACACCACCGTGACTTTCGGATCGAACATCAGCTCGATTCACTACCTGACCAACTGCCCCACCGTCATTGCAGGTCGAGGAGCGAATCTGAAATTGGGACAGCATCTCGTCCTGCCAGAGGACACGCCGCTCTGCAACGTGTGGCTGACGATGCTTCAGGGAATGGGTATCGAAGCCGAGCGGCATGGAGATAGCTCGGGAATCGTGAAGGAACTGCAGGCTTAATCGAAGGACTCACGCCAAGCCACTGAGGCACAAAGAAATGAGAACCTACACACTTCTTTTTACAGTCCTGCCTTCGTGGCTTTGTGGCTTTGTGCGAGCTGCTGAAACCACCCCCGAATCTGTTTCACCCATTTCACGAACGAACAGGGTCTGTTCATCGAACCAACCCTATTGGATCGAAATGGCGAAACGAACGAGTCTCACACCAAGCCACCAAGGCACAAAGAAATGAGAACCTACACACTTCTTTTTACAGCCCTGACTTTGTGTCTTTGTGCCTTTGTGCGAGCCGCAGAACCCACTCCCGGACTTCCGGAAAAGCACTTCGCGTTCTTCGAAAAATACTGCCTCGAATGCCACGATTCCCTCACCGAAAAGGGCAAGGTGAACCTCGAAGAAATCCCTTTTCAGGTCTCCACGATCGAACGGGCTGAGCTTTGGCAGAAAGTGCTCAATTCAATGAACTCTGGCGAGATGCCTCCGGAAGATGAGCCCCAACCTGAGAACCAGGAGAAGGCCGATTTTATCGATGCGCTCGCTCAAACCATGGTTACGGCGCGGAAGTCGCTCGCCGATTCCGGTGGCAACATCACGATGCGCCGTCTCAACCGGCGGGAATATCAGAACACGATCGACTATCTCACCGGCGTCAATGTGGATGCGAGCAATCTGCCTTCCGATGGCGGATCGGGCACCTTCGATACGGTGGGCGCTTCGCAGTTCATCTCCAGCGATCAGATTGAGCAATACCTAAAACTCGGACGCAGCGCGATCGACGAGTTGTTCGAACGCCGCGCAACGACGGGGCAGGAAGCAGCCGCATCCACCGTGACCCGTGTCGAGCCCGAAAAGACGATCAATCCGGACAACGAAAAACAGGTCGCAAATATCGAAGACGAATACGCCCGCTTCACCAAATGGAAGAAAGGCGTCGATGAAGCTGCCAAGTCTCCTGAGAACCAGGCGCTCATTGCAGAGATTCGCAAAACGGATCGCCTCATCGGTCATCCCAATCGCTTTTACGGCTATGCCGACCGCCTTAAAGGTATGCCCGATCCCAAGGAATTCGGCTTCCGCGACTCTAAGAAAGCTGCTGGCGGCGATCCCGAAGCCGACCGCCGCAACCTCGCCTATCACAAATACTACGCGAGTCTGCCGCACCGTGACCGTGGTAGCTACCTGAAGCTTGCTCACGGCACCGGTCGCCTCATTATTTCTCATAAGAAAAAGCAACTGCCACCCGGTAGCTACACGCTCCGCGTCGCAGCGGCGGCCGTCGAGGGCTCGCCCGCGGGACGTCATTTCCTCGAAGTGGGACACCCCCAGCGTCTGATCGAGAGCAGAAACTGGGGGCTGGAAGGCCGGCCGATCAGCAGCCACCAGGTCACCGGCACCATCGAGAACCCGCAAGTGATCGAGATTCCCCTCGAAGTGGGAGCTGATACCATCAAAGAGTTCGCCATCCAGGAAAAGCAACCCAACACCGGCAATCTGAAAGAGCTTTGGGATGCACACAACGCCTTCAAAAAAGAAAACGGCTACGGTCACCCACCCGCCATCTGGATCGATTGGGTTGAATTGGAAGGCCCGCACGCTTCCGTGCCGACCTCTTGGAAACAGCGTCGTGAAGTCGAAGAAAATGCCAACGCTAAAGTTCGCGGGACTTACAATGGTTACCACAAGGGAGGTTTCGAAAAGGCCACTAAGTTCCTTAAAACGAGAACGCCTCAAAAAGGCATCGTGGACGAACAGGAAGCCAAGTTCCGGATTCGGGCTTTTGAAGAAAATGGCCCCACCTTTCGCCGCTACCTCGAAGATCCACTCACGCAGACGGGCTCCTATTTGACCATCCATAACCTGAACACGGAAGAGTATTTCGCGCTACCCCCGGAACATCCGTCCGGTTGGAAGGAAACGAAGCACGTCGTCGACTCACTGCCACCCGGTGACTACCGACTGCGTTTTCGCATTGGCACCGTCAAGGGATCACCTGCGGATCGACACTTCGTCAATTTGGGAAGTGTCCCTGAAAAAAACCAATTCAACCATCTGGATACTTTTCAGATAACCGGCTCGACGGACGCGCCACAGATCATCGAATTTCCCGTATCACTGACTCGTGATGGCCCTCGCAAATTTGCGCTGCGCGAGAAGCGAGATCCCAAGACAGATCTCGCTCGTTACCGGGCAGCCCGCGCAAAAACAGGCGTGGGTCCAGTTCCAGCTTTGTGGGTCGATTGGGTCGAATGGGAAGGCCCGTTGAATTCATCGAATGGCACGTCTTCGGAATTGGACTGGTGGATTAGTAGTGAAAGCGATCCGGACGAGTCGTCGCGCGCCCGGAAAATCCTCGAACAGTTTGCGTTCAGGGCCTTTCGGGGAGCCGCCCCGGAGAAGGACTTCATCGACCGTTTGTCCGTCATCTTCGCCGGGCGCCGCAAGTCCGGTGACGAATTCGACGCCGCCATCCGCTTGCCGCTCAGCATCATCCTTGCTTCACCGGGTTTCCTCTACCTCAATGAACCCAGTGACGCGGATGAGCGTCGCCAGCTCACGGATCGCGAGCTCGCCGTGCGCATGGCTTACTTCCTCTGGAGTGCCCCGCCCGACCAGGAGCTACTCGACCTGGCGAAGCAACAGAAACTGAGCCATCCGGAAATTCTGCACCAGCAGGTCGATCGACTGATCACCGACTCTCGCTCCGACGAGTTCGTTTCCGGCTTCGTGCACCAATGGCTCGACATGGAGCGCCTCGATTTCTTTCAGTTCGATACCACGCTGCACCGCGAATTTGACGAAAGCACCCGCGCCGCCGCCCGCCAGGAAGTCTACCAATCCTTTGCCCACCTCTTGCGTAATCCGGAGGAAGGCCACCTCGGGAAACTCCTGAAAAGCGACCATGTTTTCGTCAATGGTCTGCTCGCCGGATACTACGGAATAGAAGGCGTCACTGGCGATGATTTTCAGAAAGTTGCCCTGCCGGCCGATTCTCCCCGTGGTGGGTTGTTAGGAATGGCAGCGATTCACGCGATGGGTAGTGACGGCATCGAAAGCAGCCCTGTCGAACGCGGCGCCTGGGTCCTGCGTCATCTGCTCAATGATTCACCACCTCCCGCTCCGGCGAATGTGCCCCAGCTTTCACGGCTCGCCGAAGAACCACTCACGACCCGCGAGAAACTGGCCGCGCACATGGAAGAAGCGCAGTGTGCCAGTTGCCATCGCAAGATCGATCCGATTGGTTTTGGTCTGGAAAACTTCGACGCCGCCGGCAAGTGGCGCAAGACAGAAACCCACCGAATCAAAAGCGGCAAGGCATGGAAAAAGGGAAAGACCTGGGAAATCGATGCGGCTGGTGCCTTCCACGGTGGTCCCGCGTTTGCCGATTACCGCGAGATGCGCGACCTCATTGTCGACCGGGAAGGGGACTTCGCCCGTGGATTTGCCGAGCATCTGGTTGAGTATGCGCTGGGGCGTCCGTTTGGCTTTACCGATGAAGATCTGGCGAATGAGATCGTCGACGCAGCCGAGGGCGAGGATTTCGACGTAAGCGAGTTTATTCAGGCGCTGGTGCAGAGCGCGCCGTTTCAGCGAAAGTAATCCTATCACTAACGGACTAGTTGGGGGTTGAGCTGCGAAAAAATCTGAGTTTTTCATGCAACTAAACCGTTCCAATGGAACTTAATTTTGCACATCTATGATCCTGAAAAAAGTAACCACCTTTGGAATATTTTTCGCATTCGTCGGAGCGTTTCCTGCTACTTCAGGTGCTGAAGAAATGCTCCCTGCCTTATCAGAAAAAGTCCTGATCCAATTTCCCAAGGCCGATCGAAACGGAGACGGTAAAATCACTGGTCCCGAGTGGACAGTCGTTCAAAGAGGGCTTCTGCGAAGACATTCTGATGCAGATGCGGACGGCAATGGCACCCTTTCAAAGGCCGAACAGACCAAACTTCTCAAGAAGCTCGGAAACAACGGTCCCCCGAAAAATCCACCTCCGATCTCCACCCCTGAGCAACTCGCCAAATTTCTGAAACAATTCCCGGAGTCCGATGCGGATGGTGATGGAAAACTGACAAAAGAAGAAGCGGCCGCTTACCAAAAAGCACTCAAAAACAGCCAGGGAAAAATCGCTGGTAAGGCCAGGGGCACCTTCGTTCCCGATCCCGGCTGGCAGGAAGAAAAATTTCCTGAACACGCAATCTGTTACCTGACTCCTGAGCAGCTGAAAGACCAGTATGGAAGTTCATTTCCCGACCTGCCAAAGTCCGATGATGGAGTATTGAGAGTCGTAGGCACAGGTCACAGCTTCATGAAGCCCGGCTACCTGACGCTACCGCTCATTTGCGAGGCGGCAGGATTCTCGCAACCCCTGCATACTCATACCGGCGGGGGCATGACGGGGAGCACTCGTTATAAATGGGAAGAGGAAAACGGCATCTTCGGTTTCGACAAAAAGCCGAAGCCCAAATTGCTACCAGCCATCGCGAACGCTGGTTGGGATGCCATGATGTGGGGCCCCTACAGTGAGGATCGACCGGAGTATTACACCTGTTGGATCGATTATTGCCTGAAATACAATCCGGAAATGAAATTCTATCTCTCCGACGCGTGGATCCGGCTTTGGGATTTCAATGGCGGCAGACCACCAAAAGATGAATCTCAATACACCCCCGAATTCCTCACCAACCTCGAAGCCGAAAAGCACGAACTATTCGAGGCTTTTATCACTGCCATGCAGGAGAAGTATCCTGACAAAGTTTATATACTCCCCACTTCATTGGCAATCACCAAGGCGGCCGTTCTCCAGGTAAAAGGAGAGCTGCCCGGCGTTGAAAGTCTCCACAAATTAGTCAGCGGAAAAGAACGCTCCGTGTGGAGAGATCACCGAGGCCATCTCGGGCCGGGATTTGATCGACTGGAAGGCTATGTCTTCTACGCAACGCTCTACAAAAAGTCTCCAGAGCTGATCGAGAACCCCATCAAATTTTCCGGTCAGCGGCAAGAATTTCCGAGCGCCGAACTGGACACCCTGTTTCGAAAAATCGCCTGGCAGGCCGTGACGGAAAATCCACTGAGCGGAGTACTGGATGCCAATGGGGACGGTATTGGTGATTAGGGAGAATGAATGAGATTGTAACAGCGGCAATGGCCCACGACTATTCGATGGACGAATACATTCAGTCCCTGGTTTGCAGCGAGCCCTTCCGCAGAAAGTAAATGGCGTGGTTTTATGAACGCCATTTTTCTTCTTCTTTACCATACGATCGATGTTTCCGACCCTGCTCAGAACGAGTAGAGAAAAAATGACAAATTTCTGTTAACGTTTCCCCGCCTTCATCGGCATACCTGTGATGAATGATCGGTCTGACACGGAAACGCTCGAACGGTTGACTCGCCTCTGGATTGAGGCAGAGCCAGCAGTGCGAGCTTTTGTCTTCGCGTCGATCAGCTCGTTTGCCGATGCCGAAGACGTGTCGCAGAAGGTGGCTTTAACCGTGGCGCGGCGCTTTCACGAATACGACGAAAATCGCTCGTTTCAGGCGTGGACGCTCTGGCTGGCGAAGTCTCGTGTGATCGATCACTACCGTGTCAAAGGCCGGGAGAAGCTGGTGTTCTCCGAACCTTTGCTCGATCAACTTGTCGACTCGCTCGTGAGCCGGCAGAAGGTTCAATCCGATCGAGGGGCGGCTCTGGAGCAGTGCATCGAAAAACTACCCGACAAATCCCGCAGGTTGCTGGAGCTGCGCTATGAAGATGGCGCTTCGGCAGAGGAGATGGCGTCGATCCTCGAATCGACTGCTGGATCGGTTCGCGTTCTGTTGCATCGAGTTCGCAATCTACTGGGAGACTGCATTCAAAAGGAAATGAGGAAACCATGCTGAGCGACGATCGACAACGAGAATTGGATCGCCTGCTCGACGGTGATTTGTCCGACGCAGAGCGTCTTCGGGTCCAGGCCAGCCTCGAAGGCGATGCTGATGCGATTGAATGGCTGGCGGATCGAGCATGGATGCATGCGAATTTACGTCGTTCCATGAGTCGTCGTGGGATCAAGGTCGAGGCCATCCCGGAGCAGAATGAGGTCGTCGCTCCCGTTCCCCGTCGTCAATTCTCAGGTAAAATTTTAGCGATTGCCGCAGGTCTTGTCGCCATGCTGACGCTGCCTATGTGGTTTCAGCTTTCGAGCGATGCCACCTTCGCGACTTTGGAGCAAACCCGCTCCGCTCTCTGGCAAAGTGGTGAATTGCCTACCGCCGATGGCAGCCGTCTCGGCGAAGGGACACTGCGTCTTGCGGAAGGTATGGCGACGCTGCGCTTCGATTCGGGCGCGGAAGTTACCCTTGAGGCGCCGGCGACGTTGATTCTGAAGGATCGAATGAATTGCGAATTGGCCAACGGCACGGTGGTTTCGGACATCCCTGAATCGGCTCTGGGCTTTCGGATAGAAACGCCGTCTGCGGATGTGGTCGACTACGGAACGCGTTTCGCCGTCAGCGTTTATGGTGAGACAGGCGAGACCCACACCCAAGTCATTGAGGGGATTGTTCAGGTGGAATACGCGGACTCCGATCAGATCGTGGAGTTAAAAACGGGGCAGAAAAATACGGTAGTCGGCGAAACGCTTGGCCTCGCAACGGAAGGAGCTGATCAGGAGCCTCGCACTCTTCCTGTGACTCCGCTCGACTACGGTCCCGATTGGACATTGCTTCCCACTGTGAAAGATGCCTACACCGGCAGAGTGCCCACACACGAGTCCGAAATCCTGCTCTATTTAAAAACTCCAATAAAAGAGGGAAAGTTGACGCGAACTTCTTATCTTGGTTTTGACCTTTCTGACCTCAACGGAGAGGAGATCGAGGAAGCTGAGCTGCTACTGCATTTTGCGCCTACGGGTTGGGGATTGGCGTCTCACGTGCCGGACGCGGAATTCAGCGTTTTCGGTTTGGTCGGAGCGGTTCCGAAATGGGATGAATCCATCCTGCATGGCCGGTTTCCAGGTGAACCTGAGTTCATTGACCTCGGCTCGTTCACCCTCCCGCAAGGGGTCCAAAAGGGACGGTTCCAAGTCCGTTCAGTCGCATTGGCTGACTTTCTCCGCGAGCACTCCGGATCTGAAATCACCCTCAAAGTGGTTCGCGAAACGAGGGA
>ERZ887942.647-NODE-647-length-26967-cov-6.233539_pt1 | contig 26967 bp, 27 predicted proteins | sample MGYA00521099_ERZ887942 | MGnify/ENA primary metagenome ERZ887942 (study PRJEB32303, sample SAMEA104408605) | aquatic metagenome | biome: Brackish water; feature: Pelagic; material: water | place: Baltic Sea | collected 2014-06-07T06:48:00 | depth 16,251 m ...
ATGCCCGCAGCCTACCACATCACACGGAAACCGGCAGGTTTTTCAGACTTTCCTTTACTTAGGCCAATAGCCCAAGATCCGCGGGTGTGCGGTGCGGCTTGGCGCACGCGCTTCAATCCGCTACCCCTTGGGCGCAACCAAGGAGGCCCGCACATGGCCAAACCCCGCGCATGGCAAAAGATGCTCTCGGGCCGCAGGCTGGATCTGCTGGACCCTACCCCGGTGGATATCGAGATCGAGGATATCGCCCACGGCCTCGCCTTCGTGGCCCGCTGGAACGGGCAGACGCTGGGCGATTTCGCCTATTCGGTGGCTGAGCATTCGCTGCTGGTGGAGCAGATATTTGCCCGCATCGCGCCCAATGCCCCGCCCAAATGGCGCCTCGCCGCCCTTCTGCATGACGCGCCCGAATATGTGATCGGCGACATGATCTCCCCGGTGAAGGCCGCCGTGGGACCAGATTATGACGAGCTGGACCGCCGCCTGACTGCCGCGATCCATATCCGCTTCGGCCTGCCCGCGGCGATCCCCGGGACGATCAAAAAGCAGATCAAGAAGGCCGATAAGGTCAGCGCATGGATGGAAGCCACCCAGATCGCCGGGTTCCAGCGTGCGGAGGCCGACAAGTTCTTCGGTCACCCCGATCCCGCGCTGATGGAGGGTTTGTCGCTGCGCCTGCGCCCGCCTATGCAGGCGCGCGCCGATTACACCGCGCGCACCGCCGAATTGCTGGCGGCCATGTCGTGATTACGGTCCACAAACCCAATGCCTTTGACGCAGGGCCCATGGCGGAGCTTCTGAACGCCATCATCAAAGAGGGCGGCACCACGGCCCATACCAACCCCGTTACCGCCGCCAATATGACCGAAATGATGGATTTCGCCCCCGCCCGCTCGGCTTGGCATATCGCGCGCGACGCGGGTGGCACTCTGGTCGGGTTTCAGTTTATCGAGCCGCTGGACACCCTCCCGCCCGAGGCGTGCGATATCGCCACTTTCGTGCAGGTGGGTCGCACGGGCCTCGGCATCGGGTCCGCGCTCTTCACCGCCACGGCTCAGGCGGCCAAGGCCATGGGCTATGTCTGGATCAACGCCAACATCCGCGCCGACAATGAGGGCGGGCTGATCTATTACCAATCACGCGGGTTCAGGGATTATGGACGTATGGACGGGGTCACCCTCGCCTCAGGTCTCACCGTCGATAAAATCCTCAAACGTTAGGATATTTAACGATCCAAGCTTTTTCTTGGCCCAAATATCCCCGCCGGAGGCGGCTTGCGTTCTTAACGTGGTGAGCGTTTTGCGAGGATGCGCTGCAATGTCCGCCGGTGCATGTTCAGCCGCCGAGCCGTCTCGCTCACATTGCGATCACAGAGCTCATAGACCCTCTGAATATGCTCCCAGCGCACACGGTCCGCACTCATCGGATTTTCCGGCGGCGGCGGCAGTTCATCCCCCGTCGCCAAAAGCGCGTTGATGATATCCGTCGCATCCGCAGGTTTTGAGAGGTAATCCGTGGCCCCGATCTTCACCGCCGCCACCGCCGTAGCAATCGCGCCGTAACCCGTGAGCACCACAACCCGGCTGTCGGGCCGCTTTTCACGGATCACTTCGACCACATCCAGCCCGTTGCCATCCTCAAGCCTCAGATCGCAAACGGCATAAGCAGGAGGGCGCGCCGTAGCGATCGCCTTGCCACCCGCAACCGATCCCGCGGTCTCCACTTCAAATCCACGCTTCTCCATGGCCTTGGCCAGACGGCGCAGAAACGGCTCGTCATCATCTACCAAAAGCAGCGATTTATCCGGACCAATATTGTAACCTGTGTCGCTCATTGCGCTGCCTTGTGTCTTGTTTGTTACCTGTGGGTGTAGCCCGCGCCATCCCCTGCGTCAAACTGCCCAGCGCCGCCTCAGCTCGCGTTTACGAAACATGCGACCTGTTCGGCCATCGCCTCTGGTCCCAGGTCACGGCGGAAGAATTCGACAAATCCACGCTCCGGCAGGGTAAGGTAGGTAAAAGTCGTGTGATCCACGAGGTAATACGCCTCCTCCCCCGGGGCGGCGGGCTGTTTTGAATAGAAGGTGCGATAGGCTTGGCTTGCCGCTTTCACCTGCTCGGGCGACCCGGTCAGACCCACCATAGCGGGGTGCTGTGCTGCCACGAAATCGGCGACCACTTCGGGTGTGTCGCGCTCGGGGTCGATGGAGATAAAGACGGGCTGCACCTCGATCCCCTCTTCCTCCAAAATCTCAACCGCCACGGCATTGCGCGCCACGTCCAGCGGGCACACATCCGGACAGAACGTATAACCGAAATAGATCAGGGAGGGCTTGGTCAGCACCTCTTCGCTGGTCACAGTCTCACCCGCACCATTGACGAGGGTGAAGGGCCCACCAATGGCGCTTGCCCCACCCGCCACGCTGCCTTGCTTGCACTGTGCGAACTCTCCACTACTCTTACCCGTGGTCAGGTAATAGCTTGCCCCCAAAAGGGCGATCACGGCGAGGGTGGCGGCGACGGCAAATGTGCGGCTCATGGCAATGGGTCTCCCTGCGGCTGGGCAATATGCAGTTTCTCTGTCAGGTTTATGCCATTACCGGGCCACAACAACGAGACGAAACCACGCAGATGACAAATAATTCATCCGTCCGCATCACCCCGCGCCATGGCGGGACATGGATCAGGCTGCGCACGCTGATCCTTTTGCGCTGGTGGGCCGTCTTTGGGCAGATCGCCGCGATGATCATCGCCGAGCGGTATTACGATCTCAGCCTTGAAATGGAACTTCTCTATCTCGTCATCGGCGTGTCTGTGGTGAGCAACCTCGTGGCCACTTTCGTTTTCCCCGAAAACAAACGGCTGAGCGAGACGGAAAACCTGCTCGTGGTCTTCTTCGACATGCTTCAGCTGGGGTTGATGCTCTATCTCACGGGCGGGCTGCACAATCCGTTTTCGGTGCTGATTGTCGGGCCGGTGATTGTCTCGGCCTCGGCGCTGTCCCCGCGCTCCACGGTGCTTTTGGGCCTTACGGCGATCGCGATTGTCTCGGCGCTGGTTGAATTCCATCTACCGCTCAGGACGGATCAGGGATTCATTCTGGAGATGCCGGATATTTTCCTTTTTGGTAATTGGGTGGCGATCACCATCGCGATTGTGTTTCTCGGGGTCTATTCACGCTGGGTCGTGTCCGAAATTCGCGCCATGTCCGACGCGCTTCAGGCGACGCAAATGGCCTTGGCCCGCGAGCAAAAGCTGACCGATCTGGGCGGGGTGGTGGCAGCGGCGGCGCATGAGCTTGGCACGCCTCTGGCCACGATCAAACTGGCCAGTTCCGAGCTTGCCGATGAGCTGGAGGAGGGCAGCGATCTGCGCGAGGACGCTCTTTTGATCCGCGAACAGGCGGATCGGTGCCGAGATATCCTGCGTTCCATGGGGCGGGCTGGCAAGAACGACATCCACCTCCGGAGCGCACCGCTCACAGCGGTGGTCGAAGAGGCCGCGGAACCCCATATGGGCCGCGGCAAATCGGTGCATTTCGATCACGGCGTGGGGGGTGGATCGATCTTTGATCAGCCCAATATCCCGCGCCGCCCCGAGGTGATCCACGGCCTGCGAAACCTGATCCAGAACGGCGTGGATTTCGCGCGCGACACGGTCTGGATCGAGAGCAGTTGGACCGATACGACCGTGACCCTCAGGATAATGGATAACGGGCGCGGATACCCGCCGCATCTGCTGGGGCGTATTGGTGATCCGCTGATGCGGCGACGTGGCAAAGGGGGCGATCCACAGCGCCCCGAATACGAGGGCATGGGCCTCGGCTTATTCATCGCCAAGACCTTGCTGGAGCGGTCCGGGGCCGATCTCAGCTTTGCTAACGGCTCGGACTCCTTTCGTGCGAATGACGCCCTGTCACCGCGTACCGGAGCGTTTGTCGAGGTCGTCTGGCCACGCAGCGCGCTTGATGCAGGCGACACCGAGGCCGGGCTGGGCCTGAACCAGCCCTTTACGGCCTGAACACCGCCCAGACCCGTCCGCCCCGATTAACGCGGTGTTAACCATTATTGACGACCCTGCACGGTGGGACAGGATAATGGGAAGGAACGCGCATGGCCGCTTCGGCTGTTTTGTCATGGGTCGCGCTAGCGCTTTTGGCGCTGGCGGCGTCCTTTGCGATGCTCTGGGTGCTTGGGGTGATGTTGCCGAAAGCGCGCCCACCACATAACGCGCCCGAAGTTCTGGACGAGGGTTGCGTATACCTCTTTGAAGATGAGCTTTTGTTCGATCACAGCGCGCACACCCTGCCCGGGGGCGCAAGCATGCGTGACGCCAGCCTTGAATGGCTCGACCTCAAGACCTGGCTGGAACCACGGTTCAAAGGTCTGCCCGCACGTCTGGATGATCTGAGGGATGATACGGACATGGTGGTCACGTCGCGCACGAACGACGGCGGCGATATCATACTTGCGCGCTCCGGCCGCACCACCCGCATCACCCTGAGCGATCCGCCACATGATCACCCGGACGCTCAGCACTACATGCTTTGCGCCCGCGCCGAGCTTGGGGATCTGATCGAGGCGTTTGACGCGGCCCCCAACCCGATCTGGAAAACATCCTGTGACGGCGCGATCCTTTGGCAAAACAGTGCCTGTGCCCGCGTGTTCGACACGGCCTTCCTTAAGGCGCATGTTCGCGTGCCCCCAGCGGGCGAGACCAAAGCCACCCGGATCGCGGTCCCCCATGAGGGCAGCACGCGCCAGACATGGTATGATATTCAATCCACCACGCGCGCGCAGGTCGTGCTGCACCACGCGACGGATGTGACCAAGATCGTACGCGCCGAATCGGTGCAAAAGGATTTCGTCCAGACGTTGACCAAGACATTTGCCTATCTCACCATCGGGCTTGCCGTGTTCGATCGCAAACGGCAGCTGGCACTTTTCAATCCTGCGCTGATTGATCTGACGGCGCTCCCCGTGGATTTTCTGAGCGGGCAGCCGGATCTGATGAGTTTCTTCGACAACCTGCGCAATCGCAACGTCATGCCCGAGCCACGCAGCTATGCATCATGGCGCGCGCAGATCAACGAGGTGATTGATGCCGCCGAAGGGGGTCTTTATCAGGAGACGTGGACCCTGCCCAATGATGTGACCTACCGCGTGACGGGGCGGCCTCATCCGGACGGGGCGGTGGCATTTCTCTTTGAGGATATCTCGGCCGAGGTGATGCTCGCTCAGCGCTATCGCGCGCAGCTTGACCTGCGCCAATCCGCGCTCGATACCTTGCCCGAGGCGGTCATGGTCATCGGCCCCAACAATGTTCTGTCGTTCTGCAACAGCGCGGCCACCAGTCTTTTGGGCATCGATCCCGATAGCAGCTTTGCCGATATGTCCGTGACAGACCTGCTCGGTGTGTGCAGCGCACGCTTTGACGCACCAAAGCTCTGGGCCAGCGTTGAAACAGGCCTGCGCCAGCGAACGCTTGAAACGCCCCTATGTCAGAGCACCGAGATCACGCCCGGCCATAGCATCGATGCGCGGATTGAGGTCTTGCCGGGCGGCGCGCGCATGTTGATTCTCCTAAGCCACAATCTGGTCCAGAACCCCACACAGGTGCCCGCCCCCGCAGCATAGCGGCGATGGGTGGTTGCAGGCGGCGGTAGCGCGTGTAACCTCGCATCCATGAAGATCACGCGCCGCACCCACACCCTTCCCAGCCCAGAGGCCACATGCGCCTTCGCACGCGCGATCGCCGCTCGGCTTGGGGCGGGCGATGTGATCGCGTTGGAAGGTGATATCGGCGCGGGAAAAACGCATTTCGCCCGCTGCCTGATCCAGAGCCTTCTGCCTGCGCCCGAGGATGTGCCCTCGCCCACCTACACATTGGTGCAGACCTATCCCGGCCCGGGATTTGAGATATGGCACGCCGATCTTTACCGCCTGACGGGACCTGCCGAGGTGTTCGAGCTGGGTCTCATCGATGCGTTCGAGACGGAATTGTGCCTTGTGGAATGGCCCGACCGGCTCGGGGATCTTGCGCCGGAAACAGCACTTTGGATGCGGCTGGCCCAAGGCACGGATGAGGACGCACGGGAGGCCAGTTTGCACTGGTCCGATCCCAAATGGGACGTGGCGCTGGAGGGGCTTGTCGCATGACTGACCGAACCGAACTGGCCCATGCTTTTGTAGCGCAAACCGACTGGGCCACCGCCGATTGGGCGCCTCTCGCCGGAGATGCATCCAACCGGCGTTACCTACGGCTGCATATGGACGACCAAAGCGCCGTTCTGATGGACGCGCCGCCTGAACGTGGCGAGGATGTTGTGCCGTTCATCACCATTGCAGAGCATCTAGCCAGCGTTGGGCTCAGCGCGCCACGAATTTTGGCGCAAGATCGCGTGCAAGGGTTCTTGCTTCTCGAAGATTTGGGCGATGATCTTTACGCCCGCGTTCTGGCGCGCATGCCTGAGCATGAGGGCGCGCTCTACACTGCTGCTGTCGCAGCGCTTGCCCATCTACATGCCACTCCGCCACCGGACGCCTTGCCTACATACAGTCCCGCGATGATGGCCGCCCTCGCCGCCCTCGCTTTTGATTGGTATGCAGGCGTGCCGCAAAGCCCTGAGCGCCAAACCGCGAGAGATGTAATGGCGCGCCTAATGATGCGGCATGCGCCCGAGGCTGATGTCCTGATTCAACGCGATTATCACGCGGAAAACCTGCTCTGGCTACCAGAACGCGCGGGCGTTGCACGGGTGGGGCTGCTGGATTTTCAGGATGCGATGGCGGGACACCGCGCCTATGATCTCGTGTCACTCCTTCAGGACGCACGCCGCGATGTGCCACCAGAGACCGAAGCCGCAATGATCACACATTACCTGTCGCTGACCAGGCTTGACCCCGCGCGCTTCGATTCCGCCTACCACGTGCTGGGCGCACAGCGAAACCTGCGCATCATTGGCGTGTTCGCCCGTCTCTGCCTGCGCGATGGAAAAGCGCATTACGCGGGTCTCATCCCCCGCGTCTGGGCCTTGCTTCAGCGTGATCTGGCCCATCCTGCACTGGCCGACTTGCGCCCGTTGATCGCGGAACACCTGCCCGAGCCTACACCCGATTTCCTCGCAAGCATCACATCGCGGAGCGGCACATGCCCTACCCCGTGATGCTCTTTGCCGCAGGTTTCGGCACCCGCATGGGCACGCTGACGGCGGAGCGCCCCAAACCGCTGATCGAGGTGGGAGGGCGCGCGCTTCTGGATCATGCACTGGATCTGGCACGGGCCGCCAAAGCGCCCAAGATCGTTGTAAACGCCCATTACAAGGCCGAGCAGATCACGGCACATCTGGCGAGGCAGGACGTTAAGGTCCTGCACGAGAAACCTGACATTTTGGACACCGGCGGCGGGCTCAAGGCCGCACGCGCCAGCCTTGGGGCGGGACCAGTCTTTACCCTCAACACAGATGCGATCTGGTCCAGGCCGAACCCCCTGACCCTGCTCGCCGAGATGTGGGAGCCGCAGATGGATGCACTTTTGCTCTGTCTGCCACCCGCGCAGGCGATCGGCCATGCAGGTGCCGGGGATTTCACCTTGGCGGACGGGCGGTTCAGACGTGGGCCGGGCCTCGTCTACTCAGGTGCGCAGCTTATCCGCCCCGAGGTGCTGGACGGCATCCCTGATCGGGTCTTTTCCATGAACGCCGTATGGGACATTCTGCTCACGCGCGGCACGCTCCATGGCTGCACCTATCCCGGCGCGTGGTGCGATGTGGGCCATCCCGGCGGCATCACGCTGGCCGAGGATATGTTGGCGCGCCATGTTTGAGCCAAGTGCCTCCCCCCGCGTTTTCGGCCTGCCTCCGGGCGCGGATTTCCCCAAGGAGCTTATCGCGGGGCTTGAGGAACGCCTTTCGGGCCAGCCAGCTGAGGCTTGGGCAAGGGTCGAGCTGATCGTGAACACCCGCCGGATGGCACGGCGCATACGTGCGCTTTTCGATACAGGCCCGCCGCGTCTTTTGCCGCGTATCCGCCTCCTGTCGGATCTGGGCACGGAATGGGGTGCCGCCCACATTCCGCCCCCCGTGCCCGCCTTGCGCCAACAGCTTGAGTTGATCCAGCTGATCGCGCGCCTTCTCGACAACCAGCCGGGTCTCGCGCCCCGCGCGGCGCTCTATGATCTGGCGGATAGCCTCGCGACACTGATGGACGAGATGCAAGGCGAGGGGGTGGAGCCTTCGGCGCTCGACCGGCTCGATATCACAGACCAATCTGGCCATTGGGAGCGTATCCGCGCCTTTCTCGGCATCGTGCAACATTTCAGCGCCGCCAAGGACGCGCCCGGACATGAAGCCCGCCAGCGCCGCGTGATCGAAGAGCGCGTCGCCGCGTGGCAGAGCGCACCGCCAGAGCACCCGGTGATCCTCGCAGGCTCCACAGGGTCGCGAGGCGCCACACAGCTTTTGATGCAGGCGGTGGCGCAATTGCCGCAAGGGGCAGTGATTCTGCCAGGCTACGATTTCGATATGCCCGACCACGTATGGGGCTCTTTGGGCGATGCGATGCTTTCGGAGGATCATCCGCAATATCGCTTTGCTCAGCTGCGAGGCGCGTTGGGGATTACGCAGGTGGCTGAATGGACACCAACACCCGCACCGAGTGCTGCGCGCGCCAAGGTCCTGTCGCTTGCCCTGCGCCCCGCCCCGATCACCGACCAATGGCTGAGCGAGGGGCCGAACCTGCCCAATCTGGAGTCGGCGATGGAGGGCGTGACCCTTCTGGAGGCCCCAAGCCAGCGGGCCGAGGCCGTGGCCATCGCGATGCGCCTGCGCCAGGCCGCAGAGGACGGGATCACCGCCGCACTGATCACCCCGGATCGCGGCCTGACACGGCAGGTCTCAGCCGCGCTGGACCGCTGGGGGATCATCCCAGATGACAGCGCGGGCACGCCCCTGCATCTCTCGCCCCCCGGCCGCTTCCTGCGCCATGTGGCCGAGCTTGGCCGCACGCGGCTGACCGCGGCCGATCTGCTGACGCTGCTGAAACACCCGCTCACCCATACAGGCGCGGATCGGGGCGAACACCTTCTGCTGACCCGCGCGCTTGAGCTTCACCTAAGGCGGCACGGCCCTCCCTACCCTGAGGCAGAAGATCTGATTACATGGGCTGCTGGTGAAAAGCACACGATGGCTGAACGCTGGGCCGCTTGGATCGCCACTAAGGTCTGCGGGCAAGAGATTGAGGCAGAGCAGTCTCTAACATGGCAGATTGACACCCATATCGCGCGAGCTGAGGCGATTGCCGCGGGCAGCGCAAGCGCGGACGCGGCGGAGCTTTGGGCCAAGGATGCAGGGCGCAAAACGCGGGCCGTGATGGATAACCTGAGCGCTGAGGCCACACATGGCGGCATGATGACGGCTGCAGATTACGGCACGCTCGTCGCTGCCCTTTTGGCCAAGGGCGAGGCGCGCGGCACGGAAGATGCGCATCCCAACATCCTGATCTGGGGCACACTTGAAGCGCGGGTGCAGGGAGCCGATCTCCTGATCCTCGCAGGGCTGAACGAGGGCACATGGCCCGCAGCGCCCAGCCCTGATCCTTGGCTGAACCGCGAACTGCGCCACCGCGCCGGGCTGTTGCTGCCCGAACGGCGCATTGGACTCGCCGCGCATGATTTTCAACAAGCAGCCTGCGCAAGGGAGGTCTGGATCACACGCTCCATCCGCTCGGATGAGGCCGAAACGGTGGTGTCGCGCTGGGTCAACCGGCTTCAGAACCTGCTCGATGGGCTGCCCGAACAAGGTGGCAAGCGCGCGCGGCTCCAAATGCGCGCGCGGGGGCAGGCGTGGCTGGACAAGGCCACCCTCTTGGAGACCCCAGAGCATATGCCGCCCGCCCTGCGGCCCGCACCCTGCCCGCCTCTTGCCGCGCGGCCCAATCGGCTGAGCGTGACAGAGATCAAGCGCCTCATCCGTGACCCTTACGCGATCTACGGCAAACACACGCTGCGGCTGCGCCCGCTCAACCCATTGATGCAGGCACCCGATGCCCTCTTGCGGGGGATCGTTCTGCACAAGGTTCTGGAGGATTTCATCCGGGACTCAGTCTCTGATCCGGCCCAACTCACCCCTGAGGCCTTGATCGCAAAAGCCCGCATCATGCTGGAGGAGCATGTCCCTTGGGCCGAGGCGCGCGCGATGTGGCTGGCACGCCTTGCACGTGTGGCCGAGTGGTTTATCGAGACCGAAGAGGCCCGCCGCGCGCTCGCCACCCCTACCGAGTTTGAGGCCAAAGGGGCCGCCGAGATGGCTGATCTGGGCTTTACCTTGGTGGCGAATGCGGACCGGATTGACCTCGATGCGAACGGGACTCTCCATATTTTTGACTACAAGACCGGCACGCCGCCCAGCAAGAAGGAACAGGAAGTTTTCGACAAACAACTTCTCCTGGAGGCCGCCATTGCCGAGGCCGGTGGCTTCGGCGAGCTTGCGCCTGCCAAGGTGGCCCGCGCGCTCTATATCGGGCTGGGGAGCACACCGGCGGAAATGCCTGCGCCGCTGGAGGATGTGCCCCCTGCGCAGACATGGGCGGAGCTACGGGAATTGATCACGGCCTACCGCGATATCAGGCTCGGTTACACCGCAAGACGCACGCTCAAGTCCAAAAAGGATATCAGCGATTACGATGGCCTGTCGCGGTTTGGCGAGTGGGATATCACCGATGCTCCGTTGAAATTGCCGCTATGACCGCCCCCGACACAGCCACCCAGCGGCAGATCGACGCCGCCCGCCCCGACCGCTCCACATGGCTTTTGGCCAATGCGGGGTCCGGCAAGACCAAGGTGCTGACCGACCGGGTGGCGCGGCTTTTGCTCGATCAGGTGCAGCCGCAAAACGTGCTCTGTCTGACCTACACCAAGGCCGCCGCCAGCGAGATGCAGAACCGACTTTTTGCGCGGCTTGGCGCATGGGCGATGCTGAGCGACGAGACGCTGAGCGATGAGTTACGCGCGCTTGGCATCGAGACCGTTCTGGACGCTGAGGCGTTGCGCGCCGCGCGCAGGCTCTTTGCCCGCGCGATCGAAGCGCCAGGCGGGCTGAAAATTCAGACGATCCACTCGTTCTGTGCGGCGCTGCTCAGACGGTTTCCACTGGAGGCCGGCGTGAGCCCCCATTTTGTCGAGATGGAGGAGCGGACCTCCACCCTACTGCGCGCCGAGATCATCGAGCAGATCGCTGCTGGGCCCGGTGCTGGCGTGCTCTATGATCTGGCCGAAATCTATACTGGCGAGACGCTGGACGATCTGACCCGCGACATCGCCAGTCGCGCGCCCGATTTCGACAGGCCGCGCACCGATGCGGGGCTAGCGCGGGCCGTGGGGCTGATGCCGGACATGACCGAGGCACGGCTTCTGAATGAGGTCTTTCTGGGCGGCGAAATGTCCATCATCGCAGACCTTTGCAGTCATCTGAAAGGTGGTGGCGTTCAAGATCAAAAGGCAGGCAAACGGCTTTCCAAAATCGCCACGCCTGGCTTGGCTGCTCTCCCCATTCTGGAGGGTGTTTTGCTGACAGGTGCGGGCGCAAAAGAACCCTTTACCGGCAAAATCGACGCCTTTCCCAGCAAACCTACGCGCGAAAAAATTACTGACATGCTGGCCGCGCTCAACGCCCTTATCCTACGGGTCGAGGCCGCGCGGCCCACGCGCCTCGCGCTTAAGGCGTTGGCGCAGACCAAGGCGCTGCACCGGTTCGCCCAAGTGTTCCTGCCCGCCTATGCAGCCGCCAAAGAGGCCCATGGCTGGCTCGACTTCGACGATCTGATCCTGCGCGCAAAGGCCCTTCTGACGCGGTCGGATGTGGCGGCTTGGGTGCTCTATCGCCTTGATGGCGGGATCGACCATATCCTCGTGGACGAGGCGCAAGATACCAGCCCGACCCAATGGCAGGTGATCGACCGTCTGGCGCAGGAATTCACCAGCGGGCAAGGCGCGCGGGACGTGGCCCGCACGATCTTCGTCGTGGGCGATAAAAAGCAATCCATCTATTCTTTTCAGGGCGCAGATCCGCGTGAGTTTGACCGCATGCAGCGCGACTTTGCCGAGCGGCTGGAAAACGCGGGCACACCCCTGCAAAGCCAGCAATTGGAGCATTCCTTCAGATCCTCCGCCGCGATCCTGAGCGTGGTTGATGCCACGTTTGATGGGCGCGATGATAGCGGTTTTACGCCTGATCAGAGCCATATGGCGTTCAAATCCGACCTGCCCGGGCGCGTCGATATCTGGCCAATTGCCGACCCTGCAGAGGCGGAGGACGACCCGCCCTGGCACGCGCCCGTGGACGTGACCGCCCCCAATGATCCCGCTGTTCTTCTGGCCGAGCGCGTGGCGGAGAACATCCGCTCCATGATCGACAGTGCGCAGGTCATTCCGAATGGCGAAGGCACGATGCGCCCGGTGCAGCCGGGGGATTTCCTGATCCTCGTGCAGCGCCGGTCCGAGATTTTTCATGAGATCATTCGCGCTTGCAAGGCCGTCAACCTGCCCATCGCGGGGGCCGACCGGCTCAAGGTTGCAGGGGAGTTGGCGGTCAAGGATCTGGCCGCGCTTCTGAGCTTTCTGGCCACCCCGGAGGATGATCTGTCGCTGGGCACGGCGCTGCGCTCGCCGCTCTTTGGCTGGGACGAGGCGGCGCTCTATGATCTGGCCCACACGCGCACGCAGAAATTTCTCTGGCCCGCGTTGCGCGACCGGGCGGCGGAGTTTCCCGAGACGCTGCGCGTGTTGCGCGACCTTCTGGGGCAGGCGGATTTCCTCAGGCCTTATGAGCTGATCGAGCGCATTCTCACGCGCCATGACGGGCGGCGCAAACTGCTCGGCCGGCTGGGGAGCGAGGCGGAGGATGGCATCGACGCGCTTCTGTCGCAGGCGCTGGCCTATGAGCGGCGCTCGGTCGACAGCCTGACGGGTTTTTTGACATGGATGGAGACCGACGATCTGACGATCAAGCGCCAGATGGACAGCGCCGGGGACCGCATCCGCGTAATGACAGTGCACGGCGCCAAGGGGCTGGAGGCACCCATTGTCATTCTGCCCGACACCGCCGAGCGGGTGCAAAAAAGGCGCGGGCAGATTTTGAGCGGCGGGGATCTTCCGCTCTGGCGCCCACGCGCGCAGGAGGTTCCTCACGCACTCACCGATACCCTCGCCGATGAGCGAGCGCGCGAGGCGGCGGAGGAAGACCGGCTTCTCTACGTGGCGATGACACGGGCGGAGACATGGCTGATCGCGGCCTGCATGAAGCCGCAAAAGGGCAGCGGCGCGGGCTGGTTCGAGAAGATCGAGGCGGGCGCGCAGCGTGCGGGCGCCGTGCCGATGGTCTTTGACGGTGCCGACGGCTTGCGCGTGGAATATGGAGATTGGGCCGCAACAGAGACTGACAACGGTCCCGAGCTGCCCAAACCGCCCCAAACCCTTCCCGCCTGTTTTAGTCGGCCCGCCACCCTGCCACCTGCCCCACCTGATGCGATCACCCCTTCTGAGCTTGGCGGGGCCAAGGCACTTCCCGGTGATGCGGGTCTGGACGAAGACACGGCCAAACGGCGCGGCAGGCAGATCCACCTGCTCTTGGAAGTTCTGCCGACCGAGCACGAGGCAGATTGGCCCGACATCGCCCAGCGCCTTTTCCTGCGCGGCCCTGACGCGGCAGACGCCTCAGACCTACGGGGCCTTCTGGACGAGGCCGCCCGCGTTCTGAAATCCCCAGCCCTCGCGCCCCTTTTTGCGCCCGGCACATTGGCCGAGGTTCCGGTGACGGCCCCCCTACTCCAAGGGCGGCTGCACGGCATCATCGACCGGCTCATAATCACCGAAACCACGGTCCGAATCGTCGATTTCAAAACCAACGCCGAGGTGCCCGTTACGCCAGAGGCCTGTCCCGAGGGGATTTTGCGGCAGATGGGGGCCTATGCCGCAGCCCTCGCGCAGATCTACCCAAGCCACGGAATCGAAACGGCGATCTTGTGGACCCGCACCGCCGATCTGATGGTGTTGCCACACGATCTTGTGACAGATGCCCTAGACCGCACCCAGATATCTTGACCTTCGTGCGCGCCCTACCTAGGTTCGGCCCCTGAAACACGAACCCCTTGAGGAGTGAAAATCATGGCCACCGTTGCCGTCACCGATGAGACTTTCGACGCCGAAGTGAAGAATTCCGATATCCCCGTCGTGGTGGATTTCTGGGCCGAATGGTGCGGCCCCTGCAAGCAGATCGGCCCGGCTCTGGAAGAGCTTTCGGCGGAAATGGGCGGCAAGGTGAAAATCGCCAAGATCGACGTGGACAGCAACCCAAACTCCGCCGTCGCCATGGGCGTGCGCGGCATTCCCGCGCTCTTCATCTTCAAGAACGGCGAAGTGGTCTCGAACCGCTCCGGTGCGGCCCCCAAGGCGGCGCTGCAAAGCTGGATCGAAGACGCGCTCTGAGCCGTTTCAAACTTACAAATTTCAGGGCGTCCCTCGGGGCGCCCTTTTTGCATCTGGTTGCGCTCGGCCCGCCTCGACCGCATATATGAACCAAGAGCGAGGAGAACGTGATGGATCAAAATAGCTTCCCCGGATGGCACGGCACCACCATCATCGGCGTGCGCAAAGGCGGGCGCGTTGTGGTGGCGGGCGATGGTCAGGTGAGCCTTGGCCAAACGGTCATCAAAGGCACCGCGCGCAAAGTCCGTCGCCTCAGCCCCGGTGGGTTTGACGTAGTGGCAGGCTTCGCAGGCTCCACCGCCGATGCGTTCACCCTACTGGAGCGGCTGGAGGCCAAGCTTGAGGCCACGCCCGGACAGCTGCAGCGCGCGAGCGTCGATCTCGCCAAAGACTGGCGCACGGATAAATACCTGCAAAAGCTGGAAGCGATGCTGATCGTGACCGATGGCACGGAGCTCTTCGTGATCACGGGCGCGGGCGACGTGCTTGAGCCAGAGCATGATGTGGCCGCCATCGGATCCGGTGGGAACTATGCACTCGCCGCCGCGCGGGGGCTGTTGGAAACGGATCGCAACGCCGAGGAGGTGGCCCGCGCCGCCATGGCCATCGCCGCCGATATTTGCGTCTACACCAATGGCAAGCTCACGGTCGAAGAGATCATGGCCAAGCCCTGAATTCGACCCTAACACTGCGCAACGGAGCCCAAAATGTCTGACCTGACCCCCCGCGAGATCGTCTCCGAGCTGGATCGTTTCATCATCGGCCAGAGCGACGCGAAACGCGCTGTAGCCGTCGCCCTGCGCAACCGCTGGCGCCGCAAGCAGCTCAGCGATGACCTGCGCGACGAGGTCTACCCGAAGAATATCCTGATGATTGGCCCCACCGGTGTGGGCAAAACCGAAATCTCCCGCCGCCTCGCCAAACTGGCCCGTGCACCTTTCATCAAGGTGGAGGCCACGAAGTTCACCGAAGTGGGCTATGTCGGCCGCGATGTGGAGCAGATCATCCGCGATCTGGTGGACAGCGCCATCGCCATGATCCGCGAACAGATGCGCGACGACGTCAAGGCCGCCGCCCACACCGCTGCAGAAGAGCGCGTCATTACCGCCATCGCAGGCGAGGATGCACGCGAAGGCACCCGAGATCTTTTCCGCAAGAAACTCAAAAGCGGGGAGCTGGATGATACGGTCATCGAGCTTGATGTGGCCGACACGTCGAACCCGATGGGAGGCATGGACATCCCCGGACAGCCCGGCGGGCAGATGGGCATGATGAACCTTGGCGATATTTTCGGAAAAGCCTTCGGCGGGCGCACCGTGCGGCGCAAGATGAAGGTCTCCGAGAGCTATGAGGTGCTGATCGGGGAGGAGGCGGACAAGCTTCTGGACGACGAGACTGTTACCCGCGCCGCCCTTGAGGCAGTGGAGCAGAACGGCATCGTGTTCCTCGACGAAATCGACAAGGTCTGCGCGCGGCAGGATGCACGCGGCGGTGATGTGAGCCGCGAAGGCGTGCAGCGGGATCTCCTGCCCCTGATCGAAGGCACATCGGTCAGCACCAAGCATGGCGCGGTCAAGACCGACCACATCCTCTTCATTGCATCGGGCGCGTTCCACATCTCCAAACCCTCGGACCTGCTGCCCGAATTGCAGGGCCGCCTGCCGATACGGGTGGAGCTGCGTCCCCTCACCGAAGAGGATTTCGTGCGCATCCTGACCGAGACGGACAACGCCCTGACCCTGCAATACACCGCCCTGATGGGCACAGAACAGGTCACGGTCGATTTTACCGAGGACGGTATCAAAGCCCTCGCCAAGATCGCTGCCGAGGTGAACCAATCGGTCGAGAATATCGGCGCGCGCCGCCTCTATACGGTGATGGAGCGCGTGTTCGAGGAGCTGAGTTTCCATGCGCCCGACCGCGCGGGCCAGTCGGTCACGGTGGACGCGGGTTTCGTGGACAAAAACCTCGGTGAGCTGGCCAAATCCACGGATCTGAGCCGTTACGTGCTCTGATTTTTGCACCAGTCATCTGCGAATAGCACCATGGCCCGCGCGGCCCTGAGCGCAAATCAAGCACTGTGCGCCATAGGCGCCCCGCCGGGTCACGCGCATTTTTGCCCCTTCCCTTCAGCCAGAATTCGCGCCACCAAAGGGCGATGAACACGCTTGGCTTTCTTCGCGACAATGCGCGCTGGCTCTCTGCCGGGGTTCTCCTGACATTCCTCAGCAGCTTTGGGCAGACGTTCTTCATCTCCATCTTCGCGGGCGAAATCCGCGAGGGGTTCGGGCTCAGCCACGGCCAATGGGGCGGTATCTACGCGCTTGGCACCACGGCCTCGGCTATCGTGATGGTCTGGGCGGGTGGGCTGACGGATCGGTTCCGCGTGCGGGGCCTCGGCGCGATCATCCTCGCAATGCTTCTGGCGGCGTGCCTCTTCATGGCGCTTAACCCGGTCTGGTGGCTTTTGCCGCTGGTGATCTTCGCGCTGCGCTTCACGGGCCAGGGCATGAGCAGCCATATCGCCGTCGTTGCCATGTCGCGCTGGTTCATCGCCACGCGGGGGCGGGCACTTTCAGTGGCCACTCTGGGCTTTGCCGCAGGTGAGGCGCTTTTGCCGCTGATCTTCGTCACGCTGATGATCACAATCGACTGGCGCATCTTGTGGGTGGTCGCGGGCGTGATCGCCGCACTTGGAATCCCAGTCCTGATGCTCTTGCTGCGTGAGGAGCGTACGCCGCAATCGCTTGCCGGCTCGAATCAAGCCTTTGGCATGGAGCTGCGCCACTGGACCCGCAACGAGACGCTGCGCCATTGGCTTTTTTGGTTCATGATCCCGGCGCTTCTCGGCCCCTCGGCTTTCAACACTGCGTTCTTCTTTCACCAGGTGCATTTCGCCGAGGTGAAATCCGTGAGCCATATCGAGCTTGTCGCCTTTTTCCCCTTCTACACCGGGGTCAGCATCGCCGCGATGGTGCTGAGCGGCTGGGCTTTGGATAAATTGGGCACTGCGCGGCTCATCCCGTTCATGCAATTGCCGATGGTCGTGGCCTTCCTTGCTTTCGCGCTGGCCGAGACGCCTTTGGGGCTGACCATCGGGTTTCTCTTTCTGGGGCTCAACACCGGGGTGAATACGACCCTGCCCGCCGCCTTCTGGGCCGAGTTTTACGGCACCCGCTATATCGGGTCCATAAAGGCAATGGCGGCCGCAGTGATGGTGTTTGGATCGGCCATCGGGCCGGGGATCACGGGGCTGGGGATCGACATGGGCGTGGGGATCGAGGCGCAATATATCGCCGTTGCCGGGTTTTTCGTTTTCTCAACCGTGATGATGACAATCGGCATCCGGCGCGCCGCACCACGCCTATCGCGGGCGACGTAGATAGACGTAATAGGCGCCGCCGCCGCCATGTTTGCCATGCGCTTCGCTCACCTGCATCACCATCTGCGACAGCGGCGGCAGGCTGAGCCAATGGGGCACGTTATGGCGCAACACGCCCTGCCGGACGGGGATCGGTCCGCTATCATCGGCGCGTTTGCCCTTGCCCGTGATCACGAGGATCAGGCGCTTGCCCTGCCCATGGGCGCGCATGACGAAGCCACTCAGCGCATTATGCGCGCGGTCCACGGTCATACCGTGCAGGTCGATCCGTGCCTCCGGCTGCATCTTGCCGCGCTTGAGCTTGCCAAACGCCTTGCGGTCCATCGTGGGCGGGGCGGGGGTGTGATAATCTGTGAGGCCGGGCAGGGTGTCACGGCTCTGGGCGCGCTCACCAACTTTGAAAGCAGGCAGGGGTAGGGGCTTTTTGGGTGCGGGCGCAACAGGTTGGGCTTTGGGCGCGAAGCGCTCGGCGGGCTTTTCCTTGACGGTCCGGGGCATCAAAGGCTCTGCGGTGCGCGCAACCTGTCTCCAGAGGTCAAGCTCCTCTGGTCGCACCCGGCGACGGCTCATTTCAGCGCCTCCAGCATGAGGGCCTTCATTTCAACGCCTCCGGCACAGGCAAAATCATGTCAGCGCCTCCGGCGCTAGCGCATAGGCGCGCTGGATCGGCATCAAAACAACCATCCGGCCCGGATCACGCAAACGGCGCGCAATTCGCCCCGCCTGATCCCCAGTGCCCATGAACAGATCACCCCGCTGCGCGCCCTTGATGGCAGAGCCTGTGTCCTGCGCGATCATCAGCCGCCTGATCGGCCCGTTTCCACCCTTCTCCACCCACACCGGCGCACCCAGCGTGACATAGGCGGGGTCCACCGCAATCGAGCGTCCCGTAGTGATGGAGCGGTTCATCGCACCCAGTGGCCCCTTTTCGGCAGGCACCTGATCAACGCGGCGGAAAAACACATACGAATCGTTTGTCTGCAAAAGCGCCGCCCCTTCGACCGGGTTGCGCCGGACCCAATTCTGGATCACCTGCGCGCTGACCTGATGGGGCTGATACACGCCGCGCCGCACCAATTATGCACCGACCGAGCGGTAATTATGACCGTTTGAGCCACCGAAACCTACGCGAATCATCTGACCATCGGGTAAGCGCACGCGGCCCGAGCCCTGAATTTGGAGGAAAAATTTCTCGACCGGATCATCCACCCAGACGATCTCGAGACCCCGCCCCCGCATGGCATCCCCGGTCTCGATCTCGCGGCGGGTGAGCCATGGGTTGATCTGCTTGGCCTCGGGCGGCTCGCGGTAAAGCGGATAACGATAGCGCGCGGAAGGTTGCAGGGAGCCGGTCAGCTCGGGCTCGAAATACCCGGTGAAGAGGGCGGGCCGTCCATCCGTGATCATGATGGGGCGGAAGAAAAGCTGGAAAAATCCCTTCGCGTCCGGTCCCTGCTGGGCCAATGCACAAAGCGACAGCCAATCAGGATCGCGCATATCCGGGCAAGTTTCTAAAAACGTGGCCAACGCTTGGGAATGGTCATCCTCTTCCCATCCGTCAAGGTCGGAAAAGCTTAGAATTTCATATGTAGTCTCGGACGCGAAGGCGCCGCCCGGTAGGGGCAGCGCCAATATAAGGGCGGTCAGAGCCGCCCGGATCATTCGCCCGTAGCGACGAGACGCCAGTTGGGATCGTCGGAGCCCATCATGCGCTCAAACGTCCAAATGTCTTTCTGGCGCTTGGATTTGCCGGCCTCGCCTTCGACAAGGTCGCCCTTGGCATTGTAGACAACGGATGTCAGCTCACCGACGAACTTCACGACGACATTGGCCTCGCCTGTCTCGCTGACAAAGCTCGCATCATGCAGGGTCACCTCGCGCACACCAAGGAACTCTGCCTCAATGGTCAGGCCCTGATCTTTGCGCATTTTGATGACATCGTCGAAGGTTTCGGCAACATCGTCGCCAAGTAACGGGCGGATCTGTTCCATATCACCATTCTCAAAGCCCATCAGGATCATCTCATAGGCACCGCGTGCGCCTGACAAGAATTCACCAACAGCAAAAGACGGCTCGGCGCGCTTCATCTCGGCCAAGGCCACAGCGGCTTCGCTATCTTCTGGCACATGGTCGATGATATCATGATCGGGGCCGCCCTCGATCACTTCAAAGCCGGGATTACGGCGCGAAGATGCGCCTTCCATCGGCGCTGGGGGCGCCTCAAAGCCTCCGCGGGTGCCAAGCACGCTGCGCAGGCGCAAGATCAGGAAAACAGCGATGCCGGCAAGGACAAGAAGCTGTATAATGGCCGTGTTCATGGTCACCTCATTCTGGGCAAGACTTGGAAAGCTCCGCGTTCCGACCTTATGTAGGTGAGCATGAGGTCCAAGTCCACCTTGGCCCCTAAAAACAGAAGGATATGCGACTATGTGGCTCCTCTTGGCCTTTATTGCGGTCCCGCTCATTGAAATCGGCCTGTTTATTCAGGTGGGCGGGTGGCTTGGTCTGTGGCCGACGCTGGCGATCGTTCTTGTGACCGCGCTGATCGGAACATGGCTTGTGAGAACCCAAGGGGCTATGGCGATAATGGCGCTGCGCGAGTCCTTTTCAGAGCTTCGCGACCCGACCGAGCCGCTGGCCCATGGGGCGATGATCCTCGTTGCGGGGGTTTTGCTTTTAACGCCGGGGTTTTTTACCGATGCGGTGGGATTTGCGCTTCTGACCCCGCCCTTTCGGCGCGCGGCCTTTCTATACCTGCGTAAGCGAATTCATGTGCAGGGCTTTCAGACAGGCCCAACAGGCCCCTCTGGCCCTCACAGTAGACGCCCCCCGCCGGGGCCCGGCACGATTGAGGGCGATTTTCAGGATGTGACTCCGAATCAGGACGCGCCATCCGGAGACTCGGGATGGACAAAGCATTGAGGCCCGTCCTGAAACGCGATAGATGAGCCAGCGAGTTTAAGAGCACCACATTCAGCAGGAGACGACCATGGCAGATGAGGACACAGGCGCAGCACAAGCCGGAAACGGCGCGGCCCCCAAAGAGCAAGCGCCCCAAGTAAAGATGCAGATCCTGACGCAATTCGTGCGCGATCTCTCGTTCGAGAACGTGCTGGCGCAAAAGGGAATCGGCGGCGAGGTTCAGCCCGACGTAACGGTCAACGTCAACATGGACGCTAAAAAGCGCAGCGCCGAGAACCAGTATGAAGTGATCATCAAAAGCACGATTCAGTCCAAAAACAAGGGCACTGAAGACATGCTGTTCATGCTTGAGCTTGAATATGCGGGCGTTTTTCAGGTGGATAACGTCCCCGAGGATCAGCTGCACCCGTTCTTGATGATCGAATGCCCTCGGATGCTCTTCCCGTTCTTCCGCCGGATCGTGTCCGACGTGACGCGCGATGGGGGCTTCCCGCCACTCAACCTCGAAAACATCGATTTCGTCGGCATCTACCGGCAGGAAATCATGCGCAGGCAGGCCGAAATGGCCAAGGGCGATCAGCCGATCGTATAACCAAGCCTGCGCCACATGGCGCTATCGCCCATGCCATCGACAAAGGTCGCGTGCGCCTTTTCTTCCGCATCGGTTATCCGGGGCGCAAGTTTTTTGGGACGCGGTCCAGCGCGCCATGTCGGCGATTGCGCGGGGCCCGCGCTTTCGCGGCTTTGGGTGCTCAGACCGAAATCCGGCTGCCGCCCGCCGATCAGCTCCAGATAGACCTCAGCCAGGATCTCGGAATCCAGAAGGGCTCCGTGGAGCGTGCGGGCCGTATTGTCGATGTTAAACCGGCGGCAGAGCGCATCAAGCGACGCGGGCGATCCGGGAAATTTTTTGCGCGCAATCATCAGCGTATCAACCGCCTGATCCATCGGCAGCGCAGGCAGTTTGAGCCAGCCTAGCTCGGCATTGATGAATTTCATGTCGAACGAGGCGTTGTGAATCACCATCGTCGATGTGCCGATGAATTCCAGAAAATCGCGTGCGATCTTTGCGAAGACCGGCTTGTCGCGTAGAAAATCATCGCCCAGCCCGTGCACCTGAAACGCCTCGTCCGGCATGGCGCGCTCGGGGTTGATATATTGGTGATAGGTGCGGCCCGTCGGCATGTGGTTTTCCAGCTCGACAGCGCCGATCTCCACGATGCGGTCACCCTGATCCGGCTCAAAACCGGTGGTTTCGGTATCCAGAACGATCTCACGCATGGCGACTTTCCCTGATGGCTGCGAGGATATCTTGGACCTGCGCGCGGGCGTGTTCAACCGTATCTGTAGTGATCACATAATCGGCTAGGCTGCGCTTTTCGGCATCGGGCATCTGCTTGGCGAGGATGGCATCCAGTTGCGCCTCGGTCATGGTGCCACGTTCCAAAACGCGGGCGCGTTGGACCTCCTCGGGGGCGGTGACAACAACGACTGCATTCATATGCTTTTCACCGCGTGTCTCATAGAGAAGGGGGATATCCAGAACCACTATATCCGCCTCGGTCTCGCGGAGAAACTGAGCGCGGTCCCGGGCCACAAGGGGGTGCACGATCCGTTCGATCCGCGCCAGCGCCTCAGGGGTCTTGGCGAGGATGGCCTTCAGCGCATCCCGCGACACCGCACCGTCGTGGACCGCGTCGGGGAATGCTGCCTGCATCGGAGCCACCGCCGCACCACGGCGGGCGTAGAGGCGGTGCACCGCCGCGTCTGCGTCCCAGACGGGGCAACCCGCCTCGGCAAAAAGCTTGGCCGTCGTGGACTTGCCCATTCCGATGGAGCCGGTCAGACCCAGTCGGAATGTCATCTGAGCGCCGCTGCCCGTGTGGCGCTGTCCACTGTGGGGCGCTGGCCGAACCACCGCTCGAACCCCGGCACAGCCTGATAAAGCAACATGCCAAGCCCATCAACCGTGCGGCATCCCATTTCCTCAGCCGTCAAAAGCAGGTTCGTCTTGAGCGGTGCATAGACAAGGTCCGTGACCACGGCACCTTTCTGGAGTCCATCAAGCGGCACCCGTAAAGGCGGCTTCCCCAACATCCCCAGTGACGTGGTATTCACCACCGTAGCGGCATACTCCATTATGTTGCCGGCCTGAACCCAGTCAAAGACGCGCAACCGCTTGCCGAACTCCTGCTGAAGCGCCTCGGCACGCACGCGGGTGCGATTTGAGATCAATATCTCCGGCACACCCGCATCCAAAAGTGCAGCCACCACAGCGCGCGCAGCCCCCCCTGCACCCAGCATCGCTGCGGGCCCCGCACTTGGGTTCCATCCGATTCCGGCGCTTTGCAGGTTTTTCACGAAACCGTAGCCATCGGTGTTATCAGCGTGGATCTTGCCATCCTTGCGAAAGATCAAGGTGTTGGCCGCGCCGATAAGAATGGCCCGGTCTGTCACCAGATCGGCGATCTCTATTACCTTCTCTTTGTGCGGAATCGTGATATTTGCCCCAACAAACCCAGCTTTGGGAAGGCTACGCAAAACAGTCTCCAGATCATCCGGCGCCACATCCATCGGCACGTAATGCCCCGCCAACCCCATATTTTTCAGCCAATGCCCATGAATTTGCGGCGATTTGGAATGTGCAATAGGATGACCGATCACGCCAGCGAGTGGGATTGGATTTAGGCTCATGTCTCAAGGTCTCCACGCAAGCTGAGATAGGAGAGCAGCTCCAAGAGCGGCAGGCCGAGCACATGGAAGTAATCCCCGGCCACGCTGGAAAAGAGCCGCGCCCCCTCTTCCTCCAACTTATATGCGCCAACCGCGTGGCGGATGCTATCCCAGTTTCGCGCGATATAGCTGTCAAGGTAAGCGTTGGAGACATCGCGCATCTGCATCCGGACGGTGCCCACATGACGCCAGAGCGGCTTGCCGGCCTCATAAACCACGCACGCCGTCAGCAGGCGATGCGTCTTTCCACGCATGAATTGAAGCTGCGCCTTGGCCTCCTCGGGGCTCTCGGGTTTGCTCAGAAGGCGCGCATCCAGCTCCAGCACCTGATCGGCGCCGATCACCAACGCATCCGGGCGCTTATCGCTCAGCTTGCGGGCTTTCATTTCGGCCAGTGTATCGGCAATATCGCGCGGTGGCGCACCCTCGGCGACAAGAGCCATACGTATCGCATCCTCATCCACCCGCGCAGCAATAGCCTCAAAGTGCACACCCGCATTTCGGAGAAGCGTGCTGCGGATTTCGGACTGGGAGGCTAGCAGGATGGGGGCAGTCATGTGGATAACCTATGGGGTAGGTGGGGCACGTTCTGTGCGAATAGCGAAGGTTATGCCCGCATGGGACAGTTTGTCCAAGAGCTTGGGGCATGTCAGGAGGTCTGGCAAAAACAATCCGCCTGTGGCTTGTATGAATCCTAAGCTGTGAATAATCGGCTTGGGTCTAGGATTATCCGGACGTTATTCACAAGGTCATTAGCCCATAAGTGCGACATAAAGCTATGAATAATAATGTTTTAGGTTTTTTTCCCACGCCATATGCAAAAATGGAAGGCACCACGAGACGCCTGTGGCCGGGTCTCTGGATAACCAAGGTATCCACAGAATACGGCCTGCCTACTTCATCATCATCCTTTTCTATATCTCTATTTTATTTATAGAGAAGGGCTCAGAGATATGGAGCACGGCATGTCCGATATTTTACTATCCCTCTACCCATGGACGAAGTCACTGCACATCACATCCGTAATCGCCTGGATGGCTGGGCTGTTCTACCTTCCGAGGCTTTTTGTCTATCACGCGGAGCAATCAAAACCGAGTGACAGCCGCGACGATATCTTTCAGGTGATGGAGCTGAAATTATTCCGCCTCATCATGAACCCATCGATGATTGCCACATGGGTTTTTGGGCTCATCCTTGTCGCCACGCCCGGCGTGGTGGACTGGGGCGCTGTCTGGCCCTGGACCAAGGCGGGGAGCGTTCTGGCGATGACATGGTTCCACCACTGGCTTGGGCAGCGTCGAAAAGAGTTCGTCGTGGGTAACAGTCCCGTTTCTGGGCGCACGTTTCGGATCATGAACGAAGTGCCGACCATTTTGCTCGTGGTGATCGTGTTGTCGGTGATCGTTCGGTTCTGATCGAGGGGCAGTGCTGAATTGACTTTGGCTACTGCGCGCTCTATTGCGAGCAACAGCCGCCCGTTCGGGATGTGCGTTTTCCTTAGGCTCTCAAGATGACCCCCGCACATTGGGGGCGCTCAGGTATTTATATGTCCGAAGACCGTCTCAATCTCTCTGACCTCAAGGCGCATACCGCCAAGGATCTTCTGGCTATGGCCGAGGAACTTGAGATCGAAAACGCCACCACGATGCGCAAGGGCGAGATGATGTTCTCGATCCTCAAAGAGCGCGCGGAAGAAGGATGGACGGTATTTGGCGACGGTGTGATCGAAGTGCTTCAGGATGGGTTCGGGTTCCTTCGGTCGCCAGAGGCGAATTACCTGCCCGGCCCCGACGATATTTACGTCTCTCCAGAGATGATACGGCTTTATTCGTTGCGCACTGGTGACACGATCTACGGCGAGATGCAGCAGCCTGAGGAATCGGAGCGCTATTTCGCCCTCACAGGCGTGACATTGATTAATTTCGAGGACCCTGAGAAGGCGCGCCACAAGATTGCATTCGATAATCTTACGCCGCTTTATCCCGATGAGCGGTTCAAGATGGAGATAGAAGATCCAACTATCAAAGATCGCTCGGCCCGGATTATTGATCTCGTGGCACCCATCGGTAAAGGGCAACGATCCTTGATCGTGGCGCCCCCACGGACGGGTAAGACCGTGATTCTGCAGAATATCGCGGCCAGTATCGAGCGTAATCACCCCGAATGTTACCTGATCGTCCTGCTGATTGATGAGCGGCCGGAAGAGGTCACGGATATGCAGCGATCGGTCAAGGGTGAAGTGATCTCGTCCACCTTCGATGAGCCTGCGACACGGCACGTCGCTGTGAGTGAGATGGTGATCGAGAAGGCCAAGCGTCTGGTTGAGCATAAGCGAGATGTTGTTATCCTTCTCGATTCTATCACAAGACTTGGTAGAGCGTACAACACAGTCGTGCCGTCCTCTGGTAAGGTTTTAACGGGGGGTGTCGATGCAAACGCGCTGCAACGACCCAAACGGTTCTTTGGTGCGGCGCGTAATATCGAAGAGGGTGGCTCGCTTACCATCATCTCCACGGCTCTGATCGACACAGGCAGCCGCATGGATGAGGTGATTTTTGAGGAATTCAAAGGGACTGGTAACTCTGAGTTGGTTCTTGATCGCAAAATTGCGGATAAACGCGTGTTCCCAGCTATCGACATTCTCAAATCCGGCACACGTAAAGAAGAACTTCTGGTGAATAAACTTGATCTGCAGAAAACCTTTGTCCTGCGCCGTATTCTGAACCCAATGGGGACGACAGACGCGGTGGAATTCCTGATTTCCAAGCTGAAACAGACAAAGACCAACGCGGAATTCTTCGATTCCATGAACACCTGACACCGGGGGCGCTATGGACACGATTTATGCTCTGTCCTCGGCCCAAGGCAAGGCCGGGGTGGCGGTCGTGCGGGTGTCAGGCGCCCTTGCATTTGCAGCCTGCGCAAAAATTTGCGGCAATCTACCTAAAGCACGACAGACCAGCCTGAGAGTATTGCGCGGCAAAGATGGCTCGCGCATCGATCAGGCGTTGGTGTTGGTATTTGATGAAGGTGCGAGCTTTACGGGTGAGCCAAGCGTCGAGTTCCAGGTGCACGGAAGTACCGCCGTTGTTGCAGCACTTCTGGCCGCACTTGGATCCATAGAGGGGTTGCGGCCAGCGGAAGCAGGCGAATTCACCCGCCGCGCATTGGAGAATGGTCAGCTTGACATGGCGCAGGTCGAAGGGCTCGCCGATTTGTTGGAGGCGGAGACCGAAGCCCAGCGGCGCCAGGCTTTGCGGGTGTTTTCGGGTGATTTGGGTGCGCGAGCCGGTAGGTGGCGAAAGGATTTGATCCGTTCGGCCGCACTCTTGGAAGCGACGATAGATTTCGCTGATGAAGAGGTTCCATCAGACGTGTCGCCGGAAGTAAACGCCTTGGTGGCTGGCGTGCTGGTAGACCTGAAACGTGAGATTTCGGGCGTTGGCGTGGCGG
>ERZ887942.648-NODE-648-length-26943-cov-6.978578_pt1 | contig 26943 bp, 18 predicted proteins | sample MGYA00521099_ERZ887942 | MGnify/ENA primary metagenome ERZ887942 (study PRJEB32303, sample SAMEA104408605) | aquatic metagenome | biome: Brackish water; feature: Pelagic; material: water | place: Baltic Sea | collected 2014-06-07T06:48:00 | depth 16,251 m ...
GCAATCTCACAGCCGTTCTTAGATACTTGAAGCCTGCTCACCCGCCAAAAGGTTCCGCAGATGTGAAAGAGAGCCAATAAGGATGAATCCGCCCTACCCCTCCCCGCCACATCTCCGCGTGGCATCAGATCGAACAACTGGGAAAAAAGAATAGATTCCGATTAGAATCCATTGTAGAAACGTAATAAATGAATGGAAAAAATTCAGGACAACTCCCAAGGGTTTCAATCGTTATTCCGTGTTACAACTCTGCTGAGTTAATTTCAGAAACGCTCGATTGCGCCGTCGAACAGGACTACGAAAACAAAGAAATCATCGTCATCGACGATGGCTCAACCGACAACAGCCCTGAAATCGTAAAAAGTTACGGCAGTCAAATCACCCTTGTCACTCAGGAGAATGCCGGAGTTTCTGCTGCCCGGAATCACGGGATTAAAATCGCGACGGGAGATTATCTCCAATTTCTGGATTCCGATGATCTCATCCTTCCCGGGAAGATTCGACAGAACATCGAGCGCCTCACTGAGTCCGAAGGCGATTGCACCATTGCCGAATATAAAGTGTTAAAAAACGGCCAAACGAATGCGCCTCTCAGTCAACGATCCCCTGAATCTTACGATTCGATTGAGGAATACATGATGTACACATCACCCTTAATTGGACGATGCCTTTACAACACTGACCTGGTCCGGAGGGTGGGCGGTTTCGATTCTTTCCGTCGAGGTGAAGACCACCTCTTTCAATTTAAGTTGCTGGCTGCCGGCGCCAGGTATATCCATGTGCCCGAAACTCAGTTCCTCTACCGCGAACACGAACAGTTCGAACGTCTAAGCGGACTTTCCTCACTCGAAAAAGACCCTTACCTTGTGAAGGAGAAGAACCGTGAGATTGAGAGGTATATGAAAGAGGCTGGAAAGTTCGATGAAACTGCGCGAAAGGCTTTGTCGTTCAACAGCTATCGACAGGGCTTACGCTACTATGGCATCGGGAAGCCGGAAGTCGGGGACGAATATGTCAGTTTGTCGAAGGAATATTGGGATCCTCCCGTTGTTGGCGGTCCGAGAATTTTCAGGGTGCTGAATAGAATTCTGGGTTGTCGAAGGGTGGGGTTTTTATTGCGTATTTACGGAGGCCTTTTCGGTCGAGATTTTTTTCGGCGCTTTAAGGCAAAAGCGAAAGGGCAGAACGAATGACTCGGAGAATTGCTCCATAGAGGCTCCTTTCAAGAACACGTATTTTTCATGATTCTTCATACTGAAAAATTGGTTTTTATCCACGTCCCAAAATGCGGTGGCACAAGCATCGAGTATTTGCTTACCAGAATGCCTTTGCTCGCGGAACATTCAGAAACCGATGACGTCATTTTTTCGGAGAATCCGGAACTATCGAAGATTTTTCCATTAAAAAATCGACACGGTTTCAGGAGTGAGTATGAAGCTTTTCTGGAACGTGGACCGGAAGGTTCGAAATCACCATATTCATATTTCACTCTATTGCGAGACCCAAGAAAAGTGGTGACCTCTCAATTTAGATATCGGAAAAAAATGTCTCATTTATGGAAGCATAAAAAGAACGGGCCGGTTCGAAAAATTATTCGCCGATTGATGTATCAATCCTTCTTGCTTTACTCGCTTCAGCGTATTTGGAAAAAGATGATTCGTAGATCTCTGTTTACGACTCATTATGATCGGTTTTTGCCATCATACGAAGCTTACCTCAAGCCGTCGGATGGAATTTCGAGCACGCCAACAAACGTGTTTTTTCTGGAGGAAGTCAGTGAAGATTCAAAGAGACTGATGAATTGGCTCAAAGAGAAGAACGTGCGAGCCGAAGAGTTTCCGAGAAAAAACGTCACCCCAAAAACGAAAACGGGGCCTTCAATTTTTCATCGTTTTCTGGTTTACGTGTTAGTACGAAAGGAAATAAAACTTTACGAAAAACTCCGATACGAGTCACTCGAGAGACCTGTCTTATTCACGGGTTAAGCATCGCTTTTTCTCGGATCGCATTCACTTGAATGTTTGGGACTTCCCTTTGAAGAGGGTCCGAATTCGACCACCGGCTTTTACAAAATCGGCTAACTGCCGAAAATCAAGCAGGGCATAAACCGCGAGGTATACGCTCGCCCCGGCGAGAACCAGAAGGGCCAGATCTACAAAGGGTGGGAAAAACGGAAGGACGGTTACCTGAATCGCATAAATACTCAGAACCATGGCAGCAGTTGCTGTAACGGGCACCCAGAGGCGCCCAAAAGAACGCCCAAAAGAAAACCCGGAGGCACGAGCGGAAACCCAAACGGCAAATGGGAAGGTGATAAATGCAATCACGAGGACGCCAAATACCATCGACTGCAGGCCCCGGTTAACCAGCAATAGCATCGTCGCAATGGAAAGAGCTACGATGATTGCCTGGAACCGTACAAAAACTCCAATCTTGCCGTGAGCCCGCAAGACTTCACGAATGATCAGGAGAAAAGTTCCGGGAATCATTGCGAAGATAAAGAATTGCAGCACTCCAACCGCTGCGATCCACTTGATTCCGAAGAATAGGGGAACGAATTGGGGTGACGTCATTGCTCCGCCCGCGAACGCCGGTAACGCAATAAAACCGGTTATCGAAACAATCCGGTTGATGAGCCTGATTGACTCGTCTGGATCATTCTTAATTTTTGCAAATGCAGGAAACATGACTGAGATAACCGGCAGAAAAAGCCCCTCTTTCATTGACCAGAAAATCCTCCAGGCGAATGAAAAAAGCCCCACTGAAACAGCGCCCAGGGAGAAGCCGATGATCAAACGTGGAACCTGATTTTCAACAAACGTGATGATCATTGAGACGGTCATCTTGCCCCCGGGAGCGAGGACTCCGAACAGTTCTAACCGATTGAAGGTCATGCGCGGCACCCAGCCGGCGGCCGGCCAAATAATCAAATTTATACACACCCAAATCGCAATCTGCTGCCAGACGAGAGCGTAGGCGCCGAATCCATTGAGAGCGAGTATAACACCGCAAATGCCTCCGGCCAGCGTACCGATTATGGACCGAACGGCAATCAATTTGAAATCCAACCTGGCGTTGACCAGAACCGTCGGAACGGTTGATAGCGCGAAAAGAAACGGCAGAACCGAGATTAGGCGAACCAAGGGAACCAGCCGGTCATCCTTGAACAGACCGGCAAAGAATTCGGCGCTGAGAAAAGTAATTAAACTTAGGATCAAGCCTACCAGTATTACCGCCCAAAATAGTGTTGAGAGCCGGCTGCCTTCAGTAATCTGTTGGCTGATAATCGCGTCCGCGATCCCCGCAAAAATCATGGTGGCAAAGCCGGTGAAAACCACGCACAGACCGACCAGGCCGTATTCTTCCGGGCCGATCATCCGGACGACGATCAAAAACGCCGCGAAACTGAGAATCTGCTGCCCCACTTTTTCAAGAAGCCCCCACAACATTCCGCTGGCCATTTTTTTCGCGACGCTCATTGGTCTCGTTTTGGTCCAAATGGCTTTTTCACCTTTGGACAAAGAAGATTATTGTCCAATTCGGCCCGTTCCACAATAGGCGATCTTGGGTTCGAATCTACAAGAAATGATTCTTCGATTTGGCGGCTTTTAAGGACAGGCGCCCCGGATTCCCGTCTTTGGTCTTTGATGTCGACGGTCGTGACCTAGTGCGTCATTTGCGAGACTAAGCCAAAGTAAAGGATATCCTCGGCGGGACCAACAACGGGTTACAGACAATCGACAGCATCCGTCTCCCGGTTCGAGACGAGACGAGATCCCTCTAATCTGCTCACGATAAACGGTGCCGATCAAATAAACCACCCCGCAGCAAGCCACAGGGTATTTAGCCCAGCTTGCTCTCCCCTGTGAAGTTGGGCGCCGTATTCCCCCTGTTCAGCAAATACTCGCTAACTTAATGTTGATACGCCGCAAACGGAGGTGAATAAAACCCTCTTGAGATTGAAGTCATTCTGCGTGATTGAGTCAACGCGCAGATCATCAACCTTACAGGAAGAGCTTTACAATTCGGCCTTCGTGCACAAAGATTCACGCTGAAACGTTGAACCACAAATTACAATTACTATCAGAACGGGTGACTCCTTACTGCATCCTATCCTTGTCATTCGTTGCGTTTTCTCTTTTCGGAGGAGAATTGCCGGCGGATTCCGGCAATGGTTCATTGCTTGAGCGTGCAGTTATCTTGCCACCAGGACGTTCACCGCTTCGTCCGGAGTTCACGATTGAAGGCTATTCTAATGACAATATTTTCATTGGAGACGATATCCAACAGGACGATTTCGTGTGGGAATTGGTTCCAGAAATCATTTTTGAGTCGTCACGCCCCGAAGAATTGCGAGCGCATTTTTTTTCCTTCGGATACGACCCGGAAATTCTAAGGTATTCAAAATTCACTTCTCTCGACGCCCTTAGTCATCGAGGATTTGCAAGATATCAATTCCGGAGCAATCGCTTCAAAACTAATTTATTCTATCGGTCAGCAGAGTTTTCGGGAACCTTTCGTGAAGCCGAAGATGCACTCTTTGACTCAGTTGATTTAGACGTGGGCCGCCAGGCCTTGCAGGGGGGATTGCGGCAGTTGACCCGTATTGAAAACGAGGTCGATCTCAGCGGAAAATCAATCATTGAAACAACCGCTTTCCTTCGATCCATAGAGTTCAACTCGGGATCAATTTCTCCTTCTGAGGAGTGGTTCGCCAGCTTTTTTCTGATGCATCAAATCGCTCCGAAGACAGAGTTGGGAGTCGGTCCCGGTTTTGGTGAATTTTTGATAAATTCAGCACCAAACCATCAAATTTGGAATGGGCTCATGCAACTGAGACACGCATTTTCTCCAAAAACCGGATTCCAGTTTATCGGGGGAGTAGATATAAGAGAATTTGAGACAGCCGTTCCCACCTCTGGTTTGGAAACATTTATTTATGACGCAAGGGTTGATTGGGAGCCAACCAGCTTTACCAAGTTTTCGCTAAGCGGTTATCAGCGGGTAAATGCCTCAGTTAATGGTCAAAGTGTATTTCGGGAAGGTATTGCCATTACACTGAAACAGAAAGTCGCTAAGCGGTGGAATTATCTTCTGCGGAGCGGCTTGGAGACTAAACAATATCAGGATCCTGTGAATGTGGTGTTTTCTAGGCTGGATGATTACCATTACATTACGAATCGTATCGAATACAAAATAGGAGAACATTCTTTGGTCGGACTGTTTCACGAATATCGATTGAATGAGTCAGATCTTGGGAATTCGTTTGCTAGAAATCAGGCTGGAATCTCCTTCTCACAAAAATTTTGATAGCGAATAAGTACCAATATGAAGCTTGACCTTATATTTTACGTAGCTAGTTTAAAAGTCCACGTTGCGCTGTTAGCATGAAACACAAACACAAACACATTTTAGGCATCTTTGCCCTCGCGTCGCTTTTCTTCGGGAAGACTGAAGTGCACGGGCAAGGGGAACAGAATCGGACGCTTCAACCCGGGGATGAAGTTGTCATCACGGTTTTTGGTGAGGACAAGCTCTCGACCGAAGCTCGAATTGGAGAATCGGGATCCGTTGAGTTGCCATTAATCGGTTCGGTAATACTCGGAGGGAAAAGCGTGAAAGATGCAACGGCGGAAATTACTCAAAAACTCGCAGGAGGATTTGTAGTCGATCCGAAAGTCACCTTGGTCGTCACAGGTGCTTCGATGGCTGAAACCATGGTTCTCGGCCATGTAAGGAAGCCGGGCGCAGTGGAATTGCCCGGAGATCGACCCATTAACCTCCTAACGGCGATTGCCATCGCCGGTGGTTTTGATGAAAATGCCAACAAAGGATCAGTAAGCGTACGCCGCTCCGTGGATGGGAAAGATAAGGTTTTCCGGTTGGATGCCAGAAAACTCGCTGCTGACGAGTCAGCGGATCCATTTTTGATCCAAGCCAACGATATTATCTCCGTCCCTGAACTGATGATGGATTCAATTACTGTAATGGGACAGGTGAAAAACCCGGGCATCGTTGAAGTTCCTGTGGGCGACTCTCTTGATGTTCTGACCGTTCTGGCTACGGCCGGTGGTTTAACGGAGCAGGCCGATTCCTTCCATATTTTTGTCCGCCGGCACGAAAACGGCCATACCAATGTGCACAAAATTGACGCTGATCATTTAATCAACAACGCCAAGGCGAAGACTTTCCGGGTTAAGGCGGGCGATGTCGTAACGATTCCCGTTCGGACCCAGGAAACCGTCAGTGTAATGGGAGAAGTGAACAAGCCGGGACTCATTTCCCTGCCAAATGACAAACCGCTCACCTTATTGGATGCTATTGCTGCGGCAGGCGGCTACACCCGAATCGCAAATCCAAAACGCATCCTCTTAAAACGATCAATTGAGGGAGAGAAAAAGGTTTATCAAATTAACGGCAAAAGGCTCGCAGGTGACAATGACGCAGACCCCGTTCAGTTATTGCCCAATGACGTAATAACTGTTGGTGAAAGCTTTTTCTAACACAACCAAAGCGCGGAGGTAACAACAAACTGTAGGACCAGCGAAAATTCATGGAAGACTCGGTAGAACACGAAGAAATCGATCTCAGGAACCTCCTAAGTTTGTTTATCGAACGGAAATGGATTATTCTTTGTTCCGTTTTCCTGTCGCTTGCTGCAGCGGTTGCGTATTTGAATTACGCCACGCCTCTATATGAGGCGACGGCGTTGGCAGAGGTGCCCGAACAGATCATAAACTTGGCAAAAATTGAGGACCTTCAAGCCCAGGACCTGCGAGGCGGTGAGGTACTGAAAACTATTGAAAAGAATTTTCAGGGGCGTTCACTTTTGATGCGTATCGTTGAGAGATCTGATCTTCACGACTTTCTCGCCAAGGGTGCAAACGCAGCCGTCCCTTCTTCAAAACTGGTCGAGATCCTGGAGGATTCGCTCAGTATTGGTGTCAATAAAGGAACCCGCTTAATTGCCGTAACGGTAGTGCATGATGATCCCGAGGGAGCGTTCCGCCTGCCAAACGGAATTATTGAAGAGTTTATAAAAGTGCAGGCTGAGGTTCGGGATTCAGATCGCAGAGCTGCCCTCGAAAAACTCGAATACGAAATGGATGGTTCCCGCAAGCGGCTTCAAGAGTCACAGAAAGCTCTTCAGCATCTTGAACTGCTCGGTTCCACCTTTGAAAAAATCGAAACGCAGAAAACCGAGTTAAACAAACTTAAGGAAAGCTATCTCGACGATCATCCTGATGTCAAAAAAGCGCAAAGTGGCATCAACGAAAACTACGATCTTCTGGAAAAACAGATAACTGCTGCCCAAAAAGTCATTAAAAGCGACCCCAAAGGGCAATCCGAGGCAACTCGTGAGGAAAAACTCGAAGGCGAATACAGGCAACTGCTTTCATTTCATCCCGAAATTACGGTGAGAGTATCAGAAAACAGCACCGCCCACGATTCGATCATCAAACGTAAAACTGAAATTCAGCGGCTCAGCGGATTGGACGCCTCGCCCGTCTTTCTTCGGGAACCCGCCTGGCAGCCCACCGAATCCGTAAGTCCTAAAAAACTTCAAATTTTAGCGGCAGCCCTCGTTTTTGGCGCAGCACTTGGTGGCTTTCTGGCTTGGATTCTCCATCTCCTCGACAACACCTTTCGGACTGTAGACGAAACAGAATTACTGACCGGCCACACCATTTTTGCCGCAATTCCTTCTGATGGGCGTTTGCCCGATAACCTTTGGCTCAACAAGCCCCGCAACCGTTGCGTCGATCAACTCATTGAAAATTCTACTGAAAATAAGGGAATTCTACGTGCCAAGGGCAACAAAATCGAACCTTTGGTTTTACTTTCTGATCCAGGAAGTCCAGTTGCTGAGTCGTTCCGAACCTTACGCGCCTCAATAACGATTCTAAAGCAATTTAAAGAACAGCCCATCAATAGAATTCTCGTCGCCAGCGCAATTCCAAACGAAGGCAAAAGTTTTGTTGCAACTAATCTCGCAACCGCTTTCTCAGCACAGGAGGGATTGCGAACTTTACTTGTCGACGCAGATCTCCGCGATCCTTCCGCCTCACTTCTATTCAACATTTCGAATTCCGGCCCTGGCCTTTCTGATGCACTCATTGCTTTTGCCAAGGACAACAATCCTTCCATAACAGTGACTCCCTCCGGCCTGCCCAACCTCGACCTTCTCCTTGCCGGGACCTTAATTCCAAATCCGGCAGAACTTCTGAGCTCAACCAGCATGGCAAAACTGCTCGACCATTTTTCGGAAAAATACGATCGAATAATCATCGATAGTCCTCCCGTCATTACCGTATCGGACACTCTCCTCATTGCACCTCTCGTCGACATAACGGTGTTCGCAGTGCGGGCTGGAGCTACTCCGCGAAAATCTGTTCTCCGTGCCTTACAACTTTTGAAAAATGCAGGGCAATCCCCTTCTGGAATTGCACTTAATGGTATTCAGTCACAATCCGGCCTCGCTTCTGATCCCTATTTTTACCACTATACAGAAGGGTCCGAAGCCTATCGAAAGATTTATGAGACCCCACCTGTAAAGGGGGATGCATAATTTCGTGATTGACATGACCTTACGAATTTCCCATAATAATAATCGAAAGAGGAGAGGGAAAACCGTATGAAACGACTGTTCGATATGATGACAGCTTTAATCGGTATCATCATACTTGCGATCCCCATGCTGCTTATCGCAGTACTCGTACGCCTCACATCGAAAGGGCCCGCTCTCTATTGGTCCGACCGTGTTGGAAAAGACAACAGGGTTTTTCGAATGCCCAAATTCCGGTCCATGAAAGTTGATGCTCCCGAAATGGGAATGCACCTTATTCGGGACGCCACGAAGAGTTGCGTCACTCCGTTTGGTTCATTCTTACGAAAAACAAGCCTCGACGAGTTTCCGCAATTGTGGAGCATCCTTATTGGCCACATGAGCTTTGTCGGGCCCAGACCCGTTCTTCCGAATGAAGAAGTTCTCGTCGCATTGCGTTCGATGCACAAAATACACACCATTCGCCCCGGATTGACTGGATGGGCCCAGATAAATGGGCGCGCCCAGATTCCCGTAAACGAAAAAGTCCAGTTAGACGCCGAATACCTGAATCGTCAGTCCCTCATGTTTGACCTGAATATTCTTTTCCGGACAGCCCTCAAAGTTGTCGTTCGTTCACATGTGGGCCGAGATGAGGCTAAAATTTGTCAGGACGAGACCGCTCCGCAAAAGCCCACGAAATTAAATTGATCGCGATTTTAGTTTTTTAGGAAAAGATGAAACGTTTGATGATAATTGATGACGAACCAGGCTTCACGCAGATGCTTGCAATGAATCTGAAGCTTAGCGAGCGATACGAAATCGAAGTCGTCAACGATGCGAGAAAGGCTCTCAGAAAAACGGTCGCATTTCAGCCCGATATTGTTTTGCTTGATGTCATTATGCCCCACCTTGACGGAGGCGACATTCTCACACTCTTGAGATCAGAGCCCACCCTCGAAGGTCTGCCGATTATCCTTCTAACAGCCCTCGTTTCCAAGGACCAAACCGTGGCAGGAATGGGAGTTGCAGAAGAAGTCGGATTAGTAATGCTATCGAAAACTACGAAATTTGATACTTTGCTCAAAGTGATAGATAGTACTCTTAAAGAAAAGTAGCTGATCGCAATTTGAGCTTTATAACGCCTGCTACAAGGATTGCCGTCCTCTTCGAGATGAGACCACGTGGGCATCGAATCCCTCAAGCAAAGAATGCCAGCGGGGATTTTCTCGCAGAACGACGCAATCTCCCGCTTCACAAAGGCGATTTCGAAAAGGGATTTGGCAAGCGAAACGAATTCATCTTCTCGGCCGGGCATCCGATCCAGAAGCAGTAGTAATGCTCGCGTTTGAAAACGAGAAAACCTACCGCGGAATCGAACCGTTACCGACGTTAGCGAATTTCTAAAAATTCTCCAAGATGCTGGAACTCCTACTGCCGTGGGTTCGTCGACACCGTGCTCAAACATCGACTGCTCTCTCAAGATCACAGTAAATGCAGGCCACCTGAATGGAAACAACGAAAACCTTCAACCGACTGGATGCCAATCAAAGATTCGAAAATGGCTTGATCACTTTGCCCGCTGCGGAGTTTCTCAGAAAAGGCGGGAATCGAAAGTGAACTGCATATCATCACCGGGGCGAAGCACAGCTTTCACCTCCAACCGACTCAAAAGGATCTTCGGCCCCTCGTAATCGACTGTTTTGACAAGCACCTCAAGTGAGGTTTTTCAAAGCGCTCGTGAGCTTCGGAATCAGGTGTTGAGAAAACGCTAAGCCAAAATCGGCTTGATCACTTTGCCCCCAACATCGGTCAATCGAAAGCGACGTCCGTTGTATTCGTATGTCAGGTCTTCGTGATTAATTCCTAACTGATGCAAGATGGTGGCGTGAATGTCATTCACATGGGCTTTGTCGACTGCTGCGTGATGGCCAATTTCGTCGGATTCTCCATAGCTGACGCCACCTTTAATTCCTCCGCCGGCCATCCAGGTGGTGAAGCAATGGGGATTGTGATCCCGACCGGGTTTTTTGGATTTTTGAGAAAGCGGCAATCGACCGAATTCTCCGCCCCAGATGACGAGCGTGTCTTTTAACAATCCACGCTGCTCCAGATCTTCAAGGAGACCGGCGATTGGCGTGTCGGTTTCGCCGGCAAACTGACTGTGGTTTCCCTGAATGTCGTTGTGGCCGTCCCAACTACGCTGATTTTCCATGCCTCCGGAATAGATCTGCACAAAGCGAACGCCACGCTCAACCATGCGCCGTGCGGTGAGACATTGCCGCGCAAAATGATCGCAGTTTTTTTTGCCAACGCCGTAGATTTTTTTGATGTGTTCCGGCTCGCGATCGATGTCGAAGGCTTCGGGCGCTGCGCTTTGCATTCGGTAGGCTAGCTCGAAGCTTTTGATCCGGGCTTCCAGCTCTGCGTCGCGGGGGGCTCCATTGAGCTTTTTCATCAGATCCAGTTGGCGCTCTTGTTGAGCACTGCTCATGTGCCCCGGGCGGGTGAGGTTTTCGATGGGATCGCCCTTCGGTTTCAGCCAGGTTCCTTGATAAACGCTGGGCAAGAATCCAGCACCCCAGTTTGCCGCCGAGCCTTTGGGAAGGCCACGATCGAGCGGATCTGACATTACCACAAATGCAGGGAGGTCGCGGCTTTCGCTGCCGAGTCCGTAAGTGGCCCACGATCCGACACAAGGCAAACCCATGCGCGGTTGGCCGGAGTTCATCATGAAAAGCGCTGGGCTGTGATTGTTCGATTCGGTGTAGCCGGAGTGGATGAATGCCATTTTGTCGACGTGTTCGCCGAGCTTGGGAAAGATCGACGAAACCATTTTTCCACACTGCCCACGGGGCATGAATTCAAAGGGCGACTTCATGAGCGGCCCCACCGAGTTCGAGAAAAATCCGGTCTGCTTATCAAATCCTTCCAGCTCCTGCCCGTCGACTTTTTCGAGCTCTGGTTTGTAGTCCCACGTATCAACATGGCTCGGACCACCATTGATGAAAAGCCAGATGACCGATTTCGCTTTGCCATCAAAGTGAGCAATTTTCGGCGCGAGCGGATCGGCAGCATTCGCTCCGAGGAGACCTTCCTGCGCAAGCAAGCTGGCAAGACCGACGCTTCCAAAACCCGCTCCGGCTCGCTGCAGCATTTCGCGGCGGGAAAATAAATCAGAATAATGATTCATGGTAGATAGACAAATTCATTGAGGCTGAAAAGGACCTGGCAAAGATCAGCCAGGGCCAGTTGCCGGCTGTCCTTCGCTTCGTTGTAGGAAGCGGATTGAGTTTTGATAAAGGCCCGGCTGTCTTGAAGCTCCGCAGAGCTTGGCTCGCGAGTGAGAGTTCGCAGGTAGAGTTCCCGAATCGCATCGTCAGGGTTTTCAGCACTAACACTGGCGGCCAGAGCACGCGCCCATTTGACGACTTGTGCGTTGTTCATGAAAAGCAACGCCTGCGGGGCGATTGTCGTACTGGGACGACTTCCCTGACTCGCAAGAGGCTCGGGCTGATCAAAAATTTGCATCATGGGAACGAGGCGACTTCTTTTGATCATGAAATAAATACTGCGGCGCTGCTGGTTTTCATCAAGCGTCCCCGGTCCATACATCTTTGGATCCAGTTGGCCAGCGGCGGCGAGGATCGAATCGCGGACGATCTCGGCTTCGAGTCGACGCGGGGTAAATCTCCAGAGGAATTCATTGATTGGATCGATCGCCGCCTTTTCCGGCGAAGCCGCACTGCTCTGCTGCCAGGTAGCGCTCAGTAGAATATCGCGATGAAGCGCTTTGATGCTCCATCCGTTTGTAATGAGTCGTTGCGCCAGATAATCGAGCAACTCGGGATGCGTCGCGAGCGTGCCCTGAAGCCCGAAATCATTCGGCGTTGCGACAATGCCGCGACCAAAATGGTGATGCCAGATCCGGTTGACCGCGACGCGGGCGAGCAGGTGGCCGGCGCCATTCTCCGTATCTGTCATCCAGTTCGCCAATCCAAGTCGGCGGTGGCTTGTGCGATCCCAATCCTTCGGCGGTGCCTTCTGCCAGTCCGACGTCGTCTTGTCGTTTCGCATCAACACTTGCAGATACCCGGATTCAGCAACGCCCAGTTTTTGGTTCGGATCACCCCGGTTCAGGAAATGCGTTTTGGGATAAAAGTGAGGAAACCCGCGGCCGTCAGCATGGTGCTTGGTCGGCGGAAAACCTTCGCTGGTGACCTGCACTTTGGTCATCGATGGCTGCGGTTTTCCAGCCAACGACTGTTGCACGGCAGCATCAACTTTCTTCCAGCCCACATCAGATTTCGCGAAATAAGCGAAGAAGGTTTTGCGATGCTCAGGAAGCAATATCCCGGTGAGCATTGCGCCCATGGCGCTGTTCAACGAATCGGATTGGCCACCCCCGACAACGACCGGAGGTTTTTCTGAGCCACTCACCGACAAACGGAATTTCCCCAAGCTGTGCTGCCCATTATTGGCAAAGCGGAGTTCAAACTGAAGGGTGGTTCCCTTTTCGATTTGAAGCGGCTTTTCCAGTTTAAAAACCGCAGCCTGATCTTTTCCAATCCCACCTGCATCTACAGCCCAGCCAGTGCCATCAGGATTGCTATCGAATGAAGAAGCCACGGACAGATTCGACGTGTTCTGCTGATGTGTTGCTTCTGCGGAGACAAGTTTCAAAGGTTGCTTTTTGTCTTCCGCGTTTACTGACAGCACCTTGAAATTGCTGAGCGCGAAATTCCCATTCCCTGCCCGGCCTGGACCCTTTCGCTTCATCGAAGGATCGGTTAATGCCTCGATGCGAACTTGGCGAATTTCCTTGAGCTGAGTATTGGCTTTGACCGTGTAGGTTTCTTTTGCCGGAGTTTTCCCCGTTGCCAAAATTGCACCGTCGGCCTGAGTTGTGAGCATCGTAGCAGACTGACTGGAAATTGCTTCGGTGGCTTCCAACGTGGTCCAGTCACTGGCCGACACCAGGGACGCAGCATCACTCTTAAGCCAATCGTTGAACGCTTTTATTACCTCAGGTTTCGATTCATACGCTGATTTTTCAGCCACTAAATCCGCGTGCCCGACCTCCCATTTTGTCAGTGCTTCCTTATAGCCCTCGGGATCCAGATCAATATCAATCTCACTCCGAATCGTCGTCGTGAATGTCGATACGAACCGGTAATAGTCCTTCACCGGAATGGGATCAAATTTGTGATCGTGACAACGCGCACAGCCAATCGTCAATCCCAACATGGCCGTTCCGGTCGTGGCAGCCATGTCATCGAGTTCGTCGTAGCGGGCGCTTTCAAATTCCTTTTCAGTGAGCTGAGTAGGAAATACTCCGGCACCTAGAAAGCCCGTCGCCATCATGGCCAGCGGATCATCCGGCGCGATCTCATCCCCGGCCAATTGATATTGCACAAACTGATCCCACGGCATATCGGCGTTGAGCGCTTTGATCACAAAGTCCCGGTAGTGGTAAGCAAATTTTCGATCATAATCCTGCTCAAAGCCGTGGCTCTCTGCAAACCGCGCCGCATCCAGCCAATGCCGCGCCCAGCGCTCACCATAGTGAGGACTCGCCAGTAGCTCATCAACCAGTTCGGCATGGTTCATCGAATGAGCTGCTTTCAATTGCTCAGGCGTCGGCGGCAAACCAATCATATCCAAATATGCACGACGGATTCGCGCTTGATTAGTCGCTGGCGGATTCGGTGCCAGATTATTCCCTCGAAGTTTCGCGAATACAAATTGATCGATCTCCGTCGTCGCCCAGTCGCTTTCAATCGTGGGCGGCACAGCATTCGCAAGCCGCTTGAAGGACCAAAACTCCCGATCGCTATCCGTCACCCGCATAGCCCCGGGCTTGCCTTCCTTCTTCTCGAGAAGTGGCTTGTCGTAGGGCGCACCCAGTTCAATCCATTTTTGAAAATCAGCGATCAGAGTATCCGCCAGCTTGTCCTTTTTCGGCGGCATCTCCGGTTCCTCCTCGTGCTTGATCAATCCCAGCAGAAAGCTGCTTTTCGGCTTCGCTAAATCGATTGCGTCACCCGAATCTCCGCCCTTCAATAGCAATTCCCGCGAGGAAATATCGAACCCAGACCGAACCTTCTCATCCCCGTGACATTTCAAACAACTTTCAACCAGGGCAGGCCGGATTGTTGCCTGGAACAATTCCAGCCCGGCTTTCATACGCTCCGCATGACCAGACGTTAACTCCCGCGCGTCAGCCGAAAAAACAAGGACAAAAAACGCAATGATTGGAATCAATTTCTGCATTGGAGTTTGGAAAATCATTGAGTGAACACCAACCATCCGCGTCCTCTAGCTTCCTAATTCGGCTACACTTCCCACCCCTTCCGATAATCACGCCTCAAAAATTCATTCGCTGCTTCGTGATTCGAAAACGCAAGCTTCTCCGAATCCCACAACAGTTTTTTCTTCGTCAGATCTTCTCGGAGCTGCGAACGCATCGCAACATTCCCTAACAACACCGCTTCCGTCATCGGGCCGGACCAATCGAAATTCGAACCCGCGGCCGGACCGCCTTTGCAGGCCTTGATCCATTCCGCGTGATGTCCCGGCGAGCGCTCCAGTTTCTTCGGCGGCGCGCCATATTCGATGGCTCGTTGTTCTGGATATAATTTCCACGCCTGCCAATCCGACATCAGGCAGCCGTCATCGCCAACCAACATCAATCCGTTTGTTCCCATCTGGTCACCGTCTTTGATCACATCCGGTCGCTGCGGGCGCAAACCACCGTCGTACCACACCAATTTCACCGGTTCCATATTGCCGCGCTTTGGAAAATGCCACGTGATCTTAGAGCCCAACGGAAAGGTTTCCGGATTTACACGGGTCGACGATGCCTCAACACTAATGGGCGCCCCAAGTTTGAGCGCCCGGAAAACAGGATCGAAAAAATGACAAGCGATGTCTCCAAGAGCACCCGTTCCGAAATCCCACCAGCCACGCCATTTGATCGGGAGATACGCCGGATTGTAAGGACGACCTGGAGCCGGCCCGAGCCACAAATCCCAATCGAGATCTTTTGGAACAACCGGCGAATCGGAAGGACGATCGATGCCCTGAGGCCAATATTCATCGAACAACCCGCGTGATGGCCGGTCCGTCCAAACGTGCGCCTCGCGAATCTGGCCAACCGCATTATCCATCACAAATTCCTGAACCAACCGCGTCTGTTCATCCGCCTGCGCCTGATTCCCCATCTGCGTCGCAACACCCGCTTTACGTGCTGCCTGCGTCAGCTCCCGCGCTTCCCACACCGAATGCGTCAGCGGTTTTTCGGTGTAGACCGGCTTGCCCATCTTGATCGCTGTCATCGATGCGTGAAAGTGATGATGATCCGGTGTTGCAACGATTACGGCGTCGATTTCCGAATCCATTTTCTCCAACATTTCCCGATAATCCTTGAACCGTTTGGCATCGGCGTGCTCCCGAAATTTTGGAGCTGCTCGCGACCAATCGACATCCGCCAAAGCTACGATATTTTCGGTTGGCGAAACCGCCCCAATATCACTCGAAGCCCGACCTCCGGCACCAATCGAGGCGATGTTTAATTTTTCGTTCGCAGCGTATGTCCGTGCCGAGCCTGCCTTCAAGATCGAAAAGGTGGTCGCAGCTGCGCCGGTGCCAGATTTTAGAAAATGTCTTCGTTTCATGAGGATATGGGATTCTCGATCGAACAGGGTCAGTTTGGCGAACCAACCCAGATCAATCAATTCGCAAGCTGGGCGGGTTTGCGGAAATTATTTCAAACTGACAGCAAAGACTTCCGCGTTATCGAGATGCAGACGAATTGAATATCTACCGAGCGGGAGACTCTCAATGCTGCCTGATTTCCATTTCGCAAGATTCTTCAAGCCGTCGTTTGTGATTGGTTCAGCGTCATCTTTGGAAAATCCGCGCATCCGGTAACCGTCTTCGTTGAGAATTTCGACACGAATTTCGCCAGCACTGGCATCGGCATTGATGATGATATTTTTGAGTCCATCGAACGCAATCGGTTTCAACGTGACTTGTCCGATATTTTCCAAGGGTCGCTTCAAGGTCGATTGGGCACTGAGGGCGACTGGACGAATTCCGGCAATTCGATCAAGTTCAATGGCGGCAAAACCGACGCCGCTTTGTTGGCTGGGATCAGTCAATTTTGCACCGCCGCCAATCGTCCCGCTGTTGTAGCCGCCGTAATAAAAACGCATTTCGTCTTCGAGAATCACAGGCGTTGAATTGGTAAAGATTCCGCCGTTTGAAAATGCTTGTTCCTTGCTGGCGATGAACGGCTCTTCTCGAAAATTCCGTTCCCATTTCAAACCGTCGCGACTCGTCATCAACTCGATATGCATTGCATCGGCTTTGGCGCCGATGGCTTCGCCGCGGGCACTGAGAATTTGGTTCAAACTGAAATACACGCCTTTATGAAAGAAAACAGGAGACGTGTGATACTCAGTGTTCGGCGGATCAAAATCGTCGGGCCACGACAAAATTTCCGGCTTCGACCAATTTAGAAAGTCGTCACTTTCGACGCGGGCCATCGCGTGTTTCCAGGCCAGTCCGCCGGCAGGCCCTTGAATCCACGATTTGCCATAGGCGACGAATTTCTTGTGATTCGGATCATAAATCACATCCGCCGCATCAGACATCGAGAGCGGAATCGTCCACATTTTCCGCGTGAATTTCTTCCGCTCATCCCACTTATCAGAATAGACGTTTTCGTCGCTAAACGGAGGTTGGAGCGATCGTCCTCCGTAAGCAGTGTGATTCAGCGGATTCTTCTTCGATTTGGTCCAGTGAATGCCATCGGGAGAAAATGCTGCATAAAACCCCGGCCATTCCTGACCAGAATCGTCGGGTCCAAAATCGGTATAAAGCATTTTGTAGCGCTTTTTCTGATCAGTCTCGCGCTCGTCGTAAATCACAGAATTCGCGTAACGGTCGCCGTATCCACCGTCGCCGAGCAGAACAATGTTCGTATCTTTAATCATCCCCACTCCCGATCGAACACCGTCAAAATCATAAATACCGAGCGACGGTTTCGTGAAAGTGATGCCGTCATCCGACTCCGCGTAGCAGACGACACATTTGTGAGTTTTGCGCGGATCGCGACCACCACCGTAAGCCTGATACCAAAGCTGATATTTCCCCGTTTCGGGATGCCGATAAATGCTTGTCCAGCCGATCGCCATTTCCCACGCTTTGTCTTCTTTCACGATGGGGTTTGTCGGATTGGTTTTCGCTGGATGAAAGACGCGCTTTGTTCCGGACCGATACAAAACATCGTGGTCATCGATGAAAAGAATATGACGATTGGCTGGCTTTTTAGCTGTCGAAATGTCGGTCGGCTTCTTCACTTCTTCTGGAAAAATCTGAGTGTGAATCCATTTTGCAGCCGCTTCGGCTGAGCCCTTTGGCGTGGAGTGCCCGCGAGGTTCAGGCATCACGCGAAGCTCAACTTTACTGTCCATTTTTTTCCCGATCGATGCTTTCGTGATCGCCTGCGCAACATCAATCGCAGCCTGCGTGCTGACTCGCGCATCTTGATCGCCAATCACAATCCAAACGGCACGACCGGCCAATTTTTCAGCCTGATTGATCAGACTGAGTTTCTTCGTCAGCGGTAAATCTTCTTTGCCTTTGAATTCACTTAACGCAGCAGGATCAGTCACAGGAGCAAACGCCGCTGCACATTTTACGCGAGGATCGTGCGCCGCGAAATGAACTGCCAAAAATCCGCCGCGAGACGTTCCACATATTGCAATTTTTTCTGGATTGGCAACGCCTGACTTTATCAAATGATCGAGCACGTCGCAAAGTCGCGCGTTGAATTCAGCAACAAAATCCTCTCCCTTTTCTGCGCGAATCCCCCAGCCGCCAAGCCCGCTAGGTTTCCCTTCGCCGGTTTGAGTCCCGTGACACGGGATGTCGATAGAAACTAACAAATACCCCAACTCTGAAAGTTCGTTTCCCGATTGCCGGAAGTATTTGCTCTCCAGCGTTCCTTTGATCGTCCCTGACAGCACGAACACGATCGGAGCCGGATAGTCCGCTGTTTTCCCCCATGTCCCATATTCGACCCCACCCGGAGTTTTTGAGAGTTGAACTTCCTGAGCATTTCCAAACATTGAAAATCCGGCGATCACTACACAGGCTAACAAAACTATCGGCATACGAACCAACAGGGCGGCAAGGTGGCTTGCCAGCGGTCTGAGGATTCTCAAGCGGAACCGGAAGTCAGCCCTTGTACGAAGCAACAGGGTATGTTCGGCGAACGTACCCTGTTGCCTCGGTTTGGGTTTTCGAACCAATAGGGTTGGTTTGGCGAACATACCCTATTGAATCGTGAAACTCGAATTTCGGCGATTCCAATTTCGGACGCGTCTCCGCCATTGTCGAATTTCTACGAAACGGCCATGACCCTTTCCTGTATGAAGAATCATCGCTATTTTGTTTTCGCTACCGCACTTGCTCTAACTTGCGGATTATTTTTTCTGAAATTGCGAGCACAGGATTCGGGTTCTGTCAGGGTGGAAGCATTCGATGTTGATGCGTCTCCTCCGGTCGGTGCGCCTTTGGCCTATGATCCGACGAAGGGCGTTCAAACACCGCTAAGCTGTCGCGGAATTGTGATCGCGAGCACGGGTGATCCAATCGTTCTGGTTGCGGTTGATTGGATTGGAATCAGTAGTGGCGGACAGACGGTTTTTAAGGCGGAGATTGCAAGGGCTGTGGAAACAAAGCCTTCACGAGTCGTGGTTCATACGGTTCATCAACACGATGCGCCTCGATGCGATTTTTTCGGCCGAGGGACTCTTGCTTAGGGTGGGAGTAAAGGACGCGGGTTTTGATTCGAAACACGCCCTGAAAGTTGTCATGGATGCTGCGGCTGCCGCCAAACAATCTCTCACAAATGCAACAACGGTGACGCACTTGGGAACAGGGAAGGGTCTTGTAAAAGACGTCGCGTCAAATCGACGAATTCTCGGGGAGGATGGAAAAGTGAAGGTGACGCGTTACACTGCGACGAAAAATCCGGATGTTCGCGCGATGCCAGTCGGGACGATTGATCCAGAGTTAAAAATGATTTCGTTTTGGAACGGCGACGAAGCGATCGCGGAGCTGACGTATTATGCGACGCATCCCCAAAGCTACTATCGAACAGGTATGGCGAGTCCTGATTTTCCGGGATTAGCACGAAATGCGAGAGAAGATGAAACGAGTGTGCCGCACATTCATTTCAACGGAGCTGGAGGAGATATTGGAGCCGGAAAATGGAATGACGGCGCGAAAGAGAATCGGCAGGTTTTGGCGGATAAAGTGGCGGCGGGAATGAAGTTGGCGTGGGAAGGAACCGAGAAAGTCGCTATCAAACCGAGTGATGTGAAATGGGAGGTTGAACCAGTTTTACTACCTGTCGGCACGCATATGGTGGCTGATGACCTGCAGCAAATCATTCAGAATCGAACGCAAACACCAAGTGCCAAGTGCCAAGTATGGCGCCGCGAAGGCACTGGTTTGGCTCAGGCGTTGCCAGAAGAAAGACCCGATCCATGTTTCCTGCCTAACTTTGGAAGACGCGCGAATTCTTCACATGCCGGGTGAGCTTTTTGTCGAGTATCAGTTGAAGGCTCAAAAGCTAACACCGGATTTATTCGTCGCGATGGCGGCCTACGGAGATTATGCGCCGGGTTACATCGGAACTGAAATTGCTTATGGGCAAGGTGGTTACGAAACGAGTAATCGGGCGTCGCGAGTTGCCCCCGCAGTTGAGGGTGTGTTGATAGACGCGGTAAAGAAATTGCTGAAATCAAAGTAGTAATCATTCGGCGGGCGAGACTTTTCCAATCGTAACTTTAGGGAGTTTACCTTCGAGGAAATTTCTCTCAAACAAGTGGAGGACACCGCCGTTGGGCGAATCCGAAGGAGCCTCGGTTCCATGAATTAAATCGAGGCGACCATCGCCTGTCCAGTCGGCGGCATCAAATGAGCAGGCATGGTCATAAACGTGGAGCTCTTTGTCGCCCTGCTTGAATTTCCCATGCGCCTTGAACTTTGCGTCTTTGGCAGTGCCGGTATTTTCGTAATAGTAAACGGCCCAAACGGTCCCGTTGATAATGTCGAGATCGCCGTCGTTGTCCCAGTCCACTAGCAGAGTGTGGTTGTCACTGTTATTGTTCTGCCCTCCAAACCAGCCCGTGACCGGTTCTCCGTCTTCGAGCTTAAGCGCCGGACCGGAAACAAAGTCCATCCGAGTTGGATCGGGCTGATCCTTTTTGCGAACGCAGACATGAAAGGCGTTGTCTCGGTCCGAATGAATGATGAGATCCATCGTACCGTCGTCGTCAATATCACCGATAGAAATCTTTGAGCGCCAGGCCAATTCGTCAGTCATTCCATTGACGGTTACAGTTTTTCCTTTGGCAAAAACGGGGGCTTCTCGCGTTCCTGTGTTTTCAAAATATCGCGTCTCCCAGCGCTGACCGGTCGCAAAAAGATCCAGATCACCATCGCCATCCCAATCACCCATCGTGGGAAGCAGCCAGCCGTATTCGGGTTCGGTGGGGCCCTGGGGCCCGAAAGTTGATGGGTCCTCCGATTGGGGGTCGAGGTAGTTCGGCATGTAGATTTCTTTTCCGCCCGCTTCGAGCATGACCGGTTTTTCAAAAACAGGTTCCAGAGTCGAACCGGTGTTTTCGAAAAGCCTCACCCCGGAATGAAATCCGCCCACAAGATCCAGATCTCCATCGTTGTCCCAATCGATCGAGATGGTGAAGTAGTTGATTATTTCAGGCTCCACTTCCTGAGCAAGACCGCGCGAAACCAATTTCGGATAGGTAGCGATTTTTGGGATGCGAGTTCCGGGTTCAGTTTGGCCGCGGATTGGATCCTTCTCTTTTGATTCAGGATGTGAAAAACTAACCTTGGATTTTGGATTCACATTTTCTAAAAACTCACCAACTGAAATCATATCCATGGCGCCATCGTTATTCCAATCGACGAGGAATGGAGAGTCAACCGCAGGAAACCCGAGCTGGATCGGGGCTTCGAAAAGCGGCACTTCGCGAGTGCCACGATTTTCGGCAAACATGATTCGTCCGCCTTCAAGGGGGCGATCCGTTTCGCTGTGATAAAGAAGATCGAAGTCACCGTCGTTGTCCCAGTCCGCATATTCCACACAGCCGTTGGCATGACCTCGACCACTAAGCGGAAATTTGTTGAGGTCTTTTATCGTGACGGGAGTCGCATACGCAACTTTGCCATCCTCAGTTTTCTCTCCAGTATTTTCGAGAAGGTCATAAACCATGACGGCCGTGCCATATGGGGCAACTCCTTTGCTGGTGTCGACTTTGCGAATCCGGCTGACTTTCCGATAGCCAACGATGAGATCGATATCGCCATCACCTTCCCAGTCGACTCGGCGAACTCCGCGAGGTGCCCACGAATTGGTTTTCCTCAAAATTCCCGGGGTCGCTTTTCGGAACTCCGACTCTTCTCGCAGCTGCACAATTTGTTCACCCGGCTTGAGAATCCACAATCCACGTTCATCACGCTTGCCTGTATTTTCCCACCAAGTCAGCCAGAAAATGGGGCCGAATCCGTAGAAGTCGGGATCGCCGTCACCGTCGAGATCGTCCGTAAACCAATTTTGCGGGAGAAGATCGGTCCGGATGAAATCGCCGTTGCTGTCCTGAATGCGCCGACGCTTGGCGAAGCGGGGCTTTTCTTTGGTGCCGACATTCTTTAGAAAATAGACGGCGTTTCCGAGGCGATGTTCGAGTTCGACTTCATACTCCCAAAAGCGAAAGCTCCACCCTACGAAGTCTCGCAATCCATCACCATCCCAGTCGAGATGAAGAAACTGGGAATGGAGCGGAGTGATATTCGCTAGACCCGTTTGCCCATTATTGTAATGAAAGGTGTCCCCAATTCCAATCGGCCCGTTGACTCGCAGGTTTTCCGGATCGGTCTGACTTCCGAAATGAATCGTGTAATCAGGCTGCTTCGAATCCGTGCTTCGCCAGGCAATCGTAACAATGCCGGTCGATTCCATATCGAATGAGACATGACAAGGAAGTGATTTGTCGTCCGCAGTGACACGAATCGATGCGCGAGAAATTTCCGATGCGTTAACTCCATCCAAACTATTGAAATCAATCGTGGTGACAACCGGGCTGTTCGCTGGCATGCTTTTCTCAACCGTTACAGGCAGGCGGAAATCCTTCCCTTTCGCGAAGGCACACAACAAAAGTGACAGGGTAATGAACAGGGTTGGCTTCATGCAGGGGGAGGAGCACCAGCTCCTGATGAGTTGGAGGTTTTCGGGTTTTTGATTTCTGAAACGATTTGAGAAAAGGCGTTTGTTAGGACGAGGGTTGCCGTTCCGATCCAGAGAAAGCTGTAGCCCTTTTCTCGCAAGACGGGACCATCGCACCCTGCCCAAACTTTCTTTCCAGCTGCGTCAGCGGCAGCTTTTACTGTGGCCATGGCTTCAACAAAGTTGGGGTTCTCCGGATCCCAACAACAACCGAGATCGGCTGAAAGGTCATACGGTCCGAGCCCTAACGAAGTCACCAACGGATGCCCCGCAATGGCTTCGATATTATCGACGCCGGTCTGAGATTCGATCTGGGCAATGACAAGAAAGTGCTCTTCGTATTCATCTCGCCACGTCTCGTAATTAAAATTACGCATCCAGTGGTTTCCCATTCCGCCGGGACGTCGTCGGCCACGTGGTGGCATCCATGCCGCCTGTTGGACTTGGTCAAGTTCTTCGGTCGATTCAACATTGGGCAACAAAATTCCGCAAGGGCCGAGATCCATCGTCCTGCGGATCACGGACATCTCGCAGGAAATCGTTCTCACCATCACGGGGAAATTAGCGAGGCGTCCGATCTGACAAATCTGCGAAACCGTTTCATCGGTGAAGTCCCCGTGTTCACTATCAATGATCAAATAATCGAGCCCTCCTTTTTGGCAGATTTCGACGAGGAAAGGCCATGCGTGATCGCTTGCCATCAGTCCGATGACGGGCTCATCGCTTGTGAGTTTCTCTTTGAGGAGTTTTCCTGTCGTGAGCATAGAGATTATTCTTCGGATTGAAATTCGGATAACACTGGGAGAATCGCGTTTGCGACCCGCCGACCAAGAAGGGCGGAGCCAAGTGAGTTGAAATGAATGTTATTGGGAGCGGTCCAATATTGAGAATGATCCGGAAGAATCGCTGAATACAAATCGTTCACCGGGATGCCTTCTTCTGCCATCAGCTCGGCGGCGATTCCGTTGTATTTTTGACAACGCTCATCACTTGAAGCAATTGCTTTTACCGGCACCGGAGTGGTGTTTCCCCAAATCACTTTCGCTTCCGTTTTGCGGAGCTTCTTGATGATTGTCTTCAAATTGTTTCGGTAAACTTCGAGATCTTCAGGGGTTCCCTCCGTTCTTGCAAAATCGTGCAGGCCTGAATTGAAGTGGATGACGTCCCATTGACCGCTCTTGAGAAATTCATCGAGACTTTCGAACAACGTTTCGGCTTTTCCGGGGCCCATTGGTGTGCGGAAAACATCCGCGTGTCCATTCAAGAGGCGGCGGACCGTATCGGTGTAATAGATCGAAATGGAGTCCCCGATAAGCAGAACATTGGGAAGATCCGGATCGTCTTTCACATAGGCGTAGGCCTCGCCAACTCGTTTCATCAAACGCCAATGTCGATCGCTGAGCTTTTCCCACTCACGTTTGGCGTCAGTCATTTCTTCAAACTCACCCGTAACCGACCAGTCCTTGATTTGAATTTCTGCTTCGGTGTTGTCGACGCTCGTGGCAACCCGCAACAGACTTTCTCTCTCCACACAAATTCCGACATCTCCTCCCACTGCCTCAGTTCCAAACGTGTGAATTACTTTGCCGTTTAACGAGATTTTTAGATCGCCATTCTTTCGGGTGAAATTCAATGTGAAAGGCGTTCCATCCAGCGGAACATCGGTGCGGTGGGTTATCTCGAAAGCATCACGTCTCACGGTATCCCATAACACTCCCTGGAAAGTTACCTGGTTGTCGTCGAAAGCGAGTTCATACCAGTGCGAACCGATTTTCATATTCACAAAAACCGGTTCGGGATTCTTACTGATTTTCACAAGTCCCATTGTAAAACCGACCTTAAAATCACCGGGTGCAAGGATCACATCCCCGATTGCGCCGATGCTGATATAGTGGCTACCAAACTCGTCTGAGGTTCCCGGTTTTGCGGAGCGCAAAGCAAACACGCCATCCGCCTTCTGTTCTTCGCCAAGCAGTTCGTGGTAGTTCAACCGCAAAGCTTCCCCATTCTTTATGAGATCAATTGTTTCTGCTGCTGAAGCAGCCGTAATTGCACTGAGGACAGCAATCGTTTGGAGAATAGAGAGGAATGCACTTCTTGCCATGGAACCTATTTTTGTAGAGCAGACGACAAAAGAGGACGATTCAATTTTTCAGCGCAATGAGGGAAAGCAGAACGGATCAGGCCAGAATTTCATTCACGATTTTTCCGTGGACATCCGTAAGCCGGAATCGCCGGGCCATCGTTGAAAGGCGCTTTCGGATCGACCAAATAGCGTGGGATGCCCAAATCGAACAGACCCTGTTGATTCGATGAACCAACCCTGTTGGATCGTAAAGCCTTCTGGATCTGCTAGGCCACCTTTGTCCCAATCCCGAATCACGGTATTGCCTGTCAGCTGACTTCGGCTCAGTATCGTTGCCTTGCCCTGCCCCATCTCATGAGCGGAATTATTGGACACACCACTTACGCCATCCTCGCTGCCAAGGCGTCGGAGGCACGGGGCTTGCCGATCGCTCCGCTGATTCAGCGTCATCTTTCCACTTATCTGTGCGGCGCCTACCTTGGTTGCGATGTGCAGACGATGCCCGCGGCGTTGTGCGTCGACAGTGGGGAGCAAGTCGGCCACGGCCCCGGGGCGGTCGCCAAAAGTCCGATCACGGGCGGAGCTGTGCGCCCCTGGAAATTTAAGTTCGGAGATCGTGAAATCCCACCACGCGAGCTGCACTTTCAATTCTACGGCCGCGCTCACTTGTTCATTGGGTGGAGCAAGGAAGATAGCGATATTGCGATTCCGCTTTCGGAATGGCTCGACTACGCGGCTGATGTCGCCGGCGACGCCATCGAATTGTTCGGACCGGGCGAGCAATCGCTTGCCTACGTCCTCGGATGGATCACCCATGTCGCCGGTGATGGATTGATCAAATCGGTCATCAAAGGTCTCAACCTCGATCTGATCGACGGCACTTACACCGCGAAGAATCGGCCGCTGCAGGATCTCATTGCCTTTAACGAAATCGGTATCGGCGAACTTGGTCTCAATTGGGCGGCCTTGCTCGACGATCTCGCCGCCGTGCCGGTGCAACCCGTTCAACTCCACTACATGCGCTGCGGCAAAAAACAGGGTCGGCTCGGCGGTCATATTGCCCACGGCTGGGAGCCGAGCAACGAACCCCTGTTACGAGCGCTTCTAGCGGAGAACCGCCGCTACCAGCGCATCCGCAGCCCGCGACTTGTGCAGCAACTGACCGTGAAAACGGCGGCCAACTCTGAACGGGTTTGCGATGCGGAATTGAGCCGTGTTGCCGGAGGACTCAGTTATATGGAAATGCTCGAAGCCGCCGAGAAGGCAAACTTCCGTCACGCGCTCTGGCAAATGGGCGAGATCATCGCCGACGCCTTTGCAAAAATTATCGATCGCCAAGAGCGCTTGCAGGAAATTCCCATCGAGGCCGAAAGCCCTGACTGGAACGAACTGACTCGCCGTTGGTTGAAATGAGGCGACACCTCTCAGAATTTCCGATTAAATCCGTTCCATTTTTCCACCTCTAACCGACCAACATGAAAAACTTCGCCTTCCTTTTCACCGCGGCAATTCTTGCCTTCCTTCCAACTGCCAATGCCAACGCCGAGGACCTGAAGAAGGGCGAACGGATTATCTTCCTGGGAGATTCCATCACTCAGCAAGGCGCTCAGGGGAATGGTTACATCCGACAAATTGAATCCGCCCTCAATCGAACGCATCCCGACTACGGCGTCAGCATTGTTGGAGCAGGCATCAGCGGGAATAAAGTTCCGGACTGCCAGAAGCGTCTCGAACGCGATGTTCTTAAAAAGAAACCGACGCTCGTTTTTATCTATATCGGGATCAACGATGTCTGGCACTGGAACAAAGACCGGGGCACTAAAAAGGAAGATTTCGACGCGGGTCTGCGCGACATGATTTCACAAATCACCGCCGCCGGTGCCCGGGTGATTCTTTGCACGCCAACCCTGATCGGAGAGAAAATCGATGGTAGCAACGAGTTCGATACGATGCTCGATGAATACGCCGACATCAGCCGCAAGGTGG
>ERZ887942.649-NODE-649-length-26861-cov-14.263448_pt1 | contig 26861 bp, 21 predicted proteins | sample MGYA00521099_ERZ887942 | MGnify/ENA primary metagenome ERZ887942 (study PRJEB32303, sample SAMEA104408605) | aquatic metagenome | biome: Brackish water; feature: Pelagic; material: water | place: Baltic Sea | collected 2014-06-07T06:48:00 | depth 16,251 m ...
CGCAGGTGGAGGAGTTGCAGAATTCCATCATTTTTGGGGTGTTGTTGGTGGTCGGGGTGCTGCTGTTTTTCTTGGGACTGCGCAACGCGATGTTCGTAGGCGTGGCCATTCCCCTGTCCATGTTCATGTCGTTTATGATCCTCAGTGCTTTAGGCATTACGTTCAACGTGATGGTATTGTTCTCATTGGTTCTAGCACTGGGCATGCTCGTGGACAATGGCATTGTGGTCGTGGAGAACATCTATCGACTCATGGAGGAAGGAGAGAGTCCGCTGCGTGCTGCAAAGTTTGGTGTGGGTGAGGTGGCTTGGCCCATCATCGCTTCGACTGCCACGACATTGGCAGCATTTTTACCCTTGGCCATTTGGCCTGGATTGATCGGACAATTCATGAAGTACCTGCCGATCACACTGATGATTGTATTGAGTTCTTCACTCTTTGTAGCATTGGTTATCAATCCCGTCCTGACAGCGGTTTTGATGCGTGTGGGAGATCAGGAAATCAACAAGAAGCGGGTGCATTGGTTGACTGCTTCACTGGTGACGTTCGGTGCCGTTTTCTTGTTGCTGGGTGCTACAGCCTTTGGCAATATTTTGATCATCGCCGGCTTGTTGACCATCCTGAACGCTTACTTACTCTTTCCAGCCACCAAACTTTTCCAAAACCGTTTCTTGCCCCGTTTGGAGCGAGGGTACGAAGCCTTTTTGCGTTACGCATTGGCCGGTAAGAGGCCTTGGGTGTTCTTCTTCGGAACGGCGGGCTTGATGGTGTTGGCGTTTGCATTGCTTGGAGTCTTTCCACCGAAAGTGGAGTTTTTCCCATCCAATGAGCCGCAATACCTCAATATTTTCATCACGAAGCCCATTGGGACGGACATTGAGGAAACCAATCGGGTGACCAAGGAGATTGAGAATTTGATCATGGATGTGTTGTCAGAAGACCGCTTCAAACAGATTGATCCAGAGACAGGTGAACTCACCGCGTATATGGCCAATTCGGTTATTGGTCAAGTGGGCAATGGCACCAGTGACCCCCAAGAAGGGCCATCTTTAGGGAATACGCCTCACAAAGCGCGTATCGTGGTAAACTTTGTGAAGTTTCAAGACCGGAAAGGGCAATCTTCCCGGGACATGTTATCTGCTGTCCGTGAGAAATTGCGGGGTTATCCCGACGCAGAAGTCATTGTGACCAAGAATTCGGATGGTCCGCCACAAGGCCCGCCAATCAACATTGAAATTCGTGGCGAGGACTACGATGAGGTGTTAGCGACCGCGACTTCGATGCGCCAATATTTGCGGGGATTGGAATACGATGGGGTGGAAGAACTCAAGGTGGACGTGGACAAACGCAAGCCTGAATTGCCCATCACCATTGACCGGACCAAGGCGCGCAATTATGGTTTGTCGACGCAAAACATTGGCATGACCATTCGAACCGCCTTGTTTGGCCGAGAGGTGAGTACGTACAAAGACGGTGAAGATGATTACCCCATCAATGTGCGATTTGAAGAATCAGCGCGGAACAACGTGGACGCGTTGATGAACCAAAAGGTGATTTTTCGGAGCGCTTCGGACGGTCAGATCAAGGAGGTTCCGATCAGCGCCGTAGCAACTGCCAAGCGAAGCACCACGTTCAGCAGCGTCAAACGAAAGGACATGGATCGCATCATCACATTGAGCTCCAATGTGTTGGAAGGAGCCAATGCCAATGAAATCGTGGAAGGAATGAAGACGGAGTTGGCGGAATTTGATACACCGGAGGGTGTTCAATGGGCCTTTACGGGACAACAGGAAGAGCAGGCGAAGGAAATGGCCTTTTTGTCAAGGGCGTTGTTGCTGGCGCTTTTCCTGATCATCTTGATCATTGTGGCCCAGTTCAATTCCATCACGACACCGTTCATCATTGGATTCAGTGTTTTCTTCAGTTTGATTGGCGTGTTGCTTGGATTGGTGATTTTCCAAATGGACTTTGTCATTATCATGACGATGATTGGGATCATCTCCTTAGCCGGAGTGGTGGTCAACAATGCAATCGTTCTAATTGACTACACCGATTTGTTGCGAGAACGAAAACGGAGTGAATTGGGTGTGGGGGAGTATTTGCCCTTCAGTGAAGTGGAGGAATCCATTGTTACGGGCGGTCGAACAAGACTGCGTCCAGTGTTATTGACCGCGATTACCACCATCTTAGGGTTGTTGCCTTTGGCCATCGGTTTGAACATTGATTTTGTCACGTTGATTACGGAATATGATCCGCGGATATACATCGGTGGGGACAACAACGTATTCTGGAAACCCATGAGTTGGGCCATCATTTATGGCCTCACGTTTGCGACGTTCTTGACACTCATTATTGTTCCTGTCATGTATTGGTGGATCAATCGGATGATCTACAAATACGGGAAGAAAGAAGTGGTTTGACCGGTCATTTTCCGCGCTGAGTTCGATGGACTCGCGCGGGAATTCGGGTCAATATTTCATAGGGAATTGTTCCGGCTGATTGGGCGAAAGACTCGATAGTCACCGTTTTTCCAAACAGTTCAACGGCATCACCGGGTTGAGCGAGTGGGATGTCAGTGACATCCACCATCACCATGTCCATGCAGACTTTTCCGACCACCGGAGCGAGCTTTCCGTGAATGGCAACGCGGCCTTTTCCATGGCTCAGGTGCCGTGGAAACCCGTCGGCGTAACCAACCGGAAGAGTGGCCACCTGCCGAGTTGCATCGGTCGCATCGGTCAAACCGTAGCCAATACCATGGCCCGGAGCAATCGTATGGATCGCTGAGATCACAGTGGTGAATTGGACGGCCGGTTGCAGCTCCAAGTCGGATGGGAATTCAGCCACGCGTACGCCAAATAGACCAATGCCAATGCGCACATAATCACCTGCCTGTTCTGGAAATCGAATGAACCCTGCAGTGTTCAAAATGTGCGTTTTGAATGCGCCTTTGGCGTGCCCGAGAACACGCAATGCTTGATGAAAGGCTTGAAATTGTTGTTGTGTTCTGTGGTCTTGTGAATCATCATCGGCACTTGCCAAATGACTAAAAACAGATTTCACCTCCAGCTGCTGAATTTGCTGTAAGGTGGTGTGCAATTGAGGCCACTGATCGCGGCTAAAACCAAGACGGTGCATTCCGGTATCCAGCTTGATGTGAATGGGCCAAGAATCTGATGGAGAAAAGGTTGCGACAGCCTGCGAGAACAACTCCAGCTGTTCGAAGTTGTGCAAGGTCGGTTCGAGGCGATACTGGAGAAGAGTGCTGAAGGTGTCAGGCTCTGGATTCAGCACCAAAACCCGCATGGACAATCCATTTTTACGAAGTTCCACTCCTTCTTCTGTGCAGGCTACAGCCATGAGGTCAACTCCATGGAATTGAAGAAGACGTGCCAAAGCAGGCCCGTTGGTGCCGTATGCCGATGCCTTGATGACGGCCAATATGTTCGTGTCAGTGCCGGAGTGCTGTCGAACGTGTGCCCTGAAGGTCCTTAAATTGTGCTCTACGGCGTCCAAGTCCAAATTGAGCTGTGTCATATGTCCCCGTTGCAATAGCAGCGGATGAAAACGTTCGAATTGTTCGACGCGTGGCCCTTTGATGAGGACGTGTTGTCCTAAAAATGCATTGGGGTGTTTTTGAAGGTGGGCCAAGGCTAGATCCGTGGACTCGAAATGTTCAATGCGCATTCCCGAAGGAAAGAGGGCATGCAGGAGTGAATTCCAGGTGGGTCCGATGAGCCAGACGTGATGGACTGAAGTGCTTTCAAGAAGCTGAACGAGCCGTGATGAATCCGATGGTGCCAACGCCGGTATGGGACCGATGATCGCAGCTTTTGGAAAACTCCCTGCCAGTTGGTCTAGGTCTGTCAAGGCCAATGTTAAGGCGTCCCAATCATTGGTATAAGCATCGGATAGCACCCAAGCACCGCTGCGTGATCGCAGACGTTGCATGCGCATATCGAGGTCTTGTAGGCGTCTTAGAACGGGCCTCACCTGTTGTCCGTTGACACCCCATTGGAGTGCAACCAAAACAGCAGTCATGGCGTTTCGAAAACCAATTTCACTGGAAAAGGGCAAGGTCCAGTTGTAGATGGTTTCTTTCCAGGTGGCCTGAATGACCCTACCGGATGAGGTCGCATGGCTTTGAACAATCAACTCGTGGTGTTCGTCCTTACCCCATGTAATGACTTTGCAGCCACGGTCCTGGAGCTTTTGTTTTGCTTCAATCAATGAGCCAGGCATGGCGATCCAATCACAGGTTCCGAACAGTTTGAGTTTCTCGTCTAAAAGGTGCTCTTCATCTTCAAAAGCGTCAATATGAGAGGACCCGAGGTGCGTGAGGACACCAAATTCTGGCTGAATGGTGCGGGCATGCCGTTCCATTTCATCCGGCTGGGAAACTCCGGCTTCAATCAATGCGACCTGGTGATCGTCATGCAAATCCCACAAGGACATGGGGACGCCAATTTGGCTGTTGTAACTTCTTGGACTGCTGTGAACATGAACAGCGGGTGCTAGCAAGGAGGACAACCACTCTTTGACGGTTGTTTTGCCGTTGCTCCCTGTGATGGCAATGACTGTTTTCCCCCAAGAAAGTCGCCAATCGGTCGCGAGCGACTGCCATGCTTGAATGACATCCGGTGCGGTGACTACATCGGAATCGGGAAGCGCAGGAAGTTTCGCCCCTTCTGCGACCAAAAAATAACGCACGCCGAGACGGTGAGCTTCTTCGAGGAAGTTGTGACCGTCGTGCCAGGCACCTTGAATTGCGATGAACAGGGTCGATGCGGCAAGGGGAGGGTTCAACAGACGACTATCAAAGGCGACGAGCAGGACGTCGTTCAAATCAGATTGCGCATCGGCGGCAAGCACCGTTTTTCCGCGCGTCCATTGGCGCCATGCTTCAACCCTCATACGCTCGCCTCCTCTGAATCAGGTGCATTGGACTTTCGAGCCTCTACAAAGGCTTGTCGCGTCAAGGGGATATACAAGTCTTTTTCTCCGATTTCAACGGTGCTGTCGCCTCCTGCAATGCGGTGAGAGAAATGCGCTGGCCTCCCTGTTTCCATGCAGACAGCATGCAGCTTGGTCACTTCTTCAGCGCGCGCAAGCAATTCTGGCATGCACCCAAAAGGTTCCCCCGTAAAATCTAAATCCAAACCAGCAGCGATCACGCGAATGCCTTTGTTGGCCAAAAACGTGCACAACGAGGGCAAGTCTTCATCGAAGAATTGAACTTCATCAATGGCCACGACCATGACGGGTTTGCTAAGTGATTGTAAATGAGACAGAAGTGCGGCGCTGTCTTTGACCGTAACGGAAGGCAATGCATTCGAGTCGTGCGAAGTGACGGCGTCTTTTTCATAACGCGTATCCGTTGCGGGCTTGAAAATAAGCGTAGGTTGGCGAGCGATTTGAGCACGTCGAACGCGGCGCAGGAGCTCTTCTGTTTTCCCAGAAAACATGGGTCCACAAACAATTTCAATGCGTCCTTCACCGATGCCGGTGTGCTGAAGTGGAGAATGTTCGTCGTGTGGTACCATGATGTTGTGTTCGAAATTACTTCAGTTGCTACTTTGCACTCTCATGAAAAGGAATCAAATTTTGAAAAGGCGCCTAAATTTTTTCTGGGCCGTTGGCCTGGCTTCGTCAATCTTCGCTTTTGGCTGCACGAGAACGGCCGGTGAAGGCGGACAAGCGATGATTCACGGGAAAATTGAAGTAGAACAACGCCCGGTAATCACCAATCCAAACGGAGCGGTGATAGCGCCAGCTGCGGATGAGGATGTCTTCATCATTTACGGCGATCGTGTTGGACCGGACGATCGAGTTCAAACCAATTTCGATGGGGAGTTTGTGTTTTATGGTTTGCGCACAGGAGATTACACCCTCTACGTATACAGTGAGGACACGTTGCCGGCGTTCAACAATGCACCGAAAGTGGCCATCATTCATGAGCTGACCATCTCCTCACGCGATGAACAGCATGATCTTGGGACTCTCCGTATTTTCGAAGACATCTGATATGCGCATCGTCTTGCTGCTTGCATTTGGATTGATCACGCATTCCATGTGGAGCCAATGGTCTGAATCAGGCGGTTGGCTTGGATTCGAGGTGAACCAGTCATTGCGCAATGACTGGGCTTGGTCAGTTCAATACGAAAATCGATGGGACGCCGACTTGACGCGGCACCAACGCGGCATTTTGGATGCATCCATTGAGAACGATCTTTTTTCTGCAATCAAGGTCAACTTGCAATACCGCTATTCCGAGGAGCGCAACGGAATGGGGGGCTATACTCCTCAGCAACGTGTGGCGCTCCGATTGAGCAGCGAAGGAGACATGGGGAAAGGAGAATGGAACGCTCGTTTTATGACGGCACAGGGCGTCGGCCCCAAATCCCATTCAACGGATATGCCCTGGCTAGAAGAGGGTCAATCGTGGAGGATTCGATTTGGTTATCAGCATGCGCGTCAAGGGCCGTGGCGCTGGAAAACGGATCTCGAGCTATTTCCGGACTTTGAAGAGTTTCCGGAACAGAAAACGCGATTCCGCTGGTTGATGACGCGGGAGATCAACGATGCCCTGTCTACCTGTTTCGGTTACATTTGGTCGCAGGAGTGGAATGCCGTTGATCCGCAAGCGCAGCACATCGTTAAGGCCAACCTGATCTGGAAGCTGAACAGCCCTAAGAAGCGCAAGAAATCAAAGGTCAAGATTCCTGAGGCAAGGATAATGGTGGCGGATCGAGTGAAGCAAGTCGCTCCTGTTCAGCCTATCGTATGCTCTTCAGATGCAGCCTATGTTTCGGGAGTGCATGCAAAAGGCCAACCCGCGGATTGGATTGTCATCACCAATCGAAGTAACAACTGGTGCACCTTGAAGGGGTGGCGTTTAACGGATTCTTTGGAGAAAACGGGCTTGGAATTCGACGCGGTTGTGCTCCCTCCTCAAGCGAGGTGGAAGGGCTATGAAAAAGGTGAAGGGAGCTTTAGTTTCGGAGTGTCTGCAGACGGGGAGCGTTTGTTTTGGATTCATCCTGAGGGTCAAATGCAAGAAATTCAAGTTGGACCACAGGCCAGTGAGTATCCTCAATCCTTTGATTTATTGGGCAAAGGCATCCCTTCTGAACGGCTCGAAAATGATTGACTGGGCAAGGAATTTCACACGATGTGATTTTTGTCCACACCTGAGCTTGGGTTGTAAACATCCGTTTGCTATCTTCGCAGCCCCAATTTTGGGGTGAACCGTACATTCAAAACACTCACCGTGGATACTTTGAGCTACAAGACGCTCTCCGCTAACAAGGAGAATGCTGACAAAAAGTGGTTGCTTGTTGATGCTGAAGGCCAGACTTTAGGCCGACTAGCTTCAGAAGTCGCTAAACGCCTTCGTGGCAAGCACAAGACCAATTTCACGCCTCACGCAGATTGCGGGGATTACGTCATCGTAATCAATGCGGAGAAAGTTGTTTTGACTGGAAACAAGTGGGACCAAAAGGAATACATCCGATACACGGGGTATCCTGGAGGCCAACGCAAACGAACTGCTCGTGAGCAAATGGCGCGAAAGCCTTTTGCGATGGTAGAAGATGCGGTTCGTGGCATGCTGCCAAAGAACACTTTGGGCCGTGCCCTGTTCCGTAACTTGCATGTTGTTGTCGGTCCCGACCACAAGCACGAAGCTCAGCAACCTGAGCTTTTCACTCTCAACGCCTGACCTTAGTCTGATCAATCATCCGCATGGAAGTCATCAACACATCTGGCCGCCGAAAAACAGCAGTCGCTCGTCTTTACCTGAAGCCAGGGAAGGGAGCTTTGACTGTGAACAAGTTGGACGTCAACACGTATTTCAGCACGGCCGTTCTTCAATATAAAATCAACCAGCCGTTCATGTTGACGGAGACCGCAGGTCAATATGACATGAACGTCAACGTCGACGGTGGTGGTATTACGGGTCAGGCAGAAGCCGTCCGTTTGGCCATTTCGAAGGCATTGATTGAAATCAATCCTGAATGGAAGTCGATTTTGAAGCAACATGGTTTGACCACTCGTGATCCTCGTATGGTGGAGCGCAAGAAGTTTGGTCAGAAGAAAGCGCGTAAGAAATCTCAGTTCTCCAAGCGATAATCGCTTTTGGAACAGGATGGAAGCTCGCCTTCAACTCCTCTTTGAATTTACTTAATAAAATAGCTGTTTAGCATCCAAACTTCTCAGACTCATTGGGCAACGTGCCCGATGGCTACCGAGAAGTTGATCAATCCAGGAACGTAAACATGGAAAGAACATCATTCGAGCAAATGCTCCAAGCCGGAGTTCACTTCGGTCACCTCAAGCGCAAGTGGAACCCGCACATGGCTCCTTACATCTTCACGGAGAAGAAAGGAATCCACATTCTTGATTTGCATAAGACAGGCGTCAAATTAGACGAAGCTGCAGCAGCAATGAAGCAAATCGCTAAGAGCGGTAAGAAGATTTTATTCGTCGCAACGAAGAAGCAAGCCAAAGACGTGGTATCCGAGCGTGTAAAAGCCATTGGCATGCCATATGTCACGGAGCGATGGTCTGGAGGGATGTTGACGAACTTTGCTACCATCCGAAAGGCGGTGCGAAAGATGTCCCAGATTGACAAAATGGGTGAAGATGGAACGTTGAAGACGATGTCCAAGCGCGAGCGCTTGCAGGTAAGTCGTCAACGTGCCAAGTTGGAGAAGAACTTGGGTTCTATTACGGACTTGACACGCATTCCAGCAGCGATTTTTATCGTAGACGTGAGCAAAGAGCACATTGCTCTAGCGGAAGCGAAGAAGTTGGGCATTCCTGTTTTTGGGATGGTGGATACAAATTCTGATCCTCGACCTGTAGATTTCCCAATTCCATCCAATGACGATGCAGGTCGTTCGATCGCATTGGTCTTAGACGCTTTGTGCCAAGCAGTGGCAGAAGGTCTTCAGGAGCGTAAGTCTGATAAAGATGCAGTGGACGCAGCGGCATCAAAAGCGAAGGCGAAGAAGGAAGCTGCTGAGGCGGCTCCAGCACCTGCTGCTGCTGAAGCGCCTGCTGCTGAAGCGCCTGCTGCTGAAGCGCCTGCTGCTGAAGCACCTGCAGAAGAAAAGAAGGAAGACTAATTCCTCAATTTATTTAGGCATTGAACGTGTGGCGGGTTGACCCCTCGCCCCTCAAAACAACCATATCATGAGCATCACAGCTGCTGAAGTGAATAACCTCCGGAAACAAACTGGAGCCGGAATGATGGATTGCAAAAAGGCACTCCAGGAAGCCGAAGGAAATTTTGAAAAGGCCATTGAAATTTTGCGTCTGAAAGGACAAAAAGTTGCGGCGAAGCGTGGAGACCGAGAAACAGGCGAAGGTGTAATTCTTTCATCAGTGAATGATTCAAAGGATTTCGGAATTCTTTTGTCGCTCAATTGTGAGACTGATTTTGTTGCGAAGAATGATGAATTCATTGGTGTCGCTCAAACATTGGTAGAACTTGCTTTGAGTCACGGTCTTCAGTCAAAGGAGGCATTGATGGAGCAGGAGTTCCCAGGAGCAGGAATCACGGTTGCGGAGAAGATTACTGAGCAAATCGGTAAAATTGGAGAGAAAATTGAAGTTGCTGTTTTTCACACATTGAGCGCTGCTCAAGTGTCGGCTTACATCCACCCGGGCAATCGCCTGGCGACGCTCGTTGGTTTTTCAGCTGCTGTTGAAGGCGAAGTAGGCCGTGATGTTGCGATGCAAGCTGCGGCGATGGCGCCTGTTGCATTGGATGAAACATCCATCCCAGATGAATTGATTGAGAAGGAGCTAGCTATTGGTAAGGAGTTGGCCATTCAAGAGGGCAAGCCCGAAGAGATGGCGACCAAGATCGCCGAAGGCCGCTTGAAGAAGTGGTTCAAGGAGGCCACTTTGGTCAATCAGATGTTCATCAAGGACAACAAGGTGAGCGTAGCGAATTATGTGAAGTCAGCGAACAGCGAAGCTGTTTTGACTGCGTTTTGCAGAGAATCATTGGACTGATTTCAACCGTTTTAGATGTTTTGTTTCAAGGGCTGCCTTTTTTAGGTGGCCCTTGTTGTTTTCAAATGCGAAATGAACGCGGAATATTCAGATATTCGCGGATAGTATGAAGTACAAACGCATTCTCCTGAAGTTGAGTGGTGAGGCCCTGATGGGCGCCAAGCAATTTGGCATAGATAACGACCGACTGAAGCAATACGCTGAAGAAATAAAATTATTGGTTGAAGCCAAGGTGGAGGTGGCCATAGTCATTGGAGGTGGAAACATCTTCCGCGGCGTGCAGGCGGCAGAAGGCGGCATGGAACGTACGCAAGGGGATTACATGGGCATGTTGGCGACTGTCATCAATTCCATGGCCTTGCAAAGTGCATTGGAGAGCTGTGGAGTGGATACGCGGTTGCAATCTGCCATTGAGTTGAAGCAGATCGCAGAACCGTTTATTCGACGTCGCGCTGTGCGTCATTTGGAAAAGGGCCGGGTGGTCATTTTTGGCGGAGGAACAGGCAATCCGTTTTTCACAACGGATTCAGCGGCATCGTTGCGAGCAATCGAGATTGACGCTGATGTCATTCTCAAAGGCACGCGAGTGGATGGAATCTACACTGCTGACCCAGAGAAGGATCCGTCGGCAACGCGATACGACCGCATTAGCTTTAGTGAAGTGTATGAAAAAGGGCTGAACGTCATGGACATGACGGCGATTACGTTGTGCAACGAGAACAAGCTGCCCATCGTTGTCTTCAACATGAACAAATCAGGTAACTTGATGCGCCTGATGGAAGGTGAAGATGTGGGTACATTGGTGGACTTATAAATCACGGAAACGATGAGTGAGGAAATTGAAATGGCATTGGATGTGGCTCGGGAGGCCATGGATAAGGCGATCAAGCACATGGAGTCGGAATTGACCAAAGTGCGCGCTGGAAAGGCACATCCAGCCATGTTGGACAGCGTCAAAGTAGATTACTACGGTGCGATTACGCCCTTGAGTCAGGTAGCGAATGTGAACTCGACGGACGCCCGCACATTGACGGTTCAGGCTTGGGAAAAATCCATGCTGGATGTCATCGCCACGGCCATCATCAATGCCAACCTTGGATTGAATCCTATGAACAATGGGGAATCAATCTTAATCAACATTCCTGCGCTTACAGAAGAGCGTCGTCGTGACTTAACCAAGCGTGCCCGTGGTGAAGGCGAAGGGGCTCGAGTCGGTATTCGCAATGCGAGAAAGGAAGCCAATGATTTCATCAAGTCTGCCAAGAATGATGGACTCAGCGAGGATTTAGCGAAGGACGGAGAAGGACAGGTCCAAACCTTGACCGATCAGTACATCAAGAGAATTGATGAGATTTTGGCCGCGAAAGAAGCGGACATTATGACCGTTTAACAAAGCATCCTGGTCGTTTTACCGAAGGACCACCGATTGGTATTCTGCAGCTTTAGCGCGTGCTTCAGCGTCACTTCCGAGGAGCGACTCAATGCTCGGTCGATCTTGCCATGAGACGTGACTGAGGGCATGCTCTACGACAGACGTCAATTCCAAAAAGGAAATCTCATCAGCTAAGAAACGCGCTACGGCGACTTCGTTCGCTGCATTCAAAACGCACGGGGCATTGCCCCCTTTTTTTCCCGCTTCATAAGCGAGTGCGAGATTCCGGAAGGCCTCGAGGTCGGGCTTTTCGAACGTAAGCTGAGGATAATTCAGGAAATTGAACCGTTCGAATTCATTGGCAAGACGTCTGGGATAGCCCAATGCATACTGGATAGGAAGTTTCATATCCGGAAGTCCCAATTGCGCTTTGATCGAACCGTCTTCAAATTGAACACAGCTATGGACAATGCTTTGAGGATGGATGACGACGTCCACTTGATCCATGGTAAGATCGAACAACCATTTGGCTTCAATGACCTCCAATCCTTTGTTCATCATCGAAGCACTGTCGATGGTGATTTTGGCCCCCATGCTCCAATTGGGGTGCTTCAAGGCTTGCGCCCTGGTCACGCCTTCCAAGTCTGCGCGTGAGCGTCCGCGAAAAGGACCTCCAGAGGCCGTGAGAATGACTTTCTCGATGGGGTTGAGCAATTCTCCGGCAAGGCATTGATAGATGGCGCTGTGCTCCGAATCAACGGGATGGATGGCTACACCCACAGCGCGCGCTTCCGCCATGATCAACTCGCCTGCAACGACGAGCGTTTCTTTGTTGGCGAGCGCGATGTCTTTGCCCGCTCGGATGGCCTTCAAAGTGGGCCGCAAACCGGCAGCTCCAACCAAAGCAGTGAGCACCATATCGATGCCCTCCATTTCAACGACTTGTTCCAAAGCATCGGCTCCGGCGTAGACCTTGATTCCTTCATCGAACAATGCGTCTTTCACTTTTTCAAGCAACGCCATGTCTCCGATCACAACCGTATTCGGTTTGAAGGCCAAGGCCTGTTGGATCAACAGATCTGCGTTGCGGTATGCGCTGAGCACTTCGACGTGTAGCCGTTCGGGCTGTTGCTGGATGACCTCCAACGCCTGAGTCCCGATGGACCCGGTACTTCCGAGAATGGCAATGCCACGGGTGGTAGGTTGCTCTTGGTTCAAAGGAATCCGAGTTCTAGTTTGGCTTCTTCACTCATGAGATCTTGAGTCCATGGTGGATCGAAAACAATATTGACTTTGGCGCCTGTAGCCCCTTCAATTCCGGAGACCTTCTCTTCCACTTCTGCGGGTAGACTTTCGGCGACAGGACAATTGGGCGAAGTGAGTGTCATCTCGATGTGAACGAATCCATCACCGGTTATTTTCACTTCATAAATCAATCCCAACTCATAAATGTCCACGGGAATTTCCGGGTCATGAATGGTTTTTAAAACGGCAATAACAGTGGATTGCTTGAAAGGTGCGGACATCGAAAAAGTGAGCTTAATGAATGGTAGAAAACCAGGCTTCCACCTCTTCCAATGAAAGGGCAGGGAGAGACAGTTTGTTCTTTTTGCGGTAGCCGTTCATCTTTTCGCGCAGTCCCGCAGGGGATGTTTCGGAAAGAGCGGTGGCGGAATCAAATCCCGCGGCGGCCACATGTTCAGTCCAATCGCTGGGGATGCCCAATTCCTCGAGCGCCTTCAAATTCGGTCCGGTACTGAATACTTCCGGACGCATCTGTGGGAACAACAACACCTCTTGAATGGATGTTTGGTTGGTCAGCATCATGACCAAGCGGTCAATACCGATTCCCACACCACTGGTTGGCGGCATGCCGTATTCCAATGCGCGCAAGAAATCCTGATCAATGAACATGGCTTCATCGTCCCCTCGTTCACCCAGCTTGAGCTGTTCCTCGAACCGTTCTCGTTGTACGATGGGGTCGTTGAGTTCGCTGTATGCGTTGGCGACTTCAGTCCCGTTGATCATCAACTCAAACCGTTCCGTGTAGTCGGGTTTGTCGCGGTGCACCTTCGTAAGGGGTGACATTTCCACAGGATAATCGATGATAAACGTCGGTTGGATGTAGTGGTGCTCGCATTTCTCGCCGAACAACTCGTCAATCAACTTGCCTTTCCCCATGCTGTCATCCGTATCCACGCCCACTGATTGACAAGCGCTGCGAAGCTCGGCTTCGTTTTTCCCGTCGATGTCAATTCCAGTGTGTTCCAATATGGCATCGCGCATGGTGACGCGTTTGTAAGGTGGCTTGAAGTTGATTTCTTGTCCCCCCAGGGTTGCCTGCGTTTTTCCATGGACGGATTGGCAGACGTCTCCAATGAGGTTTTCCATGGTCTCCATCATCCAGTGGTAGTCCTTGTACGCCACGTACAATTCCAAAACCGTGAATTCAGGATTGTGGGTCCGATCCATGCCTTCGTTTCGGAAGTTCCTCGAGAACTCATACACACCCTCAAAACCGCCAACAATCAATCGTTTCAAGTACAATTCATTGGCAATTCGCAAATACAGCGGAATGTCCAATGCATTGTGATGCGTTTTGAATGGTCGTGCGGCAGCACCGCCTGGAATGGCTTGCAAAACAGGTGTGTCCACTTCCAGCCAACCTTGTTGGTCAAACGATTCCCGGATCGTGCGAATGATGCGGGATCGTGCTTCAAATGTTTCTCGAACATGCGGGTTGACGACGAGGTCTACATAGCGCATGCGATACCGCAATTCGGGATCAGAGAAGGCGTCATGTGTGTTGCCAGCATCATCCACCTTCACGGCAGGGAGGGGCTTCAATGACTTTGAAAGAACCGTAAGCTCTCTAACAAGGAGACTCTGTTCGCCCGTTTGGGTGGTGAAGGTTTCACCGGATACACCAATGAAATCTCCTCGATCGAGCAGTTTCTTAAAGACAACATTGTACGTTGTTTTATCCTCTCCTGGGCACAACTCATCTCGGTTGAGATAAAGCTGGAAGGTGCCTTCGCTGTCTTGCATTTCAGCAAAAGAAGCCTTGCCCATGATCCTTCGGCTCATCAAGCGTCCAGCCAAAGTGACTTCCATGCCGTCCTTGAAGGAAGCAGCGAGTTCTGTTGAGCGGTGGGTCGCATTGAATGCGGCCGCGGGATACGGTTCAATTCCTAGTTTCCGTAATTCGACGAGAGAGTCCCTTCGAATGCGTTCTTGTTCCGACAATTGCATGGCGCAAAGGTACATCGATGGACGGACTGAGTGGTGGTTGGTCTCGTCGACCTTTGTACGTTTGCATTTGCAATCATAACGTCCGAAATCAATGGGAATTTTCAGGTTACATTTCTTAGCGTGTATCGCGTTTGTTGGGATACCCGGCTTAGCCGAATTTACGGCACTCGGTCAAGATTCGTTGGCTGTTGAGGGGCGTGTCATTCCCCTAGTTCTGCTTCCTGAAGCCCCTGTTTCAGTCGGTACGTCACTCCTCTCTATACTGCAATTGGAAGCGCCGAAAGCTACTACAGTGCTGGCAGCGAGTGAATTGGAGACCGCGGTGTCCCTCACTGAGGCGTTGGAGTTTACTACCGGTGTGGACATTCGAAGTCGAGGACCGTGGGGCATTCAAAGTGACATCAGCATCCGTGGGGGCTCATTTGAGCAAACGGCTCTGCTTGTCAATGGCGTGCGCTGGAGCGCTCCTCATACAGGGCACCACTTGATGAACGTGCCTATTGATCCGGAGGATTTGGGCCACGTGGAGGTGGTCCGAAGCGGATCAGGCGCTATGGCGGGATCAGGTGCGTTTGCCGGTTCAGTCCACTTACGAACGCCAACAGGGGGAGTGACTGATGGGGGCTCAGCGGCGATTGAAGTGGGCAGCTTTGGGTGGAAGCGTTTGCGTTTGCATGCAGACATCAAAGGCGCACAGGCGACGCAGCGTTTTAGTCTTTCACGAGCGGAAACCGATGGTCATGTGGACAATGCAGATGCTCAGATAACACGTGCCATGTGGGTTTCTGATTGGGACCAAGGGACACAGAAATGGAAAATGATGGTGGCTTTGGAAGACAAAGCATTTGGCGCGCAGAATTTTTACACGTCCACTTATCCGGATCAGTTTGAAACGACCCAAGCCGCGATTGCGCAGCTGAATTGGGAGCGCACGGGTTCCAATTGGCGCGCGTCTGCCGCTGCGCATGGCCGCTACCATCGCGACCGGTTTGAATTGTACCGTGAAGGATCGGGTTGGTATCAAGAAACAGCAGATGGCTTTTTTGTCAGGAATCCTTTGGATGCTCAAGCTGATGCCGATACAGCGGGACTGTATGCGCCCGGCGCGTCGTGGTATACGGGCGCCAATCAACACCGATCGTTGACGGCTGCATTGAATGGAAAAATCCAATGGTACCGCGACCAATCGATGGTGACGTTTTCCGCAGATGTTCGCGAGGAAATGATCCAAAGCAACCGCCTAGGAGCTGAATCAGAAGGAGCCCCAGAGATGTACCCAAGAGGAGACCAACGGACCAACTTGGACGCTTTGGTCTCTTGGAGTGGGCGCTCAGAATCAGGGCGTTTGTTGGCCTCTGTAACAGCCGGGACCAACGTGAACAGTCGATTTGGACAACAATTCCTACCTTCAGCTGACATTCGATACCGCGCAGGAGCAGAGGAAGAATATGTCTTCTTTGCCTCCGCGGGAAGGTCCGTGCGCCATCCATCGTTTACGGACTTGTATTACAATGTTGGAGGCGCTCAAGGCAGTGAGGATTTGTTGCCAGAATTTGCTGAGCAAGCAGAGATTGGCGCTCGGTGGTCCATTCTTCCCAATCGACTGATGATGGAGACTTCCGGATTCATTCGGAAAGGCAAGAACCTAATCGACTGGATCAAATACGATCAATCCGTTCCGGCAGTGGACGTGTACCAGGCGGCCAACTTGTCGGCCATCGACTTCAGGGGTGTAGACTTGACATTCACATATAAGCATGAAGGCACCCTTTTGCGCATGGCGCGTGCGACTTATGCGTGGATCGAAGCAGATCAGACACCTGTAGACTTCACTTCCATCTATGTCTTGGATTACCTCAAATCGAAGGTCGATGTCGTCACGGATTGGGATTTGCCTGCGGGTGTAGAAGGCGCCATCCGGTATAGCTTACAGGAACGAAGTCAACCATTTGCCATCCAGACCGAACGTGTTGCGGTGCACTTATTGGGCTTCTCTTTGCAACGCGAATGGGGCGAGCAAAATCAAATCAAAACAGCGATTCGATTGAACAATGTTTTGAATGCGCAGTACTTGGATGTGGGCCAAGTGGTGCAACCGGGTAGAAATGTCCGATTCAGCCTTATTTTTGATTTGAAATCTTAAAAGACAGAGGTCATGGAATTGATGAGAAGGTTGATCACGGAATTTCCCAACCAAATGCGCGATGCGTGGAGTGTGGTTGAAAACTCACCCATTGACTTAACGGGCTTTACCCCCACGGGGGCTTTGATCTTGGGCATGGGCGGCAGCGGAATCAGTGGTGTCATTGCGTCACGCATGCTCGCCGCTACAAGTCCTGTTCCAATACAAGCCAATTCGGACTATTCGATTCCGGGTTGGGTAGGGCCTGAGACACTGGTGGTGGCCTGCAGTTATTCGGGCAATACAGAAGAGACCTTAATCGCCTTGAATTTAGCCCAAGAGCGGGGAGCCCGCATCGTGGCGATTACTTCAGGGGGTCAATTAGGCGAATTGGCGAATCAACACGGATGGCCATCTGTTCGTTTTCCAGGCGGCCAGCCGCCACGGTCTCAATTTGGATATGCGTTTACAAGCGTCTTCCACGTTCTGCATGCTGCTGGCTTGGCCTCTGATGAGCAACGCGCTGCCTTTGGTCGCGTCGGAGACCATTTGACTGAAGGCCAAGAAAATGCCATCAGTCGAGGCGAATCTTTGGCAGAATTACTGGATGGCCGAAAAGTCCTGCTTTATGGCGATGCTTCGCAAGAAGGACTCATCATTCGATGGAGACAACAACTGAATGAAAACAGCAAGATGCTGTGCTCACATCACGTTTTCCCGGAGATGAATCACAATGAATTGGTGGGATGGGAAAGCGGAGATGAACAGATCATTGCGTTGGTTTTTCAAGCGCCCGAGGACCATCCTAGAACACGAGCCCGAATGGATGTTTGCATGGAAATTTTTCAGGAACAAGGAGCCGACGTGGTGGTCGTTGAGGGGGATGGAGATGATGCGATTTTGCGCTTTTTCGATCTTGTTCATGTGGGAGATTGGACGAGCTTGCTGCTGGCTGAAAATGAGGGGGTTGACCCGGTGGATATCCGCAACATCGATCATTTGAAAGAAGCCTTGTCCAAAATTCCTTATTGATGCGGAACGGATGACACCCAAGGTTCGTTTTCATTCGTTGGGTCGTTCAGCGTACACGCCGACTCTGGCGCTGCAAGAGCAGCTTATGAAGGCAGCGTTGGAGCAGAAGAAATTGCGACGCGATGCTGGTTTAGAAGGGCAAGACCGTTCGGATGATCTGACCCTGTACCTCCCTGAAAACCATCTCATCTTCGTTGAGCACGACCATGTTTTGACACTGGGAAAGACAGGTGATGTGGGTCATGTGGTTGCTTCTGAACAACGCCTCAAGGACTTAGGAGTCGAGTATTTCCCGACCAACCGAGGCGGTGACATTACCTACCACGGACCGGGACAATTGGTGGGTTATCCCATTTTGGATTTGGAGCAATTCTATACGGATATCGGCAAGTACATGCGGATGTTGGAAGAGGCCATTATCCGGACTTGTGCTGATTATGGATTGGAAACAGGCCGAATAGAAGGCCTTACCGGTGTGTGGGTAAACCCTGAAGCGGGTTTGGGCGCCCGAAAAATAGCCGCTCTCGGCGTGAAGTGTTCCCGCTGGGTGACCATGCATGGTTTCGCATTCAATATCAACACGGATTTGCAGTTTTTCGACCTTATCGTTCCTTGTGGAATTGGCGACCGTGGAGTCACGTCGTTGTCCAAAGAAGTCGGAAAAACCCTGGATGATGAGGTGGTAAAATCAGCTGTTTTGAAGCACTTGGGTGATTTGTTTCAATGGAATCTATCTGAAGCGGTCTGAATTGCTCCGGTTTTGATGAAATTCGCAAAAAAACTGACCATGCGCCGTCTCAGGATCATTGTTGCCATTGTTTTGAGCTTCGTTGTTCTTTCATTCATTACGAATCATGGCTACATCTGGAGCGGTATTCAGGAAACATACTTCCGAGGGTGGAAGAACTCCAATATTGATGACATCGAGTTTCGCGAATTGCGGACAATCGCTGCGTCTGAATCTCCGCAGCCTTGGGCTAAAGCCGTAAATGATGTCAATCCCTTCACCTCAGACGATGAGCGTTGGAATGAAGCGAATCAGACGTCCAGCTTGCTGATCATCCAAGGTGATACCATCCGATATGAGCAGTACTGGAAAGGCCACGATGAACACACGGTGACGAATTCGTTCTCAGCATGTAAATCCATTGTTGCTCTTGCGATTGGATTGGCGGCCGATCAAGGGCTCTTAGACGTGCAAGATCCAGTTGAGCAGTACTTGCCTCGGTTTGCAGGTGATGTTGGACGTGGGCTGACGATTCAGGAACTGCTTCAAATGCGATCACACATCCCATTCGGCGAGAGTTATTCCAGTCCTTTTGGTTTCATGGCGAAGGCGTATTATCGGGAAGACATCCGTTCATTGGTCGAGCCGTATGCCGTGACGGATCAACCGGGAATCCGATGGAGATATCAAGGAGGGAACACCATGCTCCTAGAAGAGATCCTTGCTTCTCTCGGAAAAGGCGCATTGAGCGATTGGGTCGAGCAGGGGTTTTGGCAGCCTATGGGTGCTGAAGACAACGCGTTTTGGGGATTGGACGCTCCGGACGAGGAGGGTGGCGTAGAGCGATGTTTTGCTCAATTCTATGCCACAACTCGTGACTATGCTCGATTCGGAAAGCTATTGAATCAAGGGGGGCAATGGGGCGGTCGTCAACTTTTGAGTGAGAACTTCACCAAGGCCGTTGTAACGCCTATTGCCGAAATGACGGAGGCATGTGATGTGGAACATTACGGGTACCAAATCTGGTTGGGCAAGACGGAAGCGGGTCGTGCTTTTAGCTGCATGGAAGGCTTGCGGGGTCAGATGATCATTTCGGTGCCTGAATTGAATTTGATTGTGGTACGAACGGGGTACAACAAGGAAGCATTGAAGAAAGGAGCTTTGCCCTCTGACATCTATCGGGTGTTGGAAATGGGCCTTCGCAACGCGGGATTTGAGCGTTAAAATTCTTTTGACAAGCGTGAACCCATCGACGCCAATTATAAATTCATGGATTCAACCAGATTATTTGAGGCCTTGTTTTGACAGAAACAGTTAATTCAATGAACCCACCCGATCAACCCATACGCTGTCTTGTTGTCGATGATGAGATGCCTGCACGTCAGGCCCTTTGTCGCCAAATCGAAAGGCATTGTCCGCATTTTCAAGTCGTTCAAACAGCCAGTTCTGCCGCTGAGGCGTTTCTCTTGATCAAAGAACTGGCTCCTGAAGTGGTGTTCTTGGATGTGCGAATGCCGCATGAAACTGGACTTCAACTGTTGGACCGTTTTGAAGAACGTACGTTTCATGTTGTTTTTTGCACCACTTACCATGAATATGCCGTTGAGGCATTGAGAAAGAAGGCTTTTGATTATTTACTCAAGCCTGTTGATGCGATGGATCTCGTTGTTTGTGCGAAACGCATTACATATGCTTTGCGTGTTCAGCCGGAATCACCGCAATCGACTGCTCCTCCAGGGGGACGTCGTGTTGAATTGATTACCTCGGGTCAGCGGCATTTTGTTCGGCATGCGGACATTGTTTATGTAGAGGCTTCCGGAAGCTATTCGACGCTGTATCTCACAACAGGAAAGCGGATTACGGTATCGAAAAACCTCAAGCGCATTGAAGAAATGCTGCAAGATGGTTTGTTTTGTCGCGTTCACAATTCCTATCTCGTTCGCCTCGATGCGGTTCAGTCCTTCAGTCATCGCAACGGGACATTGCTTCTTCCCAATGGAAAGGAGATTCCGATGGCCGTTCGGAAAAGAGAGCAAGTCCGAAAGCGCTTAGTTGGGCTTATGACGGGCGTCCAAGATGAGAAATCTTTGCCCCTTGCGGCGGAACAACAACAGCAATTGTTGACGTCGGAATAACTCACCTCAGTTCTCCCCGTATCTTCGCCGTTCATGACAGAGCGAACTGACATACGGTTATTGACTTCAGAAGAACTCTCAAATGCGGTTTCTGAATTGGGCGAGAAGCCTTTTCGGTCCCGGCAGCTTGAAGATTGGATTTGGACGCACGGTGCAGGTTCATTTGATGAAATGACCAACCTATCCAAGTCATTTCGAGGCTTGTTGTCCGAACGTTTTGAACTTTCACGGATCCGATTGGCGGAACAGCAGGTCAGTCGGGATGGCACCATCAAGTGTGCCTTTGATGTAGGAATCAACAAGGTTGTGGAAGGTGTTCTGATTCCGACGACGAAGCGGATGACCGCATGCATTTCCTCCCAAGTGGGCTGCAGTTTGGCCTGTAAGTTTTGCGCCACAGGTAAGCTCAAGTTGCTGAAAAACTTGACGGCTGGAGAGATTTACGATCAGGTAGAGATGATTCGAAACTTGGCTGATGAGCACTACAAGAAACCCCTTTCCAATATCGTCTATATGGGAATGGGAGAGCCTTTGCTGAACTACAGTTCAGTGCTGACGTCCATCGATCGCATCTGTGGAGATCCCGGATTGGCGATGTCTCCGAAGCGGGTGACCGTCAGTACGGCAGGTATTGCCAAGGCAATCAAGCGCTTAGGAGATGATGAAGTGCGTTTCAATTTGGCTTTGTCGCTTCATGCAGCCAATGATGCAAAGCGAAACCACATTATGGCCATCAACGAGTCCAATAATTTGGAAGCCTTGGCAGATTCATTGCGCTATTTTCATGAGAAAACGGGAACACGTGTGACGTTTGAGTACATCATTTTCGATGGATTCAATGATCAATTGAGTGATGCCCGTGAGCTTGTGCAGTTCTGTAAGCACGTCCCTTGTAAAGTCAACATCATCGAATACAACCCCATCGACGACGGGGAGTTTCAGATGGCGCGAAATGAGCGGGTTGAAGACTTTGTGAAGTTGCTTGAAGATTGCAACATCATTGTGAATGTTCGACGTTCAAGGGGAAAGGACATCGACGCGGCCTGTGGTCAATTGGCGAACAAAAACACACCGGCCAACGCCTTCAAGGCGGGCTAATCAATCCAATTTAAGGACGGCTAAAAATGCGGATTGTGGCACCTCAACGTTGCCCACTTGGCGCATTCGTTTCTTTCCTTTTTTCTGCTTTTCCAAGAGCTTTCGCTTTCTTGAAATGTCGCCACCATAACATTTGGCCGTCACATCCTTTCGAACAGGCTTAATGGTTTCACGCGCAATGATTTTCGCGCCAATCCCGGCTTGCAGCGCCACCATAAATTGCTGACGAGGAATGAGTTCCTTGAGTTTTAAGCAAATTCTTTTACCCAGATCGAAGGCGTTGTCTTTATGAATCAAAGCACTCAGAGCATCGACGGGATCTCCGTTGAGCATGATATCGAGCTTGACCAAACTGGACTCCTTGTATTCGTCTGGGAAGTAATCGAAGGAAGCGTATCCCCGTGAAACGGATTTGAGCTTGTCGTAAAAATCAAATACGATTTCGCCCAAGGGCATGCTGAAAGACAATTCGACCCGGTCAGCAGTGAGGTACACTTGGTTGGATAAAACACCACGCTTCTCGATGCTGAGATTCATCACTTGTCCAATGTACTCAGACTTGGTGATGACCTGTGCCTTGATGAACGGCTCTTCGACATGCGCCAGGTGATTGGGCTCAGGTAGATCGGCCGGGTTGTTGACGATGAGCATCTCACCAGTCTTCAAGTAGGCGTGATAACTCACGTTGGGCACCGTCGTGATCACGGTCATGTCAAATTCACGTTCGAGTCGCTCTTGGATGATCTCCATGTGGAGCATTCCCAAGAATCCACAACGGAATCCAAATCCGAGTGCCGCCGAAGATTCGGGCTCATAAACCAACGAAGCGTCGTTCAACTGCAGCTTGTCCATGGAAGCTCGGAGCTCTTCATAGTCCTCCGTATCTACCGGATAAATACCGGCAAATACCATGGGCTTGACGTCCTCAAAACCTTGCACTGCAGTCAAACAAGGGTTGTCCTTTTTGGTGAGTGTGTCGCCAACTTTGACTTCTTTGGCGTTTTTAATTCCAGAAATGATGTAACCAACATTGCCTGCAGAAAGCTCTTTTCGCGGTTTCAAGTCGAGACCGAGGATGCCAATTTCATCCGCATTGTACTCGTTATCTGTTGCGAAGAACTTCACCAAATCGCCTTTCTTGATTGAGCCATTCAGAATTCTGAAATAAGCAATGATGCCACGAAAAGGATTGTAAACACTGTCAAATACCATGGCTTGAAGCGGCGCATTGGGGTCTCCTTTTGGAGCTGGAACCCGCTTCACGACCGCTTCAAGGATTTCAGCAACACCCATCCCTGATTTTCCGCTAGCCGGGATGATATCCTCCAACGAGCAGCCAATCAAATCAACGATTTGATCGCTCACCACTTCGGGGTCGGCAGAATCCAAGTCCATTTTGTTGAGGATCGGGATGATTTCCAAGTCATGCTCGAGGGCGAGATACAAATTGGAAATGGTCTGAGCTTCAATCCCTTGAGTGGCATCAATAATCAGCAATGCGCCTTCGCATGCCGCAATGGAACGAGACACCTCATAACTGAAATCGACGTGACCTGGTGTGTCGATGAGGTTGAAGACATACTCCTCGCCATCTTCAGCGGTGTAGAGCATCTGAATGGCGTGACTCTTAATGGTGATTCCGCGCTCGCGCTCAATGTCCATGTCGTCCAACGTTTGCTCCTGCAACTCGCGATCCGAGATGGTCCCCGTCATATGAAGGAGCCGATCAGCTAGCGTGCTCTTCCCATGGTCAATGTGAGCAATGATGCAGAAGTTTCGCGTACGTTTCATTGGAATAAATGTCGCACAAAAATACACCCTGAGGGCCTGCGATTTTCAGTTGAATGAATAGGAATCGGGAAGAGGCAATTCATTGCATTATATTTACACCCTACACTGTGTTTTTTAAGCCTGTTTACGTTAAGCAGATTCAAGAAATAACGGAGCATAAATCGAAAAAACGAATTCATGAATCGGCGCATCATTCTGACATTCTCTATGGCCATTTTGAGTGGTCAATTTGCTTTTTCTCAGGCTACTAACGGTTCCGTTGAAGTGGTTTTTCAAGAGGAGAGCGCTCAAGACATTTTGGATAAATACAACTCATTCAAAGGAGCTGTTTTGAATATGACTCGAGAGGAGTGGTCTGTGGTTCGCGATTGGGAGGGATACGATGAGAGCGAGGCACGCGTAATCTTGCATGAAGCGAAAGAGTCCTGGAAGAAGGACAACGAAGCACTCACCCAAGAGCGCAAAGCGATGCGTCAAAATCAACCTGGCGGATGCGACTGCTGGATTGAGCCGGATGACACATACGAGCAGATTACAACGTTTGACTGGGACTTTACAGACGGAGCCGGAGCGAACGTTGATTGCTCGATAGGTCCATTGCAGCTGCCATGGACTTTTGATTTCTACGGCACTGCTTATGATGCGATTTACATCAATTCCAAAGGCTCCATTTCTTTTGGCGACTACCTCATTGACTGGACACCGGAGGAGTTTCCGAATACGGTCAATCAAGTTGCACAAGTAGCAGGTTTTTGGGCTGATTCAGATTATCGTGCTTCCGGGGATATTTTCTACAAAATCGATCAAGACGCGGTCTACATCAACTTCGTTGATGTTGGTTATTACAACAACCACAATGACTTGATCAACTCGTATCAGATTGTCATCACACCAACGGATGGTATACGCAGATGTGCTATTTGGACATGAATTGGGCGCACGGAGATGTTGGAGGTTCTGGAGGTTGTTGCGGCGATGGCCCTGCGACTGTTGGTTTGGATGATGCGCCGCAAACAGGAGACCACTTGCAATATGGTCGTTTCAACTTCTTGACAGACGATTACAATGGGCCTTATGGAGCTGGGGACGAAGATCAGGACGGAGTGAATTGGCTGGATTACAAAGTCTTCAATATGGACGCAGCTGTCACGTCAGGAAACACGCCTCCCTTGCCTTCGAACAACCTGGGTTGTGATACAATTTTCTTGTGTCAGGGGAACGAATTTCCTGTTGATTTGAGTTTTTTAGCGCCTGAGATTGATCAGAATATCACGATGAACGTGACGGATGCGCCCGGTTGGACCTACACCTATGAAGATGGGCCGACAGGCAATGTAACCGGCTTATTTGTTGGAAATGCGTCCAATTTGGGTGTTCACGAGATTACCATTTCTGCCACGGATGACGGCAGCCCCGCTGCGACGACGGATGTGACATTCGTTATCGAAGTGCTGGATATTGTGATTCCAGACTTGACGCTTGAGGGCAACATGTCCATTTGTGCAGGTGGAGAAGCAGAGATCACAGCAACAGGAGCTTTTGATAACATTATTTGGTCCAATGGAAACGAAGGTCCTACCAATAGCTACGTTTTTGGGGGTAATTTCTTTGTTACGGGTCAAGTCGGTCAGTGCCAGACAGTTGAATACTTTTTCATTGATCAGTCACCCTATTTCTTGCCGGATGTAGACGTGGACCCTGCGGCGGTTTGCCCCGGGCAAACGGCGATTGTAATTGTTGACCCGACGGAGCAGCCGGAGTATGATGTTTATCAGTGGGATGCTGATTGGAATGGCATGGGTGGAGAAGTGGTTGCGGAAGATGGTCCCGAAGCGGAGTTGACAGCGGGAACCTACCGTCTGCTCATCACGAACAACGATGGGTGCCAAGGGCAACGTGTCTTTATCATTGAGACCATTGGCTCCTTTATCCCGGATCTAACATTCGACGCCTATTGTGATGGAATTCCTGATGAAGTGGTTTTTGAAGGCGGGTATTCTAGCCCATCTGAAGGGGCGCTTCTAGTTTATATGAGTTCCAATGAAGATTCAGGTTGGGGTGGAAGCTATTTGGAATTGATTATCAATGGGGAGTCTGTTGGGGTTTTGACATCGCCAGATGAATTCACCCAACACACGTATGACATTACCGCTACGGATGAAATCGAAATCGTCTTTTTTGAAGACACCTCGATAGACACCGAGGTCTTGTCTGTTTCCGTCTACAATTGTGGCTTCTTGAACGCGACACAGATCACGGACCTCTCTCCAGGAACAATTTTTAGTGGGTCATCAGAATGCAATTCAGAGCCGGCAGTTGGCACTTGGAATTGTCTCTCAGGACCGGTTCCGTGGAGCTTCTCGAACATCACAGAATACGATGCGACGTTCTTCCCCTCAGACTATGGCCTCTATGAGATTTGTTTCACCGAAGAGGTGTGTCAAACTGATTATTGCTATGACATTGAAATCACAGAAACGCCTGAGGTTAGTTTGGTGACGGCATTGGATTTACTATGTGATGGTGATGAAACAACGGTTTATGCGGACGTCATAGACATAGGCGGTACAGCCACCATCAATTGGTCAGCACCAGGAACAGACGATGTCACGCAGAATACGTTCTCATTTTCGAACACTACGACGTACAATGCTTCGGTCGTTATCACCAATGGTTGTGGCTCGGCCCAAGGGTCTTTGCCGCTTTATTCCCAGTACACACCGAATCCGAGTTTGGACGATGAAAGTTTGTGCGAAGGGGGAACGGTTTATCTCGATCCTACAAGCCCGGATACGCCGGACTTGGAATTTGAATGGTACATCGATGGAGGCTTGATTCCTGGTGAAATTGCCGAGGAATACACGGCTGTATCAACAGGTGAATTCTGCGTGGAGGTCAGCAATTTATGCGGCCAGGGAGAAGCATGTGCGGATATTACCATTGTCGGTGAAATCGCGGCTCCACTTGAAGACAATACGGTGGATTGCTTGGGAGGTTCTACCGCAGTGGTTGTTCCGGACTTGCCAGAGGGGTATACCGTTGTCTGGCCAGATGGATCCGCCGATGCAACGTGGACGGTGGACAACAACGGAGTCTATGACGGTGAAGTTTTCTGCTTGGACTATACCGATCCATATGGTTGTGAGACCAATACGGTTTGCTCCTATTTATTCATTGGGATTCCCCCGACCATCGCAGCGGAGCCTATCCTCGATGAGCCCTTCTTGACGATGTGTCCAGAGGTTGAGTACGCGTTTGATTTGAGCTCTGTGGGTGCGGGTGAATTCGAATGGTGGTTTGATTGCAATG